>Ga0316575_10000006_pt1 | contig 85686 bp, 73 predicted proteins | sample J5NA_FD_203072 | JGI IMG/M metagenome (GOLD analysis project Ga0316575, IMG submission 203072) | Rhizosphere microbial communities from salt marsh grasses in Alabama, United States - J5-7_050615r2r3 | ecosystem: Host-associated > Plants > Roots > Rhizosphere | place: USA: Alabama | collected...
CGTGCTCCATCGCGAAGACGCCACCGGGGCGGAGCAGGCGCGCGGCCGCGGATGCGATGCCGCGGGGAACCTCGAGGCCGTCCCGCCCGAGGCCGTAGAGCGCGACCGCCGGGTCGTGCTCGGCCACCTCTCGATCGCGGGGAACCGCACCGTGTGGCACGTACGGCGGGTTCGCGACGACGACGTCGAACGCACCGTCACGCTCGGCAAGTGCCGTTCGGGCGTCCCCGCGGACGGTCGCGACGCGGTTTCGGACGTCGGCGGGCATCGCGGAAACGTTGCGCTCGAGGAAGGCGAAGGCGGCGACGTCGAGCTCGACCAGGGTCACGTGGGAGCGAGGCACCTCGGTCGCGACCGCGAGGCCAATAGCACCCGAGCCGGCGCACAGGTCCGCGACCTCGGCCGCGCGCTCGGACGCGGCGCGGTTCGCGGCGTCGATCGCCACGCCGGCGACTATCTCCGTCTCCGGCCGCGGGACGAAGACCCCCGGGCCGACCACGAGCGTGAGCGTCCGGAACGGCGCGGTCCCGACGATGTGTTGGAGCGGCTCGCGTGCCACGCGGCGTTTGACCACGGTCTCGAGGGCGGCGCGGTCGATCCCCACGGCGTCGTCCCCGCGCGCCTCGGCGAGACGCGCCTCGGCGAGCGTCCTCCCGGCGACGTGCGCGAGGAGGGCGACGGCGTCGGCGTCGGGGCTGGGAACCCCCGCGGCCTGAAGCCGCGCCGCGATCTCGCGCGAGAGCTCCCGGAGCGTCTCGGCGGGCATGGGACTACTCGTCGGGCGCCGCCAGGCGCGCGGCCTCGTCGGCGTCGATCGCGCTTTGGATCACCGGCTCGAGGTCGCCAGCGAGCACCTGGTCGAGGTTGTACGCCTTGTATCCCGTGCGGTGGTCGGCGATGCGGTTCTCGGGGAAGTTGTAGGTGCGGATGCGCTCGGACCGGTCGACGGTGCGCACCTGGGAGCGGCGCATGTCCGCCGCCTCGGCCTCGGCCGCCTCGCGCTGGGCGGCGAGCAGGCGGGCGCGGAGGATGCGGAACGCGGCCTCCTTGTTCTGGAGCTGGCTCTTCTCGTTCTGGCAACTGACGACGATGCCGGTGGGAAGGTGGGTCAGCCGCACCGCCGAGTCGGTGGTGTTGACGGATTGGCCGCCGGGACCCGAGGAGTGGAACACGTCGATGCGGACGTCGTTCGGGCCCAACTCGATCTCCTCGACCTCCTCCGCCTCGGGGAAGACGAGCACGCCGGCCGCGGACGTGTGGATGCGCCCTTGGGACTCGGTCGCGGGCACGCGCTGGACGCGGTGGACGCCCCCCTCGTACTTGAGGTTCGCCCACACGCCGTTCTCCGGCTCGGGGTTGCCCTTGGCCTTCACGGCGATCGAGATGTCCTTGTACCCGCCGAGTTCGGTCTCGGTCTTGTCGAGCACCTGCGTCGACCAGCCCCGGCGCTCCGCGTACTTGAGGTACATCTTCACCAGGTCGCCGGCGAAGAGCGCGGACTCGTCGCCGCCTTCTCCCGCCTTCACCTCGAGGATGACGTCGCGGGCGTCGTCGGGGTCGCGGGGAAGAAGGATGCGCCGCAGCGCCTCCGCCGTGGTGTCGACCGCCTCCTGCATGGCGGGGATCTCCTCCGCGATCGCGGGGTCCGCCTCGGCCATCTCCTCGGCCGCGGCGAGGTCCCCTACCGCGGCGGCCCAGGCGTGATGCGCGGCGACGACGCGGCCCAACTCGGCGAAGCGTCGTCCCAATGTGCGGGCGCGCGCGGCGTCGGCGTGAACGGCCGGGTCAGCGAGTTGCTTCTCGATGTCCGCGTACTCGTCCAGCAGAGGCTGGACGGCGGCAAAGGTGTCGGCCATCGCGGTCGTCCCGGGCGGGGACTACTTCGCGGCCTTCTTGCCGTACCGCTTCTCGAAGCGCGCGACGCGTCCGCCGGTGTCCATGATCTTCTGCTTGCCCGTGTAGAACGGGTGGCACTCGCTGCAGACATCGGCGCTGATCGAGCCGCTCGTGGCGGTCGACCGCGTCTGGAAGGTGTTGCCGCACGTGCACGTGACCGTGGTGACCACGTACTCGGGGTGGATGTCCTTCTTCATGATCTCCTCTGTGTGCCCCCGGGTCGGGCGCAATCTGCGTCCGTGAACCGTGAGGCCAGCGTCCTATCGTACTACCCGGCTTCTAGGATTCGGACGACTCGGTTCCCGGGGTGGTCTTCTGCACCTGAAGGAGGAACTCGACGTTCGTCTTGTTCTCCTTGAGCTTCTGGAGCAGGAGCTCGATCGCCTGCTGCTGGTCGAGCGCGCTGAGCACGCGGCGCAGCTTCCACGCGACCTTGAGCTCGTCCGGCGGGAGCAGGATCTCCTCGCGGCGCGTGCCCGAGGCGTCGACGTCGACGGCCGGGAAGATGCGCTTGTCCGCGAGCGAGCGGGAGAGCTTGAGCTCCATGTTCCCGGTGCCCTTGAACTCCTCGAAGATGACCTCGTCCGCCTTGGATCCGGTCTCGACGAGCGCGGTCGCGAGAATGGTGAGCGAGCCGCCGTTCTCGATGTTGCGCGCCGCGCCGAAGAAGCGCTTCGGCGGGTACAGGGCCGACGAGTCGACGCCTCCGGAGAGGATGCGGCCCGACGCCGGGGCGGAGATGTTGTAGGCGCGGCCGAGTCGGGTAATCGAGTCGAGCAGGACGACGACGTCCTTGCCCGCCTCGACGAGGCGCTTGGCGCGCTCGATCGACAGCTCCGCGACGGCCGTGTGGTCGGACGCGGGGCGGTCGAAGGTCGACGCGACGACCTCGCCCTTGACGGTGCGCTGCATGTCCGTGACCTCTTCGGGGCGCTCGTCGACGAGCACGACCATGAGGTGGACGTCGGGGTCGTTCGTGGTGATCGCGTTGGCGATCGCCTGCAGAACGAGCGTCTTACCGGCCTTCGGCGGCGAGACGATGAGGCCGCGCTGGCCCTTCCCGATCGGGGCGACGAGGTCGATGACGCGGGTGGTCATGACGCTCGGCAGCGTCTCGAGGCGAAGGCGCTCCTGCGGGTACAGCGGCGTGAGGTCGCCGAAGTGGACGCGCTTGCGCGCCTCCTCGACCGTCTGGCCGTTGATCGTCTCGACGGCGACGAGGGCGTTGAACTTCTGGCGCTGCCCGCGCTCGCCCGGGCGAGGCGGACGGACGGTGCCGGTGATGGCGTCGCCCTTCCTGAGGCCGTAGTTGCGCACCTGGTTGGCGGAGACGTACACGTCCGCCTTGCCCGGCAGGTAGCCGGAGGTCCGGATGAACGCGTAGTTGTCCATGAGGTCGACGAGCCCGCCCATCGGGGTGAGCTCCTCGCCCTCGCGAACCTCGTCGTCCTCGCGGTCGTCGCCGCCCTGTGAACCGCCGTCGCGGTTGCGGTCCCCGCCCCGACCCCGGCCGCGACCGCGCCTGCGGCGCCCGCCTCGGTCGTCGTCGCGCGGTCCGCGCTGCTGTCCGCCGCCGGAGTTGCCGCCGGAGTTCCCGCCGGAGTTGCCGCCGGAGTTGCCGTCGCCTGCGGCCTGCGCGACCGCCTGCTTGGCGCGCTCGGCGCGATCCTCGTTGGCGGGGGCGGGAGCCTCGCTCTTCGCCGCCGGGGCCTCGCTGGACTCCGTCTTCGCGGGGACGACCCCGCCGTTCTGGATGGCTTCCATGAGCTCGCTCTTCTTCATCTTGGTGGTGCCGGAAACGCCCAACTCGGAGGCGAGGGCCTGCAGTTGCGGGAGTTTCATGGCACTCAGGCCGGTCGCGCCTTCGCTTGCGGGAGCGGCCTCGGTTGTGTCAGTCACACGATTCCTTTCCTCGCACGAGCCCACTTGGCTCCGTAGTGCGAGAGTGCCCACGCGTACACGTCGGGCTGCGGACGTACGTCCGAGCGACGAGCAGTTCGTGGATTGCTTCCGGATTCCGGGCCACCGTGGGCCCTCCAGGAAAGCGATCTTAGGGTACCACTAACACGTCGCCGGTCGCGAACACCGCCCCGCACCGAACGCCCCCGCGGGTGTCGAGTGCCGAACTCCTGGCGGAACCGGCACTCACCACCCGCCAGCACACGGACCGGGCGCCTACGCCTCGATCGGCGCGGCGAACTGGGCCTCGTACAGGCGCGCGTAGGCCCCGTCCTTCGCGAGGAGCTCCGCATGGGTGCCCTGCTCGACGATCGCCCCCTCCTCCATCACGAGGATGAGGTCGGCGTCGCGGATGGTGGACAGGCGGTGCGCGATGACGAAGCTCGTGCGGTCCTTGCGGAGCTTCTCCATGGCGTGCTGGACGAGGAGCTCGGTGCGCGTGTCGACGGATGAGGTCGCCTCGTCGAGGATCAGCACGCTCGGCCGCGCGATGAACGCGCGCGCGATCGTGATGAGCTGCTTCTCCCCCGCGCTGATGTTCGCGGCGTTGTCGTCGAGCACCGTGTCGTACCCGTCGGGGAGGGCGTGCACGAACCGGTCGACGAAGGCGGCCTCCGCCGCCGCGTGGAGCTCCTCCTCCGTGGCGTCCGGGCGCCCGTAGAGGATGTTCTCCCGGATCGTCCCCTCGAACAGCCACGTGTCCTGGAGCACCATGCCGGTGCGCCCGCGGAGGTCGTCCCGCGTCATGGTCGCGATGTCGACGCCGTCGAGCGTGATGCGACCTGCGTCGAGCTCGTAGAAGCGCATGATGAGGTTGACGAGCGTCGTCTTGCCCGCGCCCGTCGGCCCGACGATCGCGACGGTCTTGCCGGGGCTCGCGGTGAGCGAGAGGTCGTCGATGAGCGGCTTGTCCTCGGTGTACCGGAACGCGACGTGCTCGAAGTGGAGCTCGCCGTGATGCTCCTTCGGCGAGGCGGCATCGTCGGGGTCCGCCGACTCGGGCTCGGCGTCGAGCAGCTCGAAGACGCGCTCGGCGCTCGCGACCCCGGACTGCAGCAGGTTGGCCATCGAGCCGAGCTGCGCGAGCGGCTGGGTGAACTGGCGGGCGTACTGGATGAACGCCTGGATGTCCCCGAGGGGCAGGGAGCCGTGGGCGACCATGATTCCGCCGACGACGGCGATGGCCACGTACGCGAGGTTCCCGACGAACATCGTCGCGGGCATGATGATGCCACTGACGAACTGGGCGCCGAAGCTCGCCTTGTACAGCTCGTCGTTCTTCTCGTCGAATCGCGCGCCGACCTCCTTGTGGCGGCCGAAGACCTTGACGAGCGCGTGACCCGTGTACATCTCCTCGATCTGCGCGTTGAGGTCGCCCGTGTGCTTCCACTGCGCGACGAACATCTTCTGCGAGCGCTTTGCGACCTGCATGGCGATGACCGCGGTCAGCGGGATCGACACGAGCGCGATCAGCGCGAGGTGCCACGAGATCGAGAACATCATCACGACGACGCCGATCACGGTGAGGATCGACATGAACAGTTGCGCGAGTGTCTGCTGGAGCGACTGGGAGATGTTGTCGATATCGTTGGTCACGCGACTCAGCAGGTCGCCGCGCGGGTGCTCGTCGAAGTAGCGGAGCGGGAGGACGTGGATCTTCTCCTCGACGCGTCCGCGAAGCTTGTAGATCGTCCGCTGGGTGACGCCGTTGAGCACCCAACCCTGGATCGCACCGAGTCCGGCGGCGCCCACGTAGATACCGACGACCGTCCAAAGGATGCGGTGGAGATGGGGCACATCGATCCCGGTCGGCGAGAACACGCCCTCGAAGATGACGGTGGTGGCGTTGCCGAGGATCTTCGGGCCGATGACGGACAGCGTCACGGACACGATGCCGACGAGGATGACAATCCCGACCTTGAACCGCTCGGGCGCGAGGAGCCCGGCGAGGCGCCGCGCGGAGCCCTTGAAGTCCTTCGCCTTCTCGGCCGGCATCTGCATGCCGCCGAAGGGTCCGTGGCCGCGCGCCGGGGGCCGCGCCGCCGGGGCGTTCTGCCGCTCGCTCATGCCGCGTCCTCCGCTCGGAGCTGGGTACTGACGATCTCCCGGTACGTCTCCGACGACTTCAGGAGTTCCGCGTGCGTGCCGCGCGCGACGATCTCGCCGGCCTCGAGCACGAGGATCTGGTCCGCGTCGACGATGCTCGACACGCGTTGCGCGACGACGATCATCGTCACGTCCTTGACCTTGGCGCGGATGGCGGCGCGCAGGCGCGCGTCCGTGGCCGTGTCGAGGGCGGAGTAGGAGTCGTCGAAGATCAGGATCTCCGGCTGACGGACGAGCGCCCTTGCGATGCTGAGCCTCTGCCGCTGCCCGCCCGAGACGGTCGTGCCGCCCTGGGCGACGTCCGTCTCGATCCCGTCGGGCATCGCCTCGACGAACTGCTTGGCTTGCGCGATATCGAGTGCCTCCCAGAGCTCCTCGTCCGTCGCATCCGGGTTTCCGTACCGGAGGTTGGAGGCGACCGAGCCGCCGAACAGGTAGGGGCGTTGGGGCACGAGGCCCAACCGGGACCAGAGAACGTCGAGGTCCGCGTCGCGGACGTCGACGCCGTCGACGAGGACGGCGCCACCGGTCGCGTCGTACAGGCGCGGGATGAGGTTGACGAGCGTCGTCTTGCCTGCGCCCGTGCTCCCCACGATCGCGGTGCGCGTCCCACGCTTCGCCGTGAAGGTGATGTTCGAGAGCACGGGCTTCTCCGCGCCCGGGTAGGAGAACGTCACGTCGCGGAACTCCACTGATCCGGCTCCCGCGATACTCGCCACCGGCGTCGGCGACGGGACCACGGAGGACTCGGTGGCGAGCACCTCGGAGATGCGGTCCGCGGACACCGACGCGCGCGGCACCATCACGAAGAGGAAGGTCGCCATCATCACGGCCATGAGGATCTGGATGAGGTAGGTGAGGAACGCGAAGAGCGCGCCGATCTGCATCTCTCCCGACGAGATACGCGAGGCGCCGAACCAGATGACGGCGACGCTCGACAGGTTGAGGACCACCATGACGACGGGGAACATCGTCACCATCAGGCGCCCGGCCTTGTAGGCGGATTCGGTGACGTCGGCGTTCGCCTTCGCAAATCGCTCGCGCTCCACGGGTTCGCGGACGAACGCCCGCACGACGCGGATACCGGTCAGCTGCTCGCGGAGCACTCGGTTGATCGCGTCAATGCGCCGCTGCATGCGGCGGAAGTGGGGAACCATGCGCGTGACGATCGCGCTGACCGCGCCGAGCAGCACGGGGATCGAGACCACCATGATCCACGAGAGCCCGACGTCCTGCTGAAGCGCCATGATGATGCCGCCGATCGACATGAAGGGCGCGGCGATCATGAGCGTCGCGGACATGAGGACGAGCATCTGGATCTGCTGGACGTCGTTGGTCGTGCGGGTGATGAGCGACGGGGCGCCGAAGTGCTGAACCTCGTGCTCGGAGAAGCTGCCGACGCGGGTGAAGATGCGCGCCCGGAGGTCGCGCCCCACGGCCATCGCCATCTTGGCGCCGAAGTAGACCGCGGTGATGGAGCACGTGATCTGCAGGAGCGATAGGGCGAGCATGATGCCGCCGTCGGACCAGATGTGCGCGATGTCGGGGTGAGGCAGGCCGTCGGCGCCGATGTTCGCGACGCCGTTGTCGATCAGGTCGGCGTTGAGGCTCGGCAGGTAGAGGTTCGCGATCGACTGCGCGAGCTGGAACACGACGACGCCGCCGAGCAGTTTCGCGTACGGACGCATCGACTCCACGAGGAGCTTCCAGAGCATGGGTTATCCGTCCTCTCGCGCGATCCCGCGCAGGATGAAATCGACGAGTTCGTCGGTGGTGAGACGCTTGGCGTCGTTGAAGCTGGGGAATTCCGAGGCGAAGACGACGAGCCGGGTGAGGTGGGCGGCCGTCGAGGCGTCGATCCGGAGCCGGGCGCTCTCCGTCTCGAGGACGGCGGTCACGGCGGTCGCCATCTCGACGCGCGGACCGTGGCGCCCGTCGTGTCCGCCCTTGATCTTCGCGCGGTCGGGCCCGCCGAGCGCGTGCATGATGCCGACGATCCCGGTGAAGCGTTCGCGCAGGAGCACGACGACCTGCCGCACCTTCTCCTCGAGAGGCGCGTCCTCGGGGATGGCGCGCACGGAGCGGCGGAAGGGCTCGGGATCCATGAACTTCGCCACCGCGGCGGCGACGAGCTCCTGCTTGTCGTCGAAGACCCGGAAGATCGTGCCCTCGGCGATGCCTGCGGCGTCGGCGATCTGCTTGGTGGTGACGTTCTGCCCGTGCTCGACGAGGAGGGGGACGGCGACCTCGAGGATCATCTCGCGCCGCTCGTCGCCGGAGAGCGCGGGGGCGCGGCGCGAGGTGGACGTGTCGTCTGCGAGGTCGGGCACGGCGTCGACTATACATGAGTGAGTGCTCACTCACAAACGCGTTCTCTCGCCGCGTTCTAGCCGAGCGCCTCCGCGGTTACCCCCGGCACGCGCTCGCGCGTGAGGACGCAGCGCCACGTGTCGCCGCCCACCCCGTCGGCCCAGTCCACGGGCCCGGTGTCGAGACCGGCGGCCGCGAGGTCCGTCCCGATCACGAGCACGGACGGCCCGGCGCCGCTCACCACGGCGGCGAGCCCGTCGCCGCGCAACCGCTCCAGCATCGCCACGGCGGACGGCATCTGGGCCGCCCGGTAGCCCTGGTGGAGCCGATCCTCGGTCGCGTCGAAGAGCAGCTCCGGGCGCCCGGCGAGCGCGTGCACCAGGAGCGCGGCGCGCGACGCGTTGAACGCGGCGTCCCCGTGCGGCACGGCTTCCGGGAGCGCGGCGCGCGCCTCGGACGTCGGGACGACGCCGTGCGGGATGAGCACGGCCGTCTCGATGCCGTCGGCAATGGTCAGGGGCGAGGCGTGGGCGCCGGCAGCGTCCTGCCAGCAGACGACGGCGCCGCCGTAGATCGCGGGCGCGGCGTTGTCCGGGTGGCCCTCGAATCGCGTTGCGAGCGTGAGGATCTCGTCCGTCGCGAGCTGGTCCGGATCGCCGAGCACGGCGCGCGCGGCGGCGAAGGCCGCGACCACGGTCGCGGCGGACGATCCGAGCCCCTGTCCATGCGGGATCGCGTTGACGGCGCGGATCGCGAGGCCGGGCCGCTCGCCCGCGACGCGCGCGAACGCCTCGCGGAACGCGCGGACGAACAGGTGCGACTCGTCGCGCGGAACCCGGTCGGCACCCTCGCCCTCCACCTCGATCTCGACGTCGGGGCGCGCGAGCAGGTTCACCTCGATCGTGTCGACCACGCCGAGCGCCATGCCGAGCGTGTCAAAACCCGGTCCGAGGTTGCCCGCGCTCGCGGGGACGGTGACGCGGACCCCGTCCGCCACGATGCTCACGCGAGCCCCAAGGCGTCGGCGGCGGCCGCGACGTCGACGGGGATGGCGGTCGGCGCGAAGTCGCGGCCGCTCAGCGCGGTCTCCGTGTCCTTCAGGCCGTTGCCGGTGACGGTGCAGGTGATACGCGCGTCGGCCGGGACCTCGCCGGCCTCGGCCGCCGCGAGCAGCCCCGCGACGGACGCGGCGGAGGCGGGCTCGACGAAGACCCCCACCTCGGCGGCGATCATCGCCTGGGCCGCGAGGATCTGCGCGTCGCTCACGGCGCGGATCCATCCGCCGCTCTCGTCGCGCGCCGCGACGGCGAGGTCCCACGAGGCGGGGTTGCCGATGCGGATCGCGGTCGCGACCGTCTCCGGGTTCTTGATCGGCTCGCCCTTGACGAACGGCGCCGCGCCCTCGGCCTGCACGCCCCACATCCGCGGGGTGCGGGTCGCCGGGCCCTTCGCCGCGTACTCCGTGTACCCCATCCAGTAGGCGCTGATGTTGCCCGCGTTGCCGACCGGCAGCACGTGGATGTCCGGGGCGTCGCCGAGCTCGTCGCAGATCTCGAACGCCGCCGTCTTCTGGCCCTGGAGCCGGAACGGGTTGATGGAGTTGACGAGCGAAACCGGGTAGTCGGCGGCGAGGGTCCTCGCGATGTCGAGGCAGTCGTCGAAGTTGCCGTCGACCGCGAGGAGTTTCGCGCCGTGGACGATCGCCTGCGCCATCTTGCCGGCGGCGATCTTGCCCTCCGGGAGGATGACCGCGCACGTGAGCCCGGCCTTGGCCGAGTACGCGGCGGCGGAGGCGGACGTGTTGCCGGTCGAGGCGCAGACGACGGTCGTGGAGCCCTCGGCGACGACCTTCGAGATCGCGGCGGTCATGCCGCGGTCCTTGAAGCTCCCGGTGGGGTTCGCGCCCTCGACCTTGAGGAACACCTCCGCGCCGACGCGGCGCGAGATCGCGTCCGCGGGGACGAGCGGCGTCGCGCCCTCGCCGAGCGTGATGATCGGGTCGCCCTCGGCGAACGGCAGGTAGTCGATGTACTCGCGGATTACCCCGCGCCACAGCTGGGCCACTACTCCCCCTCGATGCGCAGAACAGACAGCACGGCGTTCACCACGTCGCAGGTGCGAATCTCCTTCACCGTCGCGTCGAGGTCGGCCTCGACCGCCTCGTGGGTGGAGATGATGAGCTGCGGGAACGGGACGTCCGGCGAGCGGGACGGCTGGCGGACGGACTCGATCGACACCTGGTGGGCCCCGAAGATCGCCGCGACCTTCGCGAGCACCCCGGTCTGGTCCTGGACCTCGAGCCGGATCTGGTAACGCGTGCGCACGGCGGTCATGGGAAGCACGGGCAGGTCGATGTAGTTGGACTCGCGCGGACCCTTGCCCCCGAGCGCGAGGTGGCGCGCCACGGAGACGATGTCGCCGAGCACCGCCGACGCCGTCGGCACTCCGCCGGCGCCCTGGCCGTAGAACATCAGCTCGCCGGCCGCCTCCGCCTCGATGAACACCGCGTTGAACGCGCCGCGCACGTTCGCGAGCGGGTGGGACAGGGGGACGAGCGACGGGTGCACGCGCACGTAGACCCCGTCGTCGGCACGCTCCGCGATGGCGAGAAGCTTGATGACGTGGCCGGACACCGACGCCGCCTCCACGTCGTACGGGGTGATCTCGGTGATCCCCTCGCGGTACACGTCGTCGAGGCTCACCCGCATGTGGAACGCGAGGGACGCGAGGATCGCGGCCTTGGCCGCGGCGTCGTACCCCTCGACGTCGGCGGTCGGGTCCGCCTCCGCGAAGCCGAGCTCCTGCGCCTCCTTGAGCGCGACGTCGTACGCGAGGTTCTTGGTCGTCATCTCGTCGAGCACGTAGTTGGTCGTCCCGTTGACGATGCCGAGGATGCGGTTGACGCGGTCCCCCGCGAGACCCTCGCGGACGGGGCGGACGAGCGGGATGGCGCCGGCGACGGCGGCTTCGAAGTAGAGGTCGGCGCCCGCGGCGTCGGCGGCCTCGTAGATCTCCGGGCCGTGGGCGGCGAGCAGAGCCTTGTTCGCGGTGACGACGGCCTTGCCCGCTTTGAGCGCGGCGAGCACCGCGGTGCGGGCGGGTTCGATCCCTCCCATGAGCTCGACGACGACGTCGGCGTCGTCGATCAGCTGGAGGGGGTTCGGGACGAACAGGCTGCGGGGGAGGTCGTCCTCGCGGGGCTCGTCCGGATCCTTGACGGCGATGCCGACGATCTCCGGCACGGCGCCGATGCGCTGGGCGAGGTCGTCCTTCTGCTCGACGAGCAGGCGCGCGACCTGGGTGCCGACGGTTCCGGCGCCCAGGAGCGCGATGCGAATGCGAGCGATGTCTGCCACGGGCCAACTCTATCGGGAGTGCCGCGCGGCGCGACGCGGCGCGGGATGGCCGCGCGGGTTGCGCCCGCGTGTTCTAGGCGCGGATCTCGTCGAAGTCGGTCGGAATCGGCTGGTCGTCGTTCATGGCCGTCTCCTTTCTCGACTCGGTCAACCTTCGGTCAATGATCTTGCCACTAGGTAAAGCCTAAGTCAAGTAATGGGTGAGGCCGTGTGTGGCTCGCGGGCTACGCCGCCTGGCCCAGGGCACGCAGGCGCGCCTCGGCGCGGACCCGCGTCTCGACGCGCGGAGCGTCGGTCGCGATCAAGCGCAGGCAGTACAGCGGGACGGACGGGTTGCCGACGAGCGCGTCGAGCACGGCGGTGTCGCGTTCGTGGGCGAGCGAGATGAGGGTCGCCATCGGGGCGTCGATGCGCGACGCGACGGCGGCGCGAACCGACATGTCCCGGTGGACGGCGAGCGCGACGAGCTCGGAGCCGCGAACGCTCGGGTGAAGGGCACGGGCGACGTCCTCCGTCGCGGGGCGGTGAACGCGGTCGATGATCGCCATCTCGGTCTCCTTGTCGTGGGGGTCGTGCGTTGTAGCCTTCTCGATCACCCTTCGATCGTCGTCGGCCTCGCGAGCCAATCGCGTCCGCCGCCGGAATGAATTCGCGCGCCGGGGTCGTCCCCTACGTGGGGGAGGGTTCGCCCCGATAGGCTCCTCCCAACGGCGACCCTCGCCCGAGTCCAGAGGAGGTCATGTGGCGGCTTCGTCCGAGCGCGCGACCGTCCTCGCGGTGTGCACCGGCAACATCTGCCGGTCCCCCGCGATGGAGTTCTACCTGGAGCGCGCGTGGGGCGACGACGCGATCGTCAGCTCCGCCGGGACGATGGCCGCGACGGGCTGGCACATCCCCTCCCCGATGCGCGCGGCGGAGGAGGCGGCGGGGCTCGTCGTCCCCGAGCACGAACCGCGCCAACTCGACGTCGAGACGATCGAATCGCACGATCTTGTCCTGGTCGCCGCCCACTCGCACCGGGACTGGATTGAGCGCCATGTGGGGGCCGTGCCCCCTAACACCTTCCTCCTCACCGAGGCCGCCGCTCTCGCCACCGTCGCCCGTCGGCCCGCGGGAGACTCCCGGGCCGATCGCATCCGCACGGCCGCGTCCCTGCTTTCCGCGGCGCGCTCGCTCGACGACGGCGTGCACGCGGACGTCGACGACCCGTACCTGCGCGGGGACGAGGCGTACGTCGCGGCGATGGAGGAGATCGCTGAGCTCCTCGACTCGCTGATCGCGTGGGTGGGCTGACGGCCCGGATCGCCTAGGGCGCGACGTCCCAGGCGAGCAGGTCCTCGATCGTGTCGCGCCGCACGAGCTCGCGGGCGCTGCCTCCGCGCACGGCGACGACGGCCGGGCGCAGCATCGCGTTGTAGTTGTTCGCCATCACGCGGCCGTACGCCCCCGTCGCGGGGACGGCGAGCACATCTCCCCGGTGCACGTCGGACGGGAGGTTGACCGACCGCACGACGATGTCGCCGGCCTCGCAGTGCTTGCCCACTACGCGCGAACGCACCGGCGCCGCCTCGCTCGTCCGCGACGCGAGCACCGCCGTGTACTCGGCGCCGTACGCGACCGGCCGCATGTTGTCGCTCATCCCCCCGTCGACCGCGACGTAGCGACGCTCCCCGCCGTCGTCGAGCAGGACGTTCTTCGTGGAGCCGACGGTGTACAGAGTCATGCCGGAGGGGCCCGAGATCGCGCGGCCGGGCTCGATGGTGAACGACGGCCACGTGCCGCCAACGGCCTCAATGGCACGCGCGACCGCGGCCGCGATGCCACGCGCCGCCTCCGCCGCGCCGAGCGCCTCCTCGCCCTCGGTGTACGCGATCGCGTACCCGCCGCCGAGGCCGACCTCGGGGACGTCGACCCCGCTCTCCCGCGCGAACTCCGCACGCAGGCTCAGCATCCGCTCCGCGCTCGCCTCGAAGGCCTCGAGCGCGAGGATCTGGCTGCCGAGGTGCGTGTGTATGCCGGCCAACTCGAGCGCGGGCGAGGCGTGGCAGCGGCGCAAAGCCTCGAGCGCGGCGCCGGAGGCGAGGGACAGCCCGAACTTCTGGTCCTCGTGCGCCGTCGCGATGTACTCGTGCCCGCCCGCGTGCACACCCGTCGTCACGCGGACGGCGACGGACGGGACGCGACCGAGCTCCTCGCCGAGCGCGACGATCAGGTCGATTTCGTCGAGGGAGTCGATCACGATACGGCCAAGCCCCAGTTCGATGGCGCGGCGCAGCTCCGCCTCGGACTTGTTGTTGCCGTGCAGCGCGATGCGCGCGGGCGGCATTCCTCCGCGGAGCGCGAGCTCGAGCTCACCCGCGGAGACGACGTCGAGATTCAGTCCGTCGTCACGCATCCATCGAGCGACCTGGGAGCACAGGAAGGCCTTCCCGGCGTAGAAGACGTCGCAGGTGGTGCCGTGGGCGCCGAACGCCGCCGCGAACTCCTCGCGGAACGCCGCCGCCCGGCCGCGGAAGTCGTCCTCGTCGACCACGTACAGGGGCGTGCCGTATTCGGCCGCGAGCGCGCCCACGTCGCAGCCGCCCACGACGAGTCCGCCGTCGGGCGCGCGCTCCACCGTGCGCGACCAGACGTGCGGGGGCAGGGCCGTCGCGCGCTCGTTCATCCCTACATCCTGTCGGGGGCGCCGACGCCCAGCAAGCCGAGCCCGTTCGCGAAGACCTGGCGGGCGGCGTCGTTGAGCCAGAGGCGGGTCCGGTTGACGTCGGTCACCTCTTCGTCCCCGAGCGGGGTGACGCGCGTACGGTCGTACCACCCGTGGAAGGCGGCCGCCAGCTCCTCGAGGTAGCGGGCGACGCGGTGCTGCTCGCGCAGCTCGGTGGCCTGCGCGACGACGCGCGGGAATTCGCCCAGCAGTCCGAGCAGCGCGGTCTCCGTCTCGTGCGTGAGCGTCTCGGGCGCGAAGCCGTCCTTGCGCGCGATCCCGTACTCCGCCGCGTTCCGCGCGACGTTCGAGGCGCGCGCGTGCGCGTACTGCACGTAGAACACCGGGTTCGCGTTGGTCGCGGATGCGAGCAGGTCGAGGTCGATGTCGATCGTGGAGTCGACGCTCGATCGCGCGAGCGCGTATCGGGCGGCATCGCGGCCGACGGCGTCGACGAGGTCCTCCATGGTGACGACGGTTCCCGCGCGCTTGGACATGCGCACCGGTTCGCCACCCCTCACGAGGTTGACCATCTGGCCGATGATGACCTCGACCGAGTCCGGGTCGTAGCCGAGCGCCGCGGCGGCCGCCTTGAGTCGGGCGATGTAGCCGTGGTGGTCCGCGCCGAGCAGGTAGACGCAGAGATCCGCGCCGCGCTCGTGCTTGTCGCGGATGTACGCGATGTCGCCGGCGATGTAGGCGGCGTTGCCATCGGACTTGATGACGACGCGGTCCTTGTCGTCGCCGAAGTCCGTAGAACGCAGCCACCACGCACCGTCGTTCTCGTAGAGCGCGCCCGATTCCTTGAGCTCCGCGACGGCGCGGTCGACCTTCCCGGACTCGTGCAGCGACTCCTCGTGGAAGTACACGTCGAAGTCCACGCCGAACGCGTGCAGCGACTCCTTGATCTCCGCGAACATCAGCTTGACGCCGCGGTCGCGGAAGAACTCGAGCGCCTCCTCGCGCGGCCGCTCGATGGGGTCCTTGTCCCCGGCCTCCATCGCCTCGACCATCACCTCGTCGGCGATGTCCTGGATGTACTGGCCGCCATAGCCGTCCTCGGGCGCGTCCTCGCCGAGGACGACGGCGAGAAGCGAGGCCGCGAAGCGATCGATCTGCACGCCGTGGTCGTTGAAGTAGTACTCGCGGATCACCGTCGCGCCCTGGGACTCGAAGAGCCGCGCCAGCGAGTCCCCGACGGCCGCCCAACGAGTTCCTCCAAGGTGGATCGGCCCCGTCGGGTTCGCGGAGACGAACTCCAGGTTGACCGTGACGCCCTTCAGCGTCGTCGCGCGGCCGTACTTCTCGCCCTGCTCGACGATCGTGCGGGCGAGCTCGCCCGCCGCAGCGGCGTCGAGGCGGATGTTGAGGAACCCCGGACCGGCGACGTCGGCGGACGCGATGCCCGGGCGCTCGGCGAGACGAGAGGCGAGGGCCTCGGCGATCTCGCGGGGCGGCTTGCCCGCGGCCTTCGCCACCTGCATCGCGACGTTCGTCGCCCAGTCCCCGTGGGCGGGGTCCTTGGGGCGTTCGACGGTGGGGGTGGGCGCGTCTCCGTCGAGGGCAATCTCGCCGGCCGCGACGGCATCCTCCACACAGGCGCGGACGGCGGCGGCGAGCTCCTCGGGGGTCACCGTCCGAGTCTATCGGCGCGGGGGTGGCACGGGCGCCGCGGAGGTCTACCCCCACGCGGCGCGCGCACCCGGACTGGTAGTCTCAACTGCTGCGGGAGACCCCCGCGCTGCCCTCGTAGCTCAGCGGATAGAGCGCCGGTTTCCGGTACCGAAGGTCGCAGGTTCGATTCCTGTCGAGGGCGCCCGTCCGCCGCCTATCCCTTGAGCACCGCGCTCAGCGCCGCGACCTCCTCGGCCGTCAGCTCGAGCTCGGGCGCCTGCGCCGAATCCCGGATCGACTCCGGGCGCGACGCCCCCGGGATGGGGATCACGACATCGGCGAGCCCGAGTTCCCACGCGAGCGCGACCTGCTGGGGGCTGACGCCGTGCGCCTTTGCGACGCGTGAGAACTCCGCGCGCTGCTCGACGAGCTTGGACGCGCCTCCAATCCCGCCGAGCGGGCTCCACGGCAGGAACGCGAGGCCCTGCGACGCGCAGTACTCCAGCTCTCCGTAGCTGGACACGAACGTCGGCGAGAACTCGTTCTGCACGGACACGAGCGCGTCGCCGAGGATGCCTTGGGCGACCTTGATCTGCTCGACGTTCGCGTTGGAGATCCCGGCGAGCTCGATCACGCCCTCGTCCAGGAGGTCCTTGAGCGCGCCGACCGAGTCGGCGTAGGGAACCTTGGGGTCGGGGCGGTGGAACTGGTGCAGGCCGATGGCCTCGACGCCCAAACGCTTGGCCGACGCCTTGGCCGCCTTCTTCACGTATTCCGGGTCGCCGTTCTGGGTCCACGTCCCGTCGCCCGGGCGGAGGTGGCCGCTCTTGGTCGCGACGAGAACCTCGGAGGTGTCGCCGCCGTAGGACTTGAGCGCCTTCGCGATGAGCTCCTCGTTGTGCCCGACCTCGCCCGCCTTGAGGTGGTACGCGTCGGCGGTGTCGATGAGCGTGACGCCGGCGTCGAGCGCGGCGTGGATCGTGGCGATCGAGCGCGCCTCCTCGGGGCGGCCCTCGATGGACATCGGCATTCCGCCGAGCCCGATGGCGCTGACGGTGCGATTGCCGAGTACGCGCTGCTTCATGGTCGTCCTCTCTCACGTGCGTATCGAAACGTTACGATTCCAGCGTAGTACCCCTGGCGATCACCTAGGGAATACCCCGAGAATCGGCGCGCGACGTTCATCCGCGCGCGGGATGCCCCGGCGGCGGCGGGCGCGCTAGCGTCGGTCACGTCGCCAAAGGAGCACCCATGGAACGCCGTACCGCCGTTGTCTCTTCCCTCGCCGTCGCGAGCCTCGCCGTCGCACTCACCGCGTGCGACATCGTCCCCTCGAACTTCTCCGGGGAGACCGTCACCGAGAATCGCACGGCCGTCGCGTTCGACGCCGTCGAGATCCGCGGCGCCGCCGACACGACCATCACGGTCGGTCCCGAGTACTCCATCACGGTGCGGGCCGGATCGGACACGATCGACGACGTGCGCACGAGCGTCCAGGGTTCGACCCTCGTCATCGACGAGGACGACGTGGCCACCGCCCGGCGCGTCGAGATCGCCATCGAGACCCCGTCGCTCACCTCCGTGCAGATCCTGGGCGCCGGATCGATCGACGTCACCGGGATCGACTCCGACAAGTTCGCGATCGTGATCGCCGGCGCGGGCGACGTCACGGCCCAGGGGAGCACGCGCTCGCTCGTCGCGATCGTCGCCGGCACCGGCGAGATCAAGGCCACCGAGCTCCTCGCCGCCGACGCGAACGTTCGCCTCGCCGGCGTCGGGGCCATCAGGGTTGCCGCATCCTCGACGCTCGAGGCCGAATTGAGCGGCGTCGGCGAGATCCACTACGTCGGCGACCCGTCGGTGACGAAGAACGTCTCCGGGGTCGGCACGATCGCGCAGGATTAGGTCCCGTCGCGCCGCGACCGGGCGCCGTACCGCGCGCCGTACGATGACAGCGTGGCGGACGACACGGACCTCAGGACCGTCCCGAACCTCGGTTTGGCGCTCGGTGGAGGAGGGGTCCTCGGCGCCGCGCACGTGGGAGTCCTCCAGGTGCTCCGCGAGCGGGGAATCGCGCCCGCGATGGTCGCCGGGACCTCGGCCGGGGCGCTGATCGGCGCGGCGTACGCCGGAGGCCTCGACCCGTACCGACTCGAGAGCATCGTGCTCGGATCCGACTGGCGGGACGTCGGCGACCTGAGCCTCGCCCCCGGGCTCGGCTTGCTCGATACCACGCGCCTTCGTCGCACCATCGAGCACCTGGGCGGCGATACGCTCATCGAAAACCTCCCGGTGCCGTACGCCGCGATCGCCACGGACATCGTCACGGGCGACGCGGTCGCCCTCACGCGGGGAAGCCTCGTCGAGGCGCTCCGCGCGTCGATCGCCGTCCCGGGCCTGTTCCGCCCCCCGCGCATCAACGGTCGGCTCCTGGTCGACGGCGGCCTCGCGGAAAACCTGCCCATCGAGCACGCATTCGCGCTCGGCGCGAAGCACGTCATCGCCGTGCGCCTCGTGCCCGAGTGGGACGCGCTGCCGAACGTGCGCAGCTCCGCGCGCGTCCACGAACTCGAGATCCGCCCCGACGTCACGCTCATCCACCCCAAGCTCGGACACCGCTCCCAGTGGGTGATGCGCGACCTGCCCGAACTCGTCGAGCTCGGACGTGAGGCGGCCGAGCGCGTTCTCGACGACTACCCCGTCGTGGAGCCGCGGCCCGAGTAGCCCAGTCCCCGATAGGCTCGGCGCATGGCCAGGGCCACCGCCGACGTCGTCCACTTCCGGGCGTCCGGCGTATCCCTCGCGATCGCCGTCGGCGACGGGCGGCTGCCGCGCATCGTCCATTGGGGCGCGGATCTGGGTGACCTCGGCGCCGACGAGCTCGCCACGCTCGCCGAGGGGTCCGCGGCCCCCCGAGCCGACGACGACGCCCACCACGCCGTCTCCGTCCTCCCGGAGCACTCGTGGGGATGGATGCACACGCCGGGGCTCGCCGGGCACCGCGACGGCCGCGATCATTCGACGCGCTTCACCCTCATCGACGTCGCCGTCGAGGAGGAGGGCGAGCGGGAGCGAGCGGTCCGGCGACTCGTCGCGCGCGCGGCCGACGCCATCGCCGACCTCACGCTGACCATTGTGATCGAGATGCTGGCCTCCGGACTGGTCCGTTCGCGCGCGACCGTCGGCAGCACGGGGTCGGGCACCGGCGAGGGGCACGCGCCCTTCACCGTCGACGCCCTCGCGCTCGTGTTCCCTGTGCCGCCGGACGCGACGGAGCTCGTGGACTTCGCCGACGCGGGGGGCGGCCGGGCGCCGCACCGCGCCGAGTTCCTCACCGGGGTACGGGCGTGGGAGTCGCGCCGGGGAAAGCCCGGCCCCGAGTCGCCGTTGCTCGTCGCGACGGGCTCACCCGGATTCGGGTACAGCGGCGGCGAGGTGTGGGCCGCCCACGTCGCGTGGTCCGGGAACGTGCGCCACCTCGCGGAGCGGTGCGCGGACGGCTCCGCGGTGATCGGCGGGGGCGAGCTGCTCTATCCCGGGGAGGTACGCCTCGCCGCGGGCGACCAGTACGCGGCCCCGTGGGTCTACTTCGCGTACGGCGACGGGCTGGACGACGCGTCCGGCCGGATCCACCGCCACGTCCGCTCCCGCCCGGACCACCCGTCCAAGCCGCGCCCGGTCGCCGTCACCGCCGACGCGTCGATAGGCCTCGACGCCCTGACGTCCGTGGCCGACGCCGCAGTCGAGGTCGGCGCCGAGCTCTTCATCCTCGGCGACGGTTGGCATAAGGGTCGGGGAGCCGGCGAGGGCGGGCTCGGCGACTGGTACGTCGACAAGACGGTCTTCCCCGAGGGGCTCGTACCTTTCGCGGACTACGTGCGCAGCCTTGGGATGGAGTTCGGCCTCGGCTTCGAGCCCGAGATGATCAGCTCGTCGTCCGATCTCGCGCGCGAGCATCCCGCGTGGATCGCCCAGGCCTCGCTTGCGGGCGCGAGCCTTCGCCTGCCGATGGAGCGCGGGCGCCAGCAGGTGCTCGACCTGACGCAGCCCGACGCGTACGCGTTCGTCGAGGAACGCCTGCACGCGCTCGTGGCGGAACTCCGCCCGGCGCACCTGACGTGGCGCCACGATCGGGACCTGCTCGAGGCGGGCAGCACAGCCACCGGACGCGCCATCGGCCACGCGCAGACCCGCGCGCACTACCGCCTCGCGGACTCCCTTCGGGCTGCCTTCCCCGGGCTCGAGATCGAGATGCGCGCCACGGGGGGGCGCGTCGACCTCGAGGCGCTCGACCACTCGCAGGAGATCGGCTCTTCTGGCGGTGCGGCGAGCGCCGCGCGACTGCCGTTCTCCGTGGGCCTCCTGCTCCCGCCGGAGGCGGTTCGCGTCGATGCGGCGGCCTCGCCAGACGCCACGGCCGACGCGTGGGGAACCGCGGCGAGCGTCGCGATATGGGGTCACCTGGGCGTCACGTCGCATCCGGCGGGCGACGACGCCCGCGCGGCGCTGCGCGCGTGGATCGAGGCCCACAAGCGCCACCGCCGCCTTCTGCACTCGGGGGTGGCGGTTCGCATGGACCCGGCGGCGGGACTACTCGTCCACGGCGTTGTGTCGCAGGACCGCCGCGAGGCCCTGTACTCCTGTGTCGCGCTCGCGGGCGACGCCCGTGCCCGCGCGATCCGCCTCGCGGGACTCGATCCCGCACGGAGCTACCGGATCACCGACGGGGGGCCGACGGTCAACTCCGACGACGACCCGTCCTGGCGTGCGGAGGGAACGACCGTGACGGGACGAGCGCTGGCGTCGCACGGGATCGCGGCCCCGAGGATGCGGGCGGGCGAGGCGGTGCTGGTGCGGGCGGTGCGCGTCTAGCGACGACGCGCGACTACGCGGACGGCGACGGGGACGGAGCCGGAGTCGGGTCGAGCGTCACGTCCGGGACGGTGTCGTCCACGGGCGGCGCGTCGAGGTTCGCGTCGCTCGATGTCGCATTGCCATTGGCGTGCTCGTAGCCGTACTCCCAGTGCCACGGCTCCCACAGCGAGGTCTCCGCCCAGTGTGGGTGGATCCATCCGTAGGCGCCCGAGTTGGCCTTCCACCAGTCTCCGTACGCGCCGCGGTAGTCGCTGTAGCAGAGGTCGATGGCGATGCCCCACCCGTGGGGCGACTGGCCGGGGCGCGCCGCGAGGTAACCGCGGTTGGCCTTGACGGCGGCCTGATCGCCGATCGAGCGGTAGGCGCTCGCGAGGCAGAGGTTACGCCCGAACCGGAGGCGGAAGCGGTGGTTGAGTTCCGCGAGAGCGACGGCGGCGTCGGCGCGGAGGTAGTGGACGCCGTCCCACAGCACGCAGAGGGTGTCGGGATCGAGGTTGCCGTTGCTCCCGCTGTCGACGCGGACGCCGTCGCAACTGGGGAGGTACGCGCTCGGCGAGAACTTGTTGGACGTCGCGAGGAACTTCGCCGTCTCGTCGATCGACGGCGGCGGAAGCGCCTCGGCCTTGAGCCCCGGCGCGGTTCCGAGCATGACGTCGAGGGTCTCGGGCGCCTGGCCGACGACGACGCCGGGAACGTAGTTCAGCGCGTTCGCGGCCGGCGAGAGGGTTCCGACGATCGGATAAACGACCATGGCGAACGCGAACGCCGCGAGGACGCCGACGCGGACCGTGACCTTGCGACGCCGGTGGTTGACCCGGAGCGCGAGTTCCTGCGTGGTGACCCGGCGCCAGAGTCGCCGATGCCCGTACCACTGCCCGAATTCCTCGGGGAGCGACGGGTGCGGGTCCACGCTTGCTCCTTACGTCGGCGTGCTCGGGGCACGAAAAAGACATAGGCGGGTGACGCCGCCGAGGGAAGTCTACTCCCGGTCGCCGGAGGGCCAAAAGGTGTCCGCTATGAGATGTTCGTCACCCTTTGAGCGCCTGGCTCACCTCACCCACCAGCACTTCGATGATGTCTTCGAGGAACACAACGCCCACGACCGCCCCGTCGCTCCCAACGCTCGCGACGTGCGCGCCCGTTTGCCGCATCCGCGCGAGCACGTCTTCGATCTCCGCGCTTGCGGGAACGCCGGGCAGGGCGCGCACGCGCCACCCGTGCACCGGTTCCTCCCTCTCCCCCGGCCGCGCATAGAGCACGTCCTTGAGGTGGAGGTAGCCCACCAGGTCCTTGCCGTTGGTCACGGGCAACCGCGAGTGGCCCGTCCGCGCGACGACCTCCTCGACCTCCTCGACCGTGACGCCGACCGGCACGGACCGCACCTTCTTGAGCGGCACCATGACGTCGCCAGCGGTCTTGTCGGAGAACTCGAGAGCCCCCGTGAGGAGGCCGTGGGCGTCCTCGAGGGTTCCCTCGGCGCTCGAGCGTTCGACGATGCTGTGCACCTCGTCGGCGGTGAACGCGCTCGAGACCTCGTCGCGCGGTTCGACACCGACGGCGCGGACCATGACGTTCGCGGTCCAGTTGAGCGCGACGATCACGGGTTTGACGACGCGGGCGATGGCGACGAGCGGCGGGCCGAGGATCAGCGCGGCGCGGACGGGGTTGGAGACGGCGGCGTTCTTCGGCACCAGTTCGCCGACGACGACGTGGAGTCCGACGACGATAAGTAGCGCGATCGCGGCGGCGACCCCGTGGGCGACCCCCGAGGGCAGGTTCAAAAGATCGGTCGCGGGCTCGATCCAGTGGGCGAGGGCCGGCTCCGCGATCACGCCGAGCAGGACGGAGCACACGGTGACGCCGAGCTGCGCGCACGCGAGCATGAGCGAGACGTTCTCCAGCGCCCACAGCACGATCTTCGCCGCGCGGCCGCCCTCCTCCGCGCGCGGCTCGATGGAGCTGCGCCTCGCGGAGATGACGGCGAACTCCGCGCCGACGAAGAAGGCATTGGCCGCGAGCAGCGCCGCGGTGACGAGGGCAAGCGTCATGCCTCGTCCTCCTTCTCGCTCCACACGCGGACGCGGTCCACGCGGCGCCCGTCGACGCGCTCCACGCGCACCCGAACGTCGCCGTCCCCCACCTCGTCGCCGATCTCCGCGATCCTTCCCAGGCGCGCCATGACGTAGCCGCCGACGGTCTCGTACGCCGGGTCGTCGGGGATGACGAGCCCGGTGACCTCGAGCACCTCGTCGGGCCGTAGCAGCCCCGGGACGCTCCACGCGCCGTCGGCGGCGCGGTAGACGTCGACTCGGCGCCGGTCGTGCTCGTCGGCGACCTCGCCGACCAGTTCCTCGACGACGTCCTCGAGCGTCACGAGCCCCGCCGTCCCGCCGTACTCGTCGACGACGATCGCCATCTGGTGGCCGACGCCTCGGAGTTCCTCGAGCAGCGGCCCGGCCGCGATCGTCTCGGGGATGCGGGGGGCGGGCATCATGAGTTCCGAGACGGAGGTCTCCTCCCTCCGATGCGCCGGAACGCCGATCACGCTCTGAAGATGGACGATCCCGACGATGTCGTCGTGCGAGCCGTCGATGACCGGGAAGCGTGAGTGGCCGGTGGCGCGGACGGCCGAGATGACGTCGGCGGCGGTCGCGTCCGTCTCGAGGACGGTCATGCGGGTGCGGTCCGTCATGAGGTCGATCGCGGTGAGGGCGTCGAATTCGAGGGAGTTCTTGAGCAGAAGGGCGGTCGAGGGAGCGAGGGTTCCCGCCTCCGCTGAGCGGCGCACGAGCGCGGCGAGCTCCTGGCGGGAGCGCCCCCCGGCGAGCTCCTCCCGTTGCTCGATCCCGAACAGCCGGAGGATCGCGCCGGCGAGGGCGTTGAGCACGCGGATGAGCGGCCCGAGCGCCACGACGAAGCCGATGGAGATAGGCGACGTGATCCGGGCCATGCGGCCGGGCTCGCTCAGCGCGATGTTCTTGGGCACGAGCTCGCCGAACAGCATGGAGAAGACGTTGATCGCGACGAGAGAGACGGCGCCGGCGACGGTGCCGACGGCGGCGCGGCTGAGCGCGGTGTCCTCGAGCGGGACGCGGAGCAGCTCGGTGAGCGCGGGTTGGGCGGTGTAGCCGAGGAGGATGGTGGTGACGGTGACGCCGACCTGAGCCCCGGATAGTTGCGTCGAGAGCGTCCGGAGCGCCCGGTGGACGCGGCGTCCGGCCCGCGTCGTCTCATCGACGCGCGACGGGTCGAGCGCGACGAAGGAGAATTCCGCGGCGACGAACACCGCCGTGCCGAGGGTGAGCAGCGCGCCGAGTCCTACGAGAATCCACGAGGAGGTCACGCGCGCCGCCGATGTCGGTCCATACTGACGCCCAGCATAGGGCCCTTCCTCGCGCGCGAGGAATACCACCGAGCCGGGCCCGTGTCATCCGACGAAGGTCCGCCCTGCCTTAGGATGAAGAGGACATCGTCACCCACGTCAGGACGCACCCGCGCCAGGAAGGCCAGTGGCCAGCAAGTGTCCGCCGAGACTCCCTCGACCGAGTCCACACGATCCGTCGCCCGCGGCATCGATTCGTCGTCCGTGGCGTCGCTGTTGACGGGCGCCCGCGACAAGGCCGCGCCCGCCGACCCGCCCCCCGCTCCGGCGAAAGACGCCGCGCCCGCCGCTCCGCCGGAGCCCGCCACCACCGTCGTCCCCGCACCCGTCGCGCCCTCGTCGGACGACGCCGACCCGGCCGCGACGCAGCCGATCGCGACCGCCCAGGCCCCGACGGCCGCGTACCTCCAGGACCTCGGCGAGGGCACCCGGACGGTCCCAGGCGTGAACGAGGGCTCCGAGCGCCTGCGCGGCCCCGCGGCGCTGGTCGTCACGAACATGGAGAAGAGCCTCGAGGTCCCGACGGCGACCTCGGTGCGCTCCATTCCCGTCAAGCTCCTCATGGACAACCGCGTGGTGATCAACAACCACATGGAGCGCACCCGCGGCGGGAAGATCTCCTTCACCCACCTGATCGGCTACGCGCTGCTCGAGGCTCTCGCGGAATCGCCCGCGATGAACGCCCATTACGCGTCGGAGGACGGCAAGCCCTTCGTGGTCACGCCGCCGCACGTGAACCTCGGCATCGCGATCGACGTCGCCAAGCACGACGGAACGCGTCAGTTGTTCGTGCCGAACATCAAGGGCGCGGGGGAGATGGACTTCGCGCAGTTCTGGGCGGCGTACGACGACGTCGTGCGTCGGGCGCGCAACGGCACGCTCCAGGCGGTCGACTTCCAGGACACGACGATCTCGCTGACGAACCCGGGGACGATCGGGACGCAGCACTCCGTCCCGCGCCTCATGGCGGGCCAGGGCACGATCATCGGCGTCGGCGCGATGGACTACCCGGCGGAGTACCAGGGCGCCTCCGCGGACACGATCGCCCATCTGGGCGTCTCCAAGGTCATGGCGCTCACGTCCACGTACGACCACCGCGTGATCCAGGGGGCGCAGTCCGGCGAGTTCCTCGCGCTCGTGCACACCAAGCTGCTCGGCCAGGACGGCTTCTACGACCGGGTGTTCCGCTCGCTCCGCGTGCCGTACGAGCCGGTGCGCTGGGTCCAGGACGGCGCGACGTCGCCGGACGCCGAGGCCGTCAAGCCCGCGCGCATCGCGGAACTCATCCACTCGTACCGCTCGCGCGGGCACATCATGGCGGACGTCGACCCGCTCACGTCGCGCCCGCGCAAGCACCCCGACCTCGACATCCAGACGCACGGGCTCACCCTGTGGGACCTGGACCGGACCTACCCCACCGGGGGCTTCGCGGGCCGCGACCGCCAGCGCATGCGCGACGTGCTCGGCCGCCTTCGCGACGCGTACTGCCGCACCATGGGCGTCGAGTACATGCACATCGCGGACCGCGCGCAGCGCGCGTGGATGCAGGAGCGCCTGGAGTCCGGCTACCAGAAGCCGACGCGCGAGGAACACCTGCGGATCCTGCGGCGCCTCAATGCCGCCGAGGCGTTCGAGGCGTTCCTCCAGACCAAGTACATCGGCCAAAAGCGCTTCTCGCTCGAGGGCGGCGAGTCGCTCATCCCGCTGCTCGACGCCGTGCTGTCGTCCGCCGCGGCCGCCTCGCTCGACGAGGTCTGCATCGGCATGGCGCACCGCGGCCGCCTCAACGTGCTCGCGAATCTCGCGGGCAAGAGCTACGCGCAGATCTTCAGCGAGTTCGAGGGCACGCCGATCGAACGCACCGGCGGCGGCTCCGGCGACGTCAAGTACCACCTCGGCACCGACGGCGTCTTCACCGCGGAGTCCGGCGAGACCGTCAACGTCTACCTCGCCGCGAACCCCTCGCACCTCGAGGCCGTCAACCCCGTGCTCGAGGGCATCGTCCGCGCGAAGCTCGACCGCCTCGGCGCGGACGTCAGCGAGGGCGAGAAGCCGGTGCTGCCGATCCTCATCCACGGCGACGCCGCGTTCTCCGGCCAGGGCGTCGTCATGGAGACGCTCAACATGGCGGGCCTGCGCGGCTACCGCACGGGCGGCACGATCCACGTGATCGTCAACAACCAGGTGGGCTTCACGACCGGGCCCGAGGCGTCGCGTTCCACGCGCTACTGCACGGACATCGCCAAGGGCTTCCAGATCCCGATCCTCCACGTGAACGGCGACGACCCGGAGGCGTGCGTGCGCGCCGCCCGCCTCGCGTTCGAGTACCGCCAGGCCTTCGGGCGCGACGTCATCGTCGACATGGTCTGCTACCGCCGCCGCGGCCACAACGAGGGCGACGACCCGTCGATGACCCAGCCGCGCATGTACGACCTGATCGAGGGCAAGCGCCCCGTCCGCCACCTCTACACCGAGTCGCTCATCCGCCGCGGCGACATCACGGAGGAGGAGGCCGAGGAGGTCTCCCAGGACTACCTCACGCAGTTGGAGCGCGTGTTCGTCGAGACCCGCGAGCGCTTCGTGCCCGGCGAGAACACCGAGACCGTGAGCGGCCTCGAGGTTCCGGCCTCGCAGACGTCCGACGCCGGCGTGATGGTCGGGTGGTCGACGTCCGCGCCGAAGGGCGAGCTTGAGCGCATCGGCAAGGCGCACCGCCGCCCGCCGGACGGCTTCACCGTGCACCCGAAGCTCGAGAAGCTCCTCGAGGCGCGCGAGCAGATGACCCGCGAGGGCGGCATCGACTGGGGCTTCGGCGAGATCCTCGCGTTCGGGACGCTGCTCCAGGAGGGCGTGCCCGTGCGGCTCGCCGGCCAGGACTCGCGCCGCGGCACCTTCGCCTCCCGCCACGCGGTGTTCCACGATCGCGCCAACGGCTCCGAGTGGACGCCCCTGCTGTACCTGACGGCGGACCAGGCGGCGTTCGCCGTCGTGGACTCCCCGCTCAGCGAGTACGCGCCGCTCGGGTTCGAGTACGGCTACTCGGTGGAGCGCCCGGACGCGCTCGTGCTGTGGGAGGGCCAGTTCGGCGACTTCGTCAACGGCGCGCAGACCATCATCGACGAGTTCATCTCGTCGGCCGAGCAGAAGTGGGCGCAGTCCTCGTCCGTCACCCTGCTGCTCCCCCACGGCTTCGAGGGCCAGGGGCCGGACCACTCGTCTGCCCGCGTCGAACGCTTCCTCCAGATGTGCGCGGAGAACAACATGGTCGCCGCCATGCCGTCGTCGCCCGCGTCGTACTTCCACCTGCTGCGCCGCCAGGCCTACGACCGCCCGCGACGCCCCCTCATCGTCTTCACCCCCAAGTCGATGCTGCGCCTGCGGGACGCGCAGTCCCACATCGACGACTTCTCCACGGGCACGTTCCGCGAGATCATTCCCGATGTGAAGACTCCGGCGCTCGACCCCGCGGGAGTCACCCGCGTGCTCATGTGCGCGGGCAAGGTCTACTACGACCTCGCCGCCGAGCGCGAGAAGCGCGGGGACACGACGACGGCGATCGTCCGGATCGAGCAGTTCTACCCGTTGAATGGGGAGGCGCTCCGGGCGGCGGTCGCGCCCTACCCCGACGCGGAGCTGCTGTGGGTGCAGGAGGAGCCGGAGAACCAGGGCGCGTGGTCGCACCTCAGCGCGTCCGTCTACCACGCGCTCCAGCGGACGTTCGGCGTGGTGTCGCGCCCGGCGTCGGCCTCGCCCGCGTCCGGCTTGACGAGCAAGCACGCCCTCCAGCAGGAGGACGTCGTGACGAGGGCGTTCGCGCGATGAACATCTTCTTCGTCGGAGACGAGCTCGTCGCGGGCAAGGGCGACCCGAAGGCGCTCGGGTGGACCGGACGCGTCGCGTCGCGCACGACGTCCGACGAGGTGGACCTGGTGTTCCACTCCCTCGCCGTCCCCGGGGAGACGACGGGCGAGATGGCGCTCCGCTGGGACGAGGAGGTCATGCGCCGCGTGGGCCGGGCGACGTCCAACGCCGTCGTATTCGGCATCGGCCGCAACGACATCCGGCGCGGGGTGAGCCTCGCGATGACGCGCTTCAACCTCGCGAACACGCTCGACCGGACGCGGGCGCTCGGATTCAAGACGATGGTCGTCGGCCCGCCGCCGAGCGTGCCGCGCGAGAACTCGTCGGTCGCGGAGCTCGCCGCGCTGTGCGAGGAGGCCGCAGTTCGCCGCGACGCCCGCTACGTCGACACGTACGGCCCGCTCGCCGCGCACGAGCAGTGGCTGACGGACATGTCCATGGGCGACGACGGGACGCCGGGCGCCGCGGGGTACGGCCTCATGGCGTGGCTGGTGCTGCACGCGCAGTGGCGCGAGTGGCTGGGGCTTCCGGCCGACGCGTAGGCCGTCGCGCTAGGCGACGATGCCGGCGTTCTTGAGCTGCACGGAGAGGTCGTGCGGGCGGCTCGCGATCGAGACCGCCTCGTCGTAGCTGATCACCTCGGTGCGGACCAGCTCGAATAGGTGCTGGTCGAACGTCTGCATCTTGTAGTACGCGCCCTCGGCGATGAGGTCGAGGATGGGCGGCTGCGAGCCGGGGTCGACGATCGCCTCCGCCGTGCGCCCGGTGTTGACCATGATCTCGCAGGCGAGCGTCCGGCCGGAGCCGTCCGCGCGGAGCACGAGGCGCTGGGAGATGATGCCGCGCAGCGTCTGGGCGAGCGTGGTGCGGATCTGCATCTGCTCGTGGGGCGTGAAGAAGTCGACGATGCGGTTGACCGAGTCCTGAGCGTCGATCGTGTGGAGGGTCGAGAGGACGAGGTGCCCGGTCTCGGCGGCGCTGAGGGCGGCGCGGACCGTCTCGGCGTCTCGCATCTCGCCGACCATGATGACGTCGGGGTCCTGGCGCATGGCGCCGCGGAGGGCGTGGTGGAAGTCCAGGGTGTCGGAGCGGACCTCGCGCTGGGAGATGATCGCCTTGTTGTCGTGGTGGAGGACCTCGATCGGGTCCTCGATGGTGATGATGTTGACCTCGCGGTACGTGTTGATGAGGTCCACCATCGACGCGAGCGTGGTGGTCTTTCCGGAACCGGTCGGGCCGGTGACGAGCACGAGCCCGCGGGGTTCGAGCGCGAGGGAGCCGACCACCTCGGGCAGGCCGAGCTCGGCCATCGACTGGGCGCCGACGGCGACGCGGCGGAACACGAGGGACTCCATTCCGCGGGAGACGTACGCGTTGACGCGGAATCGGCCGACGCCGCTGAGCGAGAAGGCGAAGTCCGCCTCGTGCGTCTCCCGGAACTCGAGCACGAGGTCCTCCGGCAGAACCTGGGCGACCATGTTCCGCGTGTCCTCGGGGCGCAGCGGCGGAACCTGGAGCTTGCGAAGGCGCCCGTCGACGCGGATGCGCGGGGCGGCGCCGACCTTGCAGTGCAGGTCGGACCCGTTGGTGCTCGCGAGGGCGTGGAGCAGCGGGATTACCGAGACGGGCTGATCGCTCACATGTACTCCATCGGCGTCGGTAGGGCGTTACTTGAGGCTACTACGCGGTTCGTGGTGTGCGAAGATAAGTGGTCGACGTCACGCCGCGCGCGGGCGTCCCCCGTCCGTCACCTCGAAAGGTCAGTCATGAGCAAGAGAGGCCGCAAGCGCAAGAGCCGCGCTGGCAGCAACGCGAACCACGGCAAGCGCCCGAACTCGTAACGATCCTCCACGGGTAGGTAGGCGCCGCTCAGTCACCCACGCGCTCGATTTCATCCGCGAATCGAACCGGCACCGGCTCCAGATCACCCGGCCATCCCTAACCGGCCTCGCGGGCCTCCGAGATCACGGCGAGCACGCGCGAACGAAGCTCCTCGGGCGCGGACTCCTTGGGGCATCCCGCGACGATTTCCTTGATGCGCTCGTTGACCTTGCGCTCCGCGTCGCAGCCGCTGCACTCCTTGAGGTGCGCGCCCACGCGGCGCAACTCCTCGGGCGGGAGCTCGTTGTCGATGAACTCGAAGAGGCGGTCCAGCGCCTCCTCGCAGGACTTACCCGACATCGCCGGCCTCCGCTCCGCCGTCCCGGTGATTCACGATGCCGCGGTTCGCCGCGTACTCCGCGAGAAGCTCGCGCAGCATCCGTCGGCCGCGGTGCAGCCGGGACATGACCGTCCCGACCGGTGTCTCCATGATCTCCGCGATCTCCTTGTATGCAAAGCCCTCGACGTCGCTCAGGTACACGGCGAGCCGGAAGTCCTCGGGAATCTGGGCGAGCGCCTCGCGCACGTCCATGTCGCCGATCGCGTCGAGCGCGGCCTGCTCCGCGGACACCAGCCCGGTCGAGGCGTGCGACGCCGCTCGGGCGATCTGCCAGTCCTCGATGGCCTCCGCGTCGCTGCGCTGCGGCTCCCGCTGCTTCTTGCGGTACGTGTTGATGAAGGCGTTGGTCTGGATGCGGTACAGCCACGCCTTGAGGTTCGTGCCCGTCTGGAACTTGCTACGCCCCGCGAACGCCTTCGCGTACGTCTCCTGCACCAGGTCCTCCGCGTCCGCGGGATTGCGCGTCATCCGGAGCGCCGCCGCGTAGAGCTGATCCATGAAGGACAGCGCGAGGCTCTCGAAGGCCTCGGCTTCGTCGGTGTCGGGTGCGGGCGTGGCGGCGTTCATCGGCAACGAGCCTAGCGGCTCGGCGGTGCGCGGGGGCGCCTCCAGGCAGATGGTCATATGGGAACAACGGTACGAGTCCCGCGCCCATTCCCGGACCTCGGCCCGCCCCACGCCGGGGAAGACGTTGGTAGGTTTGGTACGGAAGGAGGAGCCATGTTCGTACGTGCGATCGCCCGTCCGCTCCTCGCGTCGTGGTTCGTCTACGCGTCCGTCGACGCGCTGCTCGACCCGACCCGCCACGCGAGGAAGGCGGCGCCCATTGTCGAGCCCGTCCTCGAGGACGCGGGCGTGAACCTCACCCTGCCTCAACTCGTGCGCGCCCACAGCGCCGCGACGCTCGTCGCCGCCGGCACCCTTGCGCTCTCGCGCACGCCGCGTACCGCCGCGATGGTCCTCGCCGGCCTCGCGACCGTTACCGCCGCCACCTCCGAACCGTTCTGGCTCGAGGAGGACGAAGACGCGCGTGCGGCCAGCCGCGAGAGCTTCGTCAAGAACATCTCCCTGCTCGGCGGCGCCCTGCTCGCCGCGACGGCCGGGGGAAGCCGGCGCCGCAAGAAGAAGTCTGCGCGCAAGAAGACCCGCAGGTGAGCCCGACGGTTGGAACGCCCGGTGTCGGACCCGGGCAACTCTGGGACGCGCCCACGGCGACCTCCCCGCTCGACGCGACCGTGGCCGTCCCCGGCAGCAAGTCGCTGACCAACCGCTACCTCGTGCTCGCGGCCCTCGCCTCCGAGCCCGTCGTCATCCGGGGTGCCCTCCGCTCCCGCGACTCGCAGCTGATGATCGACGCGCTGCGTCAGTTCGGCGTGACCGTGGACGATTCCGGCGACGCGTGGACCGTCACCCCGCCGGCGCGCCTCAAGGGAGGCGGCTTCGTCGAGTGCGGGCTCGCCGGCACGGTCATGCGCTTCGTCCCGCCGCTCGTGCTGCTCGCCGACGGCCCCGTGAGCTTCGACGGCGACCTCGCCGCGCGCGAACGCCCCATGGGGCCGATGATCGACGCGCTGCGCGCCCTCGGCGCGAGCGTCGACGACGCTGGGCTCGGCGCGCTGCCCTTCAAGGCGACCCCGGGAAGCGACGTCCCCGCCGAGGTCGAGATCGACGCGTCGACGTCCTCCCAGTTCGTCTCCGGGCTGCTCATGGTCGCGCCGCGCCTGCCGAAGGGCCTCGTGCTGCGCCACGTCGGCGAAACCCTGCCGAGCCTGCCCCACATCGACATGACGTGCGCGTCGCTGCGCGAGGCGGGCATCGCCGTCGAGCAGCCGGACGAGCGCACGTGGGTCGTCAAGCCCGGGGCGCTCCACCTGCGCGAGATCCGTGTCGAGCCCGACCTCAGCAACGCGGGCCCGTTCATCGCGGCGGCGCTCGTCGCGGGCGGCACGGTGCGCATCCCGCACTGGCCCGCGACCACGACGCAGCCCGGCGCCCTCTATCCCCCGCTGCTGCGTCAGATGGGCGCCACGTGCACCCTCAACGGCGACGTCATGACGGTCACGGGCTCCGGGACCATCCACGGGATCGACGCCGACCTCAGCCCCGCGGGAGAGATCACCCCGACCATTGCGGCGCTCTGTGCTCTCGCCGACAGCTCGTCCCACCTGACGGGCATCGGGCACCTGCGCGGCCACGAGACGGACCGCCTTGCCGCGCTCGCGACGGAGATTCGGCGCATCGGCGGCGGCTGCGACGAGGAGCCGACGTCGCTCCGCATCCACCCGCCCGCAGACGGCTTCCACGCCGAGGACATCCACACGTACCACGACCACCGTATGGCGACGTTCGCCGCGATCGTGGGCCTGCACATCCCGGGCACGCGCATCGTCAACGTCGGCACCACCGCGAAGACCATGCCGGACTTCCCCGCGATGTGGCGGACGATGCTCGGACTCGAGGCGTCGTGAGGCACGGAGCTTGAGGGAGTACGACGAGTCGGACGCGAAGGTGCGGCCCAACCCGCGGGGCAACCGCCCCCGGTCGAAGCAACGCCCCTCGCACGACGAGGCCGTCGAGGGGTTCGTGACCGCCGTCGACCGCGGACGATTCCAGGTCGCCGGCCTCGGCTCCGGGACGACGGTCACCGCGGTCAAGGCGCGAGAACTCGGCCGACGCGGGATCGTCGTGGGCGATCGGGTGAGCGTCGTGGGCGACACGAGCGGGGACGACGGCGCGCTCGCGAGGATCGTCCGACGCGGCGAGCGGGAGCGGGCGCTCCGGCGTTCGGCGGACGACGCGGACGACACGGAGCGTGTGGTCGTCGCGAACGCGGACACGCTCGCGATCGTCGCCGCGCTCGCGAACCCGGAGCCCAACCGCCGCTTTATCGACCGGTGCCTCGTCGCCGCGTTCGACGCGGGCCTCGACGCGATGATCGTCGCGACCAAGGCGGACCTCGCGAGCCCCGAAGCGCTCGCCGCGAACTACCGGCCGCTCGGCGTGCCCGTCGTACCCACGCGTGTGGCGCCGGCCGGCATCGACGGGCTCGACGCGCTGCGCGACGCCTGCCGCGACCGGACCACCGTGCTCGTCGGCTCGTCGGGCGTCGGCAAGTCGACGCTGGTGAACGCGCTCGTCCCGGACGCCCTGCGCGCCACCGGCCATGTCAACGCCGTCACGGGGCGCGGGCGGCACACCTCGACGTCGGCCATCGCCTTCGAACTCCCGGGCGGCGGGTGGATCGTCGACACTCCCGGGATCCGCTCGTTCGGCCTCGCGCACGTGAACCCCGACCACTTCGTCCACGCGTTCGCCGACGTCGCGGACGCCGCGGATGAGTGCCCGCGCGGCTGCACCCACGAGTCCGCGGAGGCGGGGTGCGCGCTCGACGCGTGGGCCGTGACGCCGGACCGCGCGGAACGCCTCGATTCGATCCGGCGACTCATCGCGAGCCGAAGCGCCGCGGAGTCGCAGTAGCGTGGGGGGTATGAGGGCCACCGGACCGTACGCCGACGACCTGGATCTCGCGCTCAGCATCGCGGACTATGCCGACGGCGTGACCATGGCGGACTTCGGATCGTCGGCGCTGCGCGTCGAGACCAAGGCGGACGAAAGCCCCGTGACGGAGGTCGACCGCAGCGCCGAGCAGACGGTGCGCGGCCTCCTCGGGCACCACCGCCCCAAGGATGCGATCCACGGCGAAGAGTTCGGCGCCGACGGCGGCGGCCCGCGCCAGTGGGTCATCGACCCGGTGGACGGCACCCGCAACTACATCCGCGGCATCCCCGTGTGGGCGACGCTCATCGCCCTGCTCGACGAGGGCAAGCCCGTGCTCGGCGTCGCCTCCGCCCCGGCGCTCGGTCTCCGGTGGTTCGCGGCGAAGGGCGACGGCGCCTGGAAGGGCTCGCGGATGCGCGACGCGAAGCCGCTCCACGTCTCCTCGCTCGACCGGCTCGAAGACGCGGCGATGTCGTACTCGTCGCTCGGGGGGTGGGGCACGATCGGCCTGCTCAACCCGTTCCTCGGCCTGATGAGCGCGGTGGCGCGCACCCGCGCGTTCGGCGACTTCTGGAGCTACATGATGGTCGCGGAGGGCGTGATCGAGGTGGCGACGGAGCCGGAGCTGCAGATCTACGACATGGCGGCGCTCGTGCCGATCGTCGAGGAGGCGGGCGGGCGCTTCACGTCGCTCGACGGGCGCGACGGCCCGTTCGGAGGCAGCGCGGTCGCGACCAACGGCATCCTCCACGACGAGGTGCTGCGCCGGCTCAAGCCCCCGCGCTGAGGCTAGGCCTCGCCGGATTCCACGAGCGCGAGCTCGCCCGCGTCGTACCACAGCAGGTCGCGTTCGTAGAGGCGGTCGAGCGCCTCGGGGTCGCCGGCGGCGGCCATCTTCGCGTCGAGGGCGGCCTCCGCCTCGTCGACGAACGCGCACACGACGGCGTCGGCGGGGACCGTCCCGGCGATGTCGACGGCGGCGGGGTGCCGCGCGGGCGCGGGGGTGACCTGCGAGCGGGAGATATCGGCGACGATGACGACGCGGCGGGGGGCGTGGAGGTCCGTGACGGACACGAGGGCGGCGGCGTCGCGCGCCTGCTCGTCGAGCAGGTCCGAGTCCTCGTGGCTCGACACCTCCATGAGGCGCTCCGTCACGGCGAACCCGACGGTCGGGGTCCACGACCCTTCGAGGGAGGCCGCGAGGGCGTGCGGGGTCGCGGGTACGTAGACGCGCATACCGTCAGTCAATCAAACGCGGGCGCGGGACGCCATACGCGCCGTGAGCGTCGCCGCAGGGGTACCTCGAGGCGTCGGTGCGGGCAACTAGCGCGCGGAGACGTCCGCGGGGATCGCGGCACGCGTCGCAGAGACGACGTGTTCGGCGAGGGCCGCGATCGCCCGTCGGGCGGACGATCGCGGGGCGCACTCCGCGAGTACGGCGCCTCCGAGGGTCGCCGCGTCGCAAGCTTTCGCGTCGTACGGAACGGTCCACGTCCTAGCGATGGAGGCGTAGCGCGCGAGGGCATCCGCGACGGCACGCTCGGGCGAAGACCCGGCGACCGACGCCCGTATCCGGTTCACCACGACGACCCGCGTCGAAACGTCGGAGAGAAGAGGAGTGAGATCCCCAAGACCCTGGACGAGGCGCTGGATCGCCAGGGGCTCCGACGACCCGACGGCGACGACGACGTCGGCGGTCGCGAGGGCGGACAGGGTCGCGGCGTTGCGTTCCAGGCCGCCGAGGGCGTCGGCGTCCTCGAGCGAGAAACCCGTATCGACGACGACAAGCGGCGCGGCGCGGCGCGCTGCGTCCCAGATCGCGTCGAGCGACGCCGGCGGGATCTCGCGCCATCGATCGGCGCGCGAGATGCCGCTCACGAGCCGTAGCCCCGGAGCCACCTCGGCGGCGTGGCGCGAGAAGACCGCGTCCGTGAGTTCGCCGCGTGAGGCGACGCGCGCGAGCGCGGCGATGCCGGGCGCCTCGTCGAGCACACCGAGAGCGGACGCGGCTCCCCCGCCGTAGGTGTCCGCGTCGACGAGGACCGTGTCCGTGCCTGCACGCCCCGCCTCCGCCGCGATATTGCAGGCGAGGGTCGTACGACCCGGCGCGCCCGCTGGTCCCCACACCGCGACGATCGCGCCGGCAGGGGCGTCGTCCAACGCCACATCCGGTATGGGAACGTCCGGCTCGGGCTGCTCGGTCGCGACCGCGTGGATCGCCTCGGCGGCGTCGACCGCGGATATCCCCGGCGAAAGGACGGTCTCGACGCCGAACGCGAGCATCGCGTCACGCGTCTCGTCGTTCGTGGGAAGGCCCACCACCTCGACCCCGGACTTGGCGAGGCGGCGCACGGTGTTCCGATCCAATCGAGGATGCTCGGACGTGGCGAGCACCGTCCCGACGCCCGCCTCGACGGCCGCGAGCGCCTCCGCGAGATCCGCGCATCGGCGCGCGACGGAGAGCGCGGGGTGGGCGCCGATCGCCGCGGCGATTTCCGCCTCCCGCGGCGGGCTCAACGCGACGATGACGCCGACGCTCATGCCGCCGCCCCGCCGATCCCCACGACGGTCACGTCGTCTGCGTCGGCGAGCGCGGCGAGAAGCTCCCCGACGTCGTCCGCGGGCACGAGGACGTAGACGGTCTCCCCCATCCGCGCGCTGAACGTCGATCCCTCGCGATCCACCTGGTCGACAGTTGCGCCTTGGGCGACAAGCTCCGACGTCGTCCCGAATTCACCGTCCCGCACTACCCACACGTCGACGAGCGCCCCCGGCGCGATGGCGTCCGACAGCGGGCTAGACGTGGAGATGGCGACGGGGCGCGACGCGTAGGAGTCCGCGTCGGCGAGCGACGCCTCGGGCAGCATCTCCCCTTCGCCTACCGTGCGCGTGACGACCAGGCCCCACGGGGAGTCCGACGCGGGCACGTACGTGTCGGTGCCGACCCGAACGTTCGCGATCACCAGGTCGTCCTCGACGAGCACGGTGCCCGGCGTGAGGGTGTGGCGCGCCGCGTAGTACGGATCGGTGCGGTCCGCTCGAGAGACGATCGACGCGGTGGCGAACACCGCGATCGCGACGAGGGCGATGCCGATCAGCAACCGCGGATCGGCGAGGCTCGGGCGGCGTAAGCGTCCGGCGACCGGTGCGGTCGACCACTTCATGGGAACCTCCTGGGCTCGGTGGCCCCATAGTGCCGCGCGCGGCGACGCCCCGCAGGGCGGTGTGGATAACCCTGTCGCGGCATCCTCCCGTGTCAGACTTGCCGCATGGCTCCCCGCTTTCTCACGCTTGCCGATGTGCAGGAGGTCCTCAACATCACGGCGCAGCAGGCGTACTCGCTCGTTCGCTCGGGAGACCTTCCGGCGATTCAGGTGGGTGGGCGCGGCCAGTGGCGCGTCGAGGCATCGGAACTCGAGGCGTACATCCAGCGCCAGTACGAGGCGACGCGCAGCCGCGTCTCCCGCGAACGCTAGCGGACGGACCGCACCGCGAGAATCTCGCCGAACGGGACGACGATCGAGCCCGCCCCGTCGGCGGCAACGTCCACGTGATCCGCGCCGACCTGGTCGATCCGTCCCCGAACCTCGCCGCCCATCGTGACGACGACGACGGTCGCGCCGTCGCGCGCGAGAGCGCGGAGCGCGTGGCCCAACCCGAGCCGCGACGCCACCTCCCCGAGCGGAGCCGCCTGGTGGACGACTCCGCGAGCCGAGGCGACCGCCGCGAGCGGAACGATCTCCTCGCGTCCCGTCCTTCCGAGTAGGACCCAGGCACGCGTCGCGTCCGTGACCGTTCCGAGGACCGTGGAGCCGTCCCGGAGCGTCAGGGCGACGGGCTCCCCGCCGACGCTCGCGGCGAGACGCTCGGCAAGCGACACCGTCGCGCGCTCCGCCTCCGCGAGCTCGCGGACGCCTTCCTCGAATTGACGGGAGCGGGCAGATTCCATCTGCCCCTCGAGGTCATTGAACAAGTCGTTCCACCGCACTCTCCCAACCTAGGGCAAGGCCGCCGTCCACAAAGGGGCCCGTTCGAATGGACACCCCAACGATGTCGTACTACATCTATATATATCTACTGACATTAAACGTCATCAAACATCATGTAGCGAGGTCGTTCACCGGCCCACGAGGAAAGGAGCGTCGCGATGAGCGCACAGCTCGCCGACCTTCCCGTCGTCGCCATTCCCGTCCCCCGTCCGCGGGCGCCGCTCAATCCCTACACGCGGCCGCGAACCGTCCTCGGCGACCCGACCCCGCTCGCCTGCACGGTCGCGAAGATCGCCACCGAGGCGGTACTCGGCGGGGGAGGTGTGGACCAGCTCACGCGCTGGGTCACCGCGTCGATCCGGGAGTCGCTCGCCACGCAAGGAGCGCTCGCGCAGCGCGCGGGCAGGCGGTTAGCGCGTCCGGTGCGGGTCGAGAGGATCCGCGTGTTCCGGGTGAGCGACGTGGCAGCCGAGACGAGCGTCGTCGTCGACGACGGCGTCCGGGCGCGCGCCGTCGCGGCGAGGTTCGAGGACGTGGGCGGCCGTTGGCAGGCGACGGTCCTCGAGATCGGCTAGCGCCTTAAGCGTCCTTGCCGTGGCAGAGCTTGTACTTCTTGCCGGAGCCGCACGGGCACGGGGCGTTGCGCGGGGTGCCTGCGTACTCCACGCCCTCCGCCGACGCCGCAGCGCCAGGCTTAGCGCCAGCCTTCTTCACTGGGCCGCCCTTCGGCTTCTTCTCCGCTTTGCCCGTCGGGGTGTCGAGCGACGGCCCCGAGTAGCTCATCTGGACGTTGCCGACGCCGCCCGTTCCCGTCGACGTCGTCGCACCGAAAGCGTTGCCCGCTCGCGCACCACCCGGGCCCTTCGGCGCCGGACCCGCGGCCCTACCGGCAGCCGACGCCGCCGTCGCCGCCGCGCTCGCGGCGTTCACCGGCTGGCCCTGCGGCGCCTGCTCGCCGGGCTCGCGGCGCTCGACGCGGTACAGCACCTGCAAAGACATCTCCTTGATGCCGTCCGCGAGCGCCTCGAACATCTGCCCGCCCTCGCGCTGGTACTCCATGAGCGGGTCGCGCTGGCCCATCGCCCGTAGCCCGATGCCCTCGCGCAGGTAGTCCATCTCGTACAGGTGATCGCGCCACTTCGCGTCGAGCACCTGGAGCATGATCTGGCGCTCCACCTGGCGCATGACGTCCGGCGTGATGCGCTCCTCGACCGCCGTGTACTGCAGCTGCGCGTCCGACTGGAACTCGCGCACCAGGTACCCGTACGAGAGCCCCACCTGGCCTCCGGCCTCCTCGAGGATCTCCTCCGCGGTCAGCGACACCGGGTAGACCTGCTGGAGGTCGCGGATCAGCGCCTCGACGTCCCAGTCGTCGGTGTTGCCCGTCGACGTCATCGCCTTCACGCGGTCGTCCACCACGTCGTTGATGAACCCGCGCACCTGCTCGCCGATGTCCTCGCCGCCCAGCATCTTGCGGCGCTCCGCGTAGATGACGGCGCGCTGGCCGCTCATCACGTCGTCGTACTTGAGTACCTGCTTACGAATCTCGTGGTTGCGCCCCTCGATCTGCGCCTGGGCGCTCCGCACGCCGCGCGTGAGCACCTTCGACTCGATCGGCATGTCGTCGGGGAACGCGCTCGAGTTCATCATCGCCGCCGCGAGGCCCGTCTGGAACAGGCGCATCAGATCGTCCTCGAGCGAGAGGTAGAACCGCGACTCGCCGGGATCGCCCTGACGACCCGAGCGGCCGCGCAGCTGGTTGTCGATGCGGCGGGACTCGTGGCGCTCCGTACCGAGCACGTAGAGGCCACCCGCGGCGATCACCTCGTCGTGCTCCTTCGCGACCGCCTTCTGCTCCGACGCGAAGACGCCCGCCCAGGCCGCCTCATACTTCTCGGGCTCCTCGTGGGGGTCGTAGCCCTTCTCCGTCATCTTCTGGACAGCGCGGAACTCCGGGTTGCCGCCGAGCATGATGTCGGTGCCTCGACCCGCCATGTTCGTCGCGACGGTGACGGCGCCCTTGCGGCCCGCCTCCGCGACGATCGCCGCCTCGCGTTCGTGCTCCTTCGCGTTCAGCACCTCGTGCGCGATGCCGTGGCGCTTGAGCTCCTTGGACAGGCGCTCGGATTTCTCGACGGACGTGGTGCCCACGAGCACCGGCTGCCCTGCCTTGTTGCGCTCGACGATGTCCTCGACGATCGCGTCGTACTTCGCCTGTGCGTTCTTGTACAGGAGGTCCGGCTCGTCGGCGCGGATCATCGGAAGGTTCGTGGGGATTGGCAGCACGTTCATGCCGTAGGTGCCGTGAAGTTCGGCCGCCTCGGTCTGCGCGGTACCCGTCATGCCGGAGAGCGTCTCGTAGAGGCGGAAGTAGTTCTGGAGCGTGATCGACGCGAAGGTCTGGTTCTCCGCCTTGACCGGCACGCCCTCCTTCGCCTCGATCGCCTGGTGCAGACCTTCGGAGTAGCGGCGCCCCTTGAGCAGGCGCCCGGTGTGCTCGTCGACGATGTCGACCTCGCCGTTCATGACGACGTATTCCTTGTCGCGCTTAAACAGCTCCTTCGCCCGGAGCGCGTTGTTCAGGAAGCCGATGAGGGGGGTGTTCTCGGCGGAGTACAGGTTCTCGACGCCGAGTGCGCGCTCCACCTTGTCGACGCCCGGCTCGAGGATGCCGACGGTGCGCTTCTTCTCGTCGACCTCGTAGTCCTCGTCCCGCTTGAGCGAGCGGACGATCGCGGCGAACTCGCCGTACCAGCGGTTGTTCACTCCCTGCGCGGGTCCGGAGATGATCAGCGGCGTACGCGCCTCGTCGATGAGGATCGAGTCCACCTCGTCGACGATCGCGAAGTGGTGCCCCCGCTGCACCAGGTCGTCCTGGCTCATCGCCATGTTGTCGCGCAGGTAGTCGAAGCCGAACTCGTTGTTCGTGCCGTACGTGACGTCGGCGGCGTACTGGACGCGCCGCTCCGGCGGCGTCATCCCCGAGAGAATGCACCCGGTCTCGAGGCCGAGGAAGCGGAACACTCGGCCCATGAGCTCGGACTGGTAGCGCGCGAGGTAGTCGTTCACGGTGACGATGTGCACGCCCTTGCCCTCGAGAGAGCGCAGGTACGACGGGAGGGTCGCGACGAGCGTCTTGCCCTCACCGGTCTTCATCTCGGCGATATTTCCCCAGTGGAGCGCGGCGCCACCCATAATCTGGACGTCGAAGTGACGCAGGCCGAGCGTGCGGCGCGAGGCCTCCCGCACGGCGGCGAAGGCCTCGGGCATGAGGGAGTCGAGCGATTCGCCCTCGGCGTGGCGCTCGCGGAAGTCGTCGGTGAGGGAGCGGAGCTCGTCATCGGACATCGCCTCGTAGGCGCTCTCCAGGCCGCTCGTGAGCCTCGCGACCCTCGCGAGGCGCCGCAACTGCCGGCCCTCGCCCATGCGCATCATCCGGTCAAGCAGGGTCACGTTCACTCCACATCGATCGACGGTCCGGAACCATCGTAGGCGCAAAGCGATGCCCGGGGTTCGCCCGGAACCCCCGCGTTCGCGTCAGGCGGATTCCTCCATGCGCTCGCCATCGGCCAGTTCGACGGGCGGCTCGAGCGCCGCCTCGAGGTGGATCACCCCGTAGGTCCAGCCGCGTCGGCGGTACACCGCGGACGGCAGTCCGGACTCCGCGTCGTGGAACAAGAAGAAGTCGTGGCCGACGAGCTCCATCTGGTCGATGGCCTCGGCCGTCGTCATCGGGGCGCCGACGTGGGTCTTGCTGCGGATGACGATCGGCGTTCCGGCGAGCGGGATCTCGCGCGTCGCGTCCTCGGGGGCGCCCTCCCAGACCTCGACGCTCGCGACCTCGCTCGGGGCGTCGTCCGATTCGACGACGGCGAGCTCGGCAGCGTGGCCGACCCCCACCTTGCCCTGGTGGCGGTGGGCGCGGCGCTCGTGCTGCTTGCGCAGACGCTCGACGAGGCGGTCGGCGGCGAGGTCGAGCGCGACGGCCCGGTCTTCCGCGGCGGCCTCGGTGCGGATCACCGGCCCCTTGCTGTGCACCGTGAGCTCGATGCGCTCGCGCTCGTTCGCGAAGCGCGGATTACGTTCATGGACCACGTGGACGTCGATGCGATGGGCCCGGGGATCGAGGGTCTCGATCTTTCCCATCTTCTCCACCACCTTCTCCCGGAATTCCTCGGAGACCTTGGTGTGGCGGCCGACAACGTGAATGTCCATGAGATTCCTCCAAGATTGGGGCGGCGAGGCCGCGCGACGAGCGGGGACTTCAATCGTCCGGCGTCATCACCTCCCTCACGGGCAGGGGCCCTACGCGAAACCCTTCTAGACCCACTCTATTCCGTACGCGCCCGAAACGTCAGAGGGTTGTTCCGCGCCCCACGTCGCCCGCCGCGATCGGGCAACCGAGGCAGGAGATCGCCTCCTGAGGGCCGGAGCACGCGGCGCACGCTTCGCGCGCGGAGACGACGAGGCCGAGGCGGCGCGCCTCGTCCACCATCGCCTCGGCGAGATCCTCCGACACCCCGAGCGAGCGCGCGGCGGATGCGACCGTCTGCCCGCGGCGGACGGCGGCGAGGACGGCCGAGAACGTCGAGCCTCGAGCCCCGGGCGTCACAGCAGTCTCGCGATCTGGAAGACGAGCACCCCGAGGATCCAGGCGACGACCAGCTGCTGGCCGACGCCGATCAACGTCCACTTCTTCCCGAGCGAGCGCCGCATCTGGGCGACGGTGGCGAGGCACGGGGTGTAGGCGAGCGCGAAGACCATGAACGCGAGGGCCGCGGCGCGCGGGTGCCCACCCGACGACTCCGCGAGCGTCGCCTGAAGGCGCTCGGAGAGTGCGGACGATCCCCCGCCGTCGGCGAGACCGCCGTCCACCGCGTACGACTCGGCGAGCGTCCCCACCGCGACCTCCTTGGCCACGAAACCCGAGGCGAGCGCCGCCGACACGTGCCAGTCGTTGAGCCCCATCGGCGCGAGCGCCGGCGCGACCGCCTGGGCCGCCACGCCGAACGCGCTGTCCTCGACGGGGACCTCGCCCGCAGCGTGGCCGCCGCGGACCGGCACGGCCGCGAGCGCCCACATCGCGACGAGCGCAACGACGATCACCACCCCGGCCTCGCGCACGAAACCCTCGAGCCGCGCGGCGATCGAGTGACCGAGGGTGCGCAGGTCAGGTCGCTGGTACGGCGGCAGCACGAGCACGAGCGGCTCGCGCTCGCGCGAGCGCTTGTCGCCGAGGACGCGACGGAACGCGAGACCGCCGACGGCGACGAGCAGGATGCTGGTCAGGTACAGACCGAAGATCACGGTGCCGGCGTGGTCGGGGAAGAACGCGGCGGCAAGGAGCAGATACACCGTGAGGCGGGCGCTGCACGACGTGTACGGCACGAGCAGCCCGGCGACGAGGCGCTGGCGGGCGCGCGGCAGGACGCGGGTGGCCTCGATCGCGGGAACGTTGCACCCGAAGCCGACCATGAGGGGGAGCATCGCGCGGCCGTCGAGCCCGATCGCACGCATCGCCCGGTCGGCGACGACGGCGGCGCGGGCGAGGTAGCCACTCCCGTCGAGGATGCCGAGGGCGAGAAAGACGAGCGCGAGCAGCGGCATGAAGGACAAGACAACGCCGAGGCCGGTGAGCACCCCGTCGACGACGAGGCCCTCGAACCATCCGCCCCCGACGCCGAGGGTGCCCAGCGCCGAACTGACGGCGTTCGACACGGGACCGTCGGCGAACGAGGCGATCGCCGAGATCAGCGGGCCCGCGACGCGTGTGCTGAGCTCGAAAAGCCCCCACACCACGACCAAGAACACCGGGACGCCGACCCACGGATGCAACAGCACGCGGTCGATGCGGTCGGAGACGGTCACCTTGCGCGGCGGCGCGGGTGGCAGGACGGCGGTGACACGCTCGACCCACGCGAACCACCGTTCGACGTCCTCCTCGGTCGCCGCGCCGAGCCCGACCACGTCACCGTGGGGCGCCTCGCGCGCGGCGGTCACCTCGCGGGCGAGCTCGTCGAGGCCGGAGCGGCGGCGGGGGTCGACAACGACGAGGGGCACGCCGATCGCCGCGCGCAGCGCTCCGTAGTCGAGGTCGAGTCCGCGGTCGCGGGCGACGTCACCCATCGTGACGACTGCGACGACGCGACGCCCGGTGTCGATGACCTGGGCGAGGAGGTAGAGGGAGCGTTCGAGGGCGGTCGCGTCGAGGGCGACGACCGCGATCGCGTCGGGGGCGGCGTCTGCGAGCGCATCGGCGACGGCGCGCTCGTCGAGCGAGCGGGCGTCGAGGCTGAACGCGCCCGGGAGGTCCGCGACCCCGTACTTCTCGTGGTGGTGCTTCCACGTCCCGACGACGACCTCGAGGGTCGTCCCCGGCGCGTTGACCGCGCGCTGGTGCGAACCCGTCAGCGCGTTGAAGAGCGTGGATTTGCCGACGTTCGGGTTGCCGACGAGCAGGACGGCGGCGTCGGCGAGGGGGCCGGAGACGGGGACGGACTCACACGAGGGACACGTCATGGCACACCTCCTCGACCGAGATCGAACGAGCCGTCTCCCGGTCGAGAGCCACACTGCTGAACCCGTGCGAGACCACGACGGCCCCGAAGGTCGAGCGCTGGACCACGCGGACCGACACCCCAGGACGGAGCCCGATCTCGCGCAGTCGGGCGGAGGCGTCGCTGGAGTTCTGCAGCGCGCCGATCACGACGTCGCGCCCCGGGAGAACCTCTGCGAGAACCATGGCTCCAGGCTAGGGGTGAGGCATGCCTTACCTTAGGGACCGAAGTCCCGGATCGCGCCTGGAGCGGGCGCGGCGGCCAGAGTCAGCGCCGCGGCGACGGCAAGCCCCGATCGCTCGAGCGCGGCGCACGAGCGGGCGAGGCTCGCGCCGGTCGTCACCACGTCGTCGACGAGCAACGCGACCTCCCCGCGAGGCGCACGCGCGGCGACGATCCCGCTCGCGCCGCCTGTCCAACGGGCGCGGGCGCCGAGACCCCGCGACTCGCCGCCGCGGTGACGGAGGCATCGCGCGACTCGCGGCGCGGCGCGCCCCCGGGCGAGGGCCGCTGCCGCCGCCTCGGCGAGCCGCCCCGTGAGGTCCGTGCCGCGTCGACGCGTCGACGATGGACGCCCGGGGACCGGCACCACAACGGTCACGGCGTCGAGCACGGGCCCCACGCTGCGCGTCGCGCGTGCCATCGCGGCGTCGAAGAAGGCGTCCATGTCCCGCCTCGCCCCGTCCTTCCAGGCCGCGATCATGAGGTGACACGGCCCCGCGAGCGGGGCGATCGACCATACGGGTAGCGCCACCCGGCCGACCACGTCGAGACGGCCGGCGCCCTCATCCGCGCGGAACGGCGCCTCCCACCACGGCGCGGCGCAGTCGCCGCACCAGCGCACGTCGGGGAGGCCGCAGCCGGGACACGCGACGGGAACGAGCGCGCGGGAGACGTCCCGCGCGAGGGCGACGACGGCGCCGACGACGGGCCTCCTCGGACGCGCCATGGGTCCAGGATCGCGGGGACGACGACGGCGGGCGTCGCGCTCCGCGGGCCGGTGCCGCGCGGCCGCGCGGCCGCGCCCCGGGGACATCGGTCGCGGTCGCCTACCCGGAGAAGGCGAGACCGTCGACCGCGCCGTCGACCTGCACGCGCGACCACCCGGCCGTCGACCGCTGGAAGATCTCGCCCGTCCGCGTGACGACCGCGATGGAACTCGTGCCGTTTCGCGCGGCGAGCTCGATCGCGTCGGCGGACGACGACACCACCTCCGTGCCGCCCCCGACCGTCGATATCCCGAGCGATGGCGTCGTGCCTTCGGGTCCGTCGGCGAGTACGGCGAGCGTCATCTCGTCCACCCACACCAGATGGCTTGACGGTCCGATCCCCGTGCCCACGCTCAGCGGCTCGCCCACGGACAACGGATTCCCCTCGGCGTCACGGACGATGCCCGCGACGTCGAGACGCCACACGCCGCCGTCGCGAGACAGCACGCCGATGCGTGCGCCGTCGCGCGAGACGCGCACGGACGCGACCTCGCGGCCCTCAAGCCAGCTCGCGGCAATGTGTTGGGGCGTGCCGTCGGGTGCCATGGCGATCACCTCGCCGTCGCTGTCGCGCTCCGCGGTCCAGATCCACCCGTACCAATCGAAGCTCGGGGTCGTCAGCGCGGTGCCGGTGTAGAGCGTCGTTACCTGCATGACGTCGTCGGGGAGGTCGCCGGCATCGGCGTAGGGAACGGTGCCGCGTCCCAGCGCGTCCGTCGTGACCAGGCTCGTGCCATCGATGAGGAACGCCGCGACCGTGCCGTCGTACGCGAGCGCCGGCGAACTCGCGCCCTCCGGGAGGCGGCCGACGCTCGGCAGCGCCACCTCGAGCCCGTCCGGCGACCACGACCCGAGCCGTCCGTCCACGAACGCGACCGCCGTGGTCCCCGCCGCGGGCGCTTGGTTGATCGGCGATGACGACGCCGAGATCGGCAGGCCGTCCGCGATGACCGAGACGGTGGAGATGTCCGGAAGGCCGATGAGGGTCTCGGCGAACTGGCGCTCCGCGAGCGCGAGATCCGCCGCGGTGACCCCGCCGCCCGTATCGAGCGACACCGCGGCGTCGCCCGCGGACACGGGAACCGCTCGTACCGTGAGCTTCGCGGCGGCGGGCACTCCCGTGTGGACCGCGTCGGCGAGCCACGGCGACGGTCCGTTGATGAGCGCCGTGGCCGCAAAGGTGGCCGCGTTGGTCCGGGGAACCCACCGGAGCTCCGGCACGAAGAATCGGCCGTCCTGCGAGGCGAACTCGAGCAGCACCGAGCGGTAGAGGGCCTGGAAATGCGCCTCGGCGAGGACGATCCCGTCGTCGAGGCCGGAAATCCGCCACCGTCCGTCCGCGTCCTGGGACATGTGGAACGTGACCTCGAGCGGCGTCGCCGCATTCGCTTCGGTGAACACGCCGGCGTCGTCGACCGTCGCGACGACCGGGAGGTTGTACGTCACCGTGTTCGTGTCCGCATTCCACTCGCGGCCGAAATCGCCCGAGCCGAACACCGTCACCGTCGCCGTGGGGTCCCACGTCAGCTGCGCGGACGGCGTGAGGTAGGCCTCCGCGGCGGAGAACGTGCCGGATACGCCCGCAGCGCACGCCTGAATGAAGTTATCGGTCAGCGTCAGCGGATCGTCGGACGCGCCGGGGACGGGCGCCACGGGGACGAGCGGGTCGGCGACGATCGCGTGGCCGCCGCCGCTTTGCACCGGTCCGCTCGCGGGAATGCCCGCACACCCCGCGAGGAGCGCCGCGCCCGCAAGCGCGCCCAGGATCGCGCGCGCTCTCACGGCGTCGCCTCCGTCGGCGTCGGCTCGAGCGACACCGCTTCTCCGAGTCGCGCGAACTCGCGCTCCCTCGCGACGAGCGGAATCACGGGGCGCTGTCCTATCCCGGCCGAGGTCGTCGGCAACGTCAGCCGGAAGCTCGCGCCGTGTCCGGGCGATCCCCACGCCTCGAGCGTGCCGCCGTGCAGCTGGGCGTCCTCCTTCGCGATGGCGAGCCCGAGACCCGTCCCGCCCATCGTCCGTGTCCGCGCGACGTCTCCGCGCCAGAACCGGTCGAAGACGCGCTCGGCCTGCTGCGCCGTCATCCCTTGGCCGTAGTCGCGGACCATCACCGCGACGCCCTTGCGGTTGGATCCCACGAGCACGTCGATGGGTCCGCGCTGCGCGTACTCGATCGCGTTCGACAGGAGGTTGCGGACGATCCGGGCGATCCGCGGGCGGTCGATCGACGCGACGTGCTCTCCCGGCTGGGCCCACAGGCGGAGCGTGACGCCGGAGCTCGCCGCGACCGGGGCGATCGCCTGGATCTCCTCGCGGACGACGTCGAGCAGGCTCGCGTCCTCGAAATCGAGTTCGGCCGCGCCGGCGTCGATCCGGCTGATCTCCAGCAGGTCGCTCAGGAGGGACTCGAAGCGGTCGAGCTGCGCGTGGAGCAGCTCCGCCGAGCGCGCGACCTCCGGGCTGAAGTCCGCGCGCGCGTCGTGGAGGACGTCCGAGGCCATACGCACGGTCGTCAGCGGGGTGCGGAGTTCGTGGGACACGTCGGAGACGAAACGTCGCTGGAGGCGCGACAGTTCCTCCATGCGCGTGATCTGGAGTTGGAGGCTTTCGGCCATGTCGTTGAAGGTCGTCGCGAGCGTCGCCATCTCGTCGTGCCCCTGCACCACCATGCGCTCACTCAGCAGCCCCTCCGCGAGGCGCGACGCGACGCGGGCGGCCTGACGGACCGGGCGCACCGCCTGGAGCGTCACGGTCCACGTCATGAAGACGACGAGGACGACGAGCGCCATGCCGCCCGTGATGAGCACGCTCTGGATGAAGGCCAGCGTCTTCTGCTCGTCGACGAGGCTGTAGACGAAGTACAGCTCGAAGTTGCCGGCGACGGCGCTGGACAGGGGCGCGCCGACGACCACCCCGGGCGCGCCGGTCGATTCGAGGTACACCGGTTGCCACGACTGCTCGGCGCCCGACTGTACGGCGGCGCGGATCTCCGGCGTCACGACGTTCTCCAGGTCGGGAGGCGTGGAGACCTGGGAGAAGAGCTGCGACGAGCCTCCCGGCTGGCGAAGCAGCAGGACGCCGCGGTTCTCTCCGCCGATCGCGTGGAGGTTCGTGACGAGGTCGTTGACGAGCGCCTGGAGGTCTCCGGGCGTGCGCGCGGGCGACGCGGACATCGCGACCTGGGCGTCGGCCGCGTCGCGCGTGCTTTCCGCGAGGATCCTCTCGACCTTGGTGTCGACAAGCCCGTCGCGGATCTGCGACGACACGACGGCGGCGAGCACGGCGACGGAGGCGAGGCCCACGACGCCCGTCGACACGACGACTCTGAGCGCCATCGACCGGCGCCACCGCGACCACGCGGATCCGATGGTCCCCGACACGGCGCCGCGGACTGCGCGCGCGAACCCGCGCCGCGCGGGCGGGCTCACGACGGGGTGCCGCCCGCCTTGTACCCGAGGCCGCGAACCGTGAGCACGATCTCCGGGTTCTCAGGATCCTTCTCGATCTTCGCGCGCAGCCGCTGAATGTGGACGTTGACGAGCCTGTTGTCCGCCTGGTGGCGGTAGCCCCACACGTTCTCCAGAAGCACCTCGCGGGTGAAGACTTGGCCCGGCGAACGCGCGAGCGTGACGAGGACGTCGAACTCGAGCGGCGTGAGGGAGATCGACTCGTCGCCCCGCGTGACGCGGTGCCCGGCGACGTCGATCTCGAGATCGCCGACGCGGACGACGGCCGGGGCCGTCCCGGTGGTGCGGCGGAGGCGGGCGCGGACACGGGCGATGAGCTCGCGCGGCTTGAAGGGCTTGGGCACGTAGTCGTCGGCTCCGGATTCGAGGCCGAGGACGACGTCGACGGTGTCGGACTTCGCGGTCAGCATGATGATCGGCACGCCTGACTCGAGCCGGATCTCCCGGCATACGTCGATGCCGCTCTTGCCCGGGAGCATGAGGTCGAGCAGGATCGCGTCCGGGTTCGTCTCGCGGAACATCTCGAGCGCCTGCTCCCCGTTGTCGCAGAACACCGGGTCGAAGCCGTCCGCCCGCAATACGATCCCGATCATCTCCGCTAGGGCCGTATCGTCGTCGATCACCAGGATGCGTCCGCTCATATCCCCATTATGGGGGGACCGTTCATGGCACGATAGGCAAAGACCCCAGGGGGAGCGTATGACGCAGCCGTACGGACCGGGCGACCCGTCGATCCCGGAGTGGACCTCGCCGACGGGCGGCGGTGCGCCTCCGCCTGCCCCGGCACCCGGGGCCCCGCCTCCCCCCACGATGCCGCCGTCGGCGTCGCCGCGGCCGGGAACCGCCGGGCCGACGCCGACCTACCGCTCGTGGCAGCCGGGAATCATGCCGCTGCGCCCCATGACCTTCGGGGACTTCCTGTCCTTCCCGTTCCGCGCGATGCGCTACAACCGCGCGGTCGTCGTGGGCGGGCCGCTGACCATGACGTTGCTCACGCTGCTGGCGACGGGCCTCGCCGTCTGGGTGCTCGTCACGGACCCCTCCTTCGACGCCATCTTCAGCACCACGGCCACGTCCTATCCCGCGCCGCGCGGAGAGACGATCCTCGCGTTGATCGTCGCCGCGCTGCTGTGGCTCCTGACCGACGCGCTCTCGCGCGCCATCGTCGCGCCCGGAGTGTCCCGCGCGATCCTGGGCGAGCGGATCACGCTCGGACAGGCATGGTCCGCGCTGCGATCGCGCTTCTGGCGGATCGTGGGCCTATACGCGGTCGCGACCGCGTTCGCGGCGATCGCGGTCGTGGCGCTCGTCCTGTTCATCGGCTTGGCGACCCTCGATCCGTCAGGCGGAGCAGTGGCGGGCCTGATCATCATCGTCCTCCCCCTCGCCATCGCGACCGCGCTGGTGTACCAGATCGGCATGGGCGTCGCGGCGCCGATGATCGTGCTCGAACGGGGAGGGGTCTTCGCCTCAATCAGGCGGACGTTCCGGCTGTTGCGCGGTCGGTTCTGGTGGACCGTCCTCATCGCCTTCGTCGCGGGCATCCTCGTCAACATCGCCTCGCAAATCGTCCAATTCGCGGGGCAGATCGCCGTGATCGCGGTCAGCGCCATCGCTCCGGACAACGTCGGCCTGCTCATCGCGGTCGGCGTCGTGATCGTCGCGCTCGCGGTCGTCGTCTCCTCGATCCTCACCTACTCGTACCTGGGTTCGACCTTCGCCTTCGTCTACGTGGACCTCCGCATCCGGCACGAGGGCTTCGATGTCGACCTCGCCGAGGCCGCCGAGGCGAGGGCGCGGCGCTGAGCGTGTCGGACGTCCCCGTCACCCCCGATGCCGATACCGCGCGGCAGTGGGCTGTCGACGAGTTGTCCAAGCAGCAGTACCAGCCGCACGGCCCGTCACTCACGGAGCGGCTCATCCAGTGGATCAACGACGTGCTCTCGCACCTGCCGGGGGTCGGCGGCGGGCTGAGCGGTGTGCAGATCGTGCTCGTGATCCTCGTGCTCGCGCTTATCGTCACCGGGATCGTCTTCCTCATCGTCGGGCCCATGCGCCGCGCCCGACGCCGCGGGCGGGAGCACTCCGTCTTCGAGGACGACGCGAGGTCGGCCGCCGCGATGCGCTCCGCTTCCGAAGCCGCCGCACGCGACGGCCAGTGGGGGCTCGCCCTGCTCGAGCGGTATCGCGCCGTGATTCGCTCGCTCGAGGAACGCGACCTGCTCGAGGAACGCGCGGGAATGACCGCGCACGAGGCCGCGGAACTCACCGCGGCGCGCTTCACCGACGTCGCCGGCCTCGCCCGCGGAACCGCCGAGGTCTTCGACGCCGTCCGATACGGGGACGGCGACGCGCAACGGGGCGACTACGCGCGCGCCGTCGAACTCGACGAGACGCTCGCGCGGCGCACCCTCCTGTCGAGGTCCGCACCGTGACCGCAACCGCGACCGCCGTCGCCGAAGGTTACGCCGTTCCCGCCGCGGGCGAGAGCCTCGCGCGGCGCGCGTGGCGCACTCGGGGGTGGTGGGCGCTTCTCGGCATGTTCCTCGCCATCGTCGTGCTCCAGTTGCTCCCCAAGACGGCGTCCGACAAGGATCCCCTGTCGACGCGCAACGCGGAGCCCCAGGGTGCGATGGCCACGGCCGAAGTACTGCGCGATCGCGGCGTGGAGGTACGCCAGATCGCGCACCTGGGCGATGCGCGCATCTCCGACCCCGCCAGCACCACGCTCGCGATCGTCCTTCCCAGCGCTCTCGCGTCGTACCAGGTGGACTCCGTACTCCGCTATCCCGGCGACATCGTCTTCATCGGCGTGAGCGGCGACGTACTCACGGCCGTCGACCCCACGCTCCAGCGTGTCGACGCGGGCCAGCCGACGCTCCGGGCCGCGAACTGCCACGACGCCGACGCGGTCGCCGCGGAACGTATCGAGTCCGGCGGCGCGCAGATGACGGCGCCCGGAATCCCGTTCTGCTTCGCGGACGCCGAGGGAGCCGGCCCGTACGTCACCCTCTACGCCGGCGACAACACGATCACCCTCCTGAGCGACGCGACGCTTCCGATGAACGCGCACCTCACGGAGTACGGGAACGCGGCGCTCACCTTCCGCGCGCTGGGAAAGCACGAGAACCTCGTGTGGTACCTCGGGAACCCGGCCGACGTGTCGACGCTGACGTACACGAGCGCCGACGGCTCGGGCTCCGTCGGCGGACCCGGCGGACCCTCCGAGGCGCCTTCCGGCGACCTCCTGCCCCCGGGCACCGGGACGGCGATGTACGCGCTCGCTTTGGCCGTCGTCGTCGCGGCCATCTGGCGCGGACGGCGCATGGGCCGTCTCGTGACCGATCACCTGCCCGTCGTAATCCCCTCGTCGGAAACCACCCGCGGGCGCGCCCGCCTCTACCGCCGAGCGCGAGCGTACGGGCGCGCGACCGCGTCGCTCCGCGCCGCGAGCGCTGAGCGCATGGGCAAGCTCCTGGGGGTACCGCGGTCGGCGGGCGCCCCCTTGCTCATCGCCGCCGTCGCCCGAGCCTCGGGCCGCGATCCCCTCGGCGTCGAACGACTGCTGTACGGCCCTCCCCCGGATTCGGAACGGGCCATGATGGTTCTAGTCCAGGAACTCGACACACTGGAAAGGCAGGTTCACCGACCGTGACCGAGACCCCTTCGCCCGAGATCCCCGCACCCGAGGCGGCACCTCCCTCGGCGGCGCGGGATGCGCTCGCCCGCATCCGCACCGAGGTCGGAAAGGCCGTCGTCGGGCAAGACGCCGCCGTCACCGGGCTCGTGATCGCCCTGCTCTGCCGCGGTCACGTACTCCTCGAGGGCGTGCCGGGCGTGGCGAAGACCCTCCTCGTACGCGCGCTCGCCGGCTCGCTCGGCATGGACTCCAAGCGCGTGCAGTTCACGCCCGACCTCATGCCCGGCGACGTCACCGGCTCGCTCATCTACGACGCCCGGACCGCCGCGTTCTCGTTCCGCGAGGGTCCGATCTTCACGAACCTCCTCCTCGCCGACGAGATCAACCGGACGCCCCCCAAGACCCAGTCGTCGCTCCTTGAGGCGATGGAGGAGCGGCAGGTGACGATCGACGGGACGCCCCGCGCGCTCCCCGACCCGTTCGTCGTCATCGCGACGCAGAACCCGATCGAGTACGAGGGGACGTACCCGCTGCCCGAAGCCCAACTCGACCGGTTCATGCTCAAGCTGATCATGCCGCTTCCCGAGCGCGAGACCGAGACCGAGGTAGTTCGGCGTCACGCCGCCGGCTTCAACCCGCGCGACCTCAAGGCCGCCGGAGTCGCGCCCGTCGCCAAGCCCGCGGACCTTGCCAAGGGCCGCGCCGAGATCGAGCAGGTCGACGTGTCCGCCGACGTCATGGGGTACATCGTCGACCTCTGCCGCGCCACGCGCGAGGCACCGTCGGTCGCCCTTGGCGTGTCGCCGCGTGGGGCGACCGCCCTTCTCGCCACGTCCCGCGCGTGGGCGTGGATGCGCGGGCGGGCGTTCGTGTCTCCGGACGAGGTCAAGGCGCTCGCCGCGCCGACGCTCGGCCACCGGATCCAACTGCGCGCCGAGGCTGAGCTCGAGGGCGTCACGACCGCGGCAGTGCTCGAGTCCGTCCTCGCCTCGGTCCCCGTCCCGAAGTAGCCCATGTACATCACCGGCTGGACCGTCCTCCTCGCCGCCCTGGGAGCCGTTCCCGCGGCAATCACGCGGGACCGCGGGGTCGCGTGGATATGGTTCCTGGCCGTGCTCGCCCTCGCCGCCCTCGACGCGCTCGCCGCGCCACCCAAGACGAGCGTCGGCGTCAAGAGGACCGTGCCGCGGTCGGTGCGCCTCACGGAGGACACGACATCGGTCGTGTCGATCGCCAACCTCACGGGCCGACGGATCCGCGGGGCGCTCCGCGACGCGTGGCAACCGAGCGCGGGCGCGCAGGGAAACCGTCACCGCTTCTCCGTCGCGGCGCGCGACATCCAGCGCTTCACGACCCGCCTCCGGCCCACGCGACGCGGCGACCGCCACGCGGACGCCGTCACCGTCCGCCTCGAGGGACCCCTCCGCCTGGGCGGACGCCAGGTATCGATCGATTCGCCTGACGTGCTGCGCGTCCTTCCCGAGTTCCGGTCGCGCAAGCACCTGCCCGCGCGGCTCGCGCGCCTGCGCGAGATCGACGGCCAGACGTCCGTCTTCCTGCGTGGCGCGGGCAGCGAGTTCGACTCGCTCCGCGAATACGTCGTCGGCGACGACGTGCGCACGATCGACTGGCGCGGCACGGCGCGACGGGCCGACGTCGTCGTCCGGACGTTCCGGCCGGAGCGCGACAGGCGGGTCTTCATCCTCATCGACTCGTCCCGCCTCTCCGCGGCCCGCGTGGGACAAGCGCCGCGCCTTGAGGCGTCGATCGAGGCCGCCCTCCTGCTCGCGACTCTCGCCTCACGCGCGGGCGACCGCGTCCAGGTCGTCGCCTTCGATCGCACGGAGCGTGCGCGGGCGATGGGCTCGACGACCGCCACCCTGATGCCGGAGCTCGCGAACGCCCTCGCCGCCGTCGAGCCGAACCTCGTCGAGCCGGACTGGCCTGGGGTCGTGCGCCTCGTCGACGATCGCCTCTCCCAGCGGGCGATGGTGCTCCTGCTGACGACGATCGACGCGTCGAGCATCGACAGCGGGCTCCTCGAGGCCGTCGGGCCGATCTCGCGTCAGCACCAGGTGGTGGTGGCGAGTGTCGACGATCCCGAGGTGGCCGAACTCGCCGCCGGGCGCGAGGACGCGAGCGCCGTCTTCGGGGCCGCCGCGGCCGAGCGGTCGCGCCTCGAGGCGTCTGCCGTGTCGACGCGGCTCCGGCAACTCGGCGCCGAGGTCGTCCGATCCGTCCCGGACGCGCTCGCGCCCGACGTGTCCGACAAGTACCTCGACCTCAAGGCCGCTGGACGGCTCTAGCCCGCGACCGCCTCGTCGGCAGTGGCGAAGTCCCCTTCGGCATCCCCCGTCGTCCCCTCGCGCGTCACCAGGCCGCCGACCACCCACGTGTAAACCCAGAACGCCACGAACGCGACCGCACCGATCGCGATCTTCGCGCCCCACGGGATCGAGCTCCCCGTCACGTATCCCTCGATCAATCCCGAGATCAGGAGCGCCACGGTGAGTGCCCCCGCCACGACGACCGCGATGCGCCCCTCCTCGGCGAGCGTGCGCATCCGAGTACGGTGCCCCGGCACGAGCATCGTCCAGAACAGGCGCAATCCCGCGCCGGCCGCGGTGAACACCGCGCTGAGCTCGAGCAGGCCGTGCGGGATGATGAGTTTGAAGAAGACGTCGAGCAGACCAGCCTCATGCATCACAGCCGCGGCGACGCCGAGCTGAGCGATGGTGTTCTTGAGGAGGATGATCGGGAAGATTCCGCTGATGCCGAGCCCGATCACCTGCGCGCTGAGCCACGCGTTGTTCGTCCACACCTGCGCGCCGAACGACGTCGAGTCGTATTCGGTGTAGTAGCTCGCGAATTCCTCGTTCGCGATCTGTGCCCGGGTCTCCGGTGGCCCGACCAGATCGAGCGCCGCAGGCGTGTGGAGCATGTACAGGGCGGTGACCACTCCTCCGAGGATCACGGCAGCCGAGACCGCGAGCGACCACCACCGCACCCGATAGAGCGCGGCGGGGAACGTCCGTGTGAAGAGCCTCCGGACGTCGGAGAGGGAGAACTCGTGCGAACCCGTGAGCCACACGCGCGCGCTGACGAGCTGGACCGACAACCACCCGATGAGGCCGGGCTCCGGCGCGGCCGACTGGACCGCCGCGAGGTCGCCCGCCGTCATCTGGTACAGACGCGTGAACTCGTCCGCCTCCGCGCCCGTCAGGCGGCGCCAACCGGACAGCTGGCGTAGGCGCGTCCACCGCGTGGAGCGCACCGCGCTGAACGCGTCGATGTCCATGGGGATACCATCTCACAGAGGCTTCACGGAGGAGATTCGATGGACGACCTGGACGACGAGATCGCCATCGGCGAGGGCGTACGCGTCAACGCCAGCGCGGCATCCGTCCTCATGCGCCTCGCGTCGGGCATCATCGACGCGATCGCGACCTTCATCGTCCTCTGGTTGCTCGTCGAGATCGTCGGCGCGCTCTCGTTGAGCGTGAACGCGGCTGCGGGCCAGGCGATCCTCGTCGTCTTCATCGTCGTTCTCGTCGTCGGCATCCCCGCGACCGTGGAGACCCTGACGCGGGGATACAGCCTCGGCAAGTTCGCGCTCGGCATTCGCATCGTCCGCGACGACGGCGGGCCCGTGTCCGTCCGACAGGCATTCATGCGGGCGCTCGTCGGGTTCGGCGAGCTCTGGCTGACCGCGGGGACCGTCGCGTTCACGGTCTCGATGCTCTCGAGCCGAAGCAAGCGCGTCGGCGACATGGTCGCCGGGACGTACGCCATGCGCACCCGCGGGACGCTCCGCGCCATGCCCCCGGTCATCATGCCGCCGGCGCTCGCGGAGTGGTCGCGCACCGTCGACATCAGCCGCCTGCCCGACGGGCTCGCGCTCACGGCGCGCCTCTTCCTCGGGCGCGCCGCGGCGATGCACCCGACCCCCCGCGCCGAGCTCGGTACGAAGATCGCGTCCCGGCTGTACCCGCACGTCTCCCCCCAGCCCCCGTTCGGGACTCACCCGGAAACGTACATCGCCGCCGTTCTCGCGACGCGTCGCGACCGCGAGTACGCGACGGCCCTACGCCAGGCGTCGCGGTCGATGTCGGAGAACGAGATGCTCCGGCGCCTGCCCTACGGCGTCCCCGACGTCGACAACTAGGCGGGAATCGGGCGTCAGTACCGGTAGTGCTCGGGCTTGTAGGGCCCCTCGACCGGCACGCCCAGGTACTCCGCCTGCTCATCGGTCAGTGTCGTGAGCCGCACGCCTAGGGCGTCGAGGTGGAGCCGCGCGACCTTCTCGTCCAGCAGCTTCGGCAGGCGATACGCGCCCACCTCGTAGTCCTCGCGGCGCGTCCAGAGCTCGATCTGGGCGAGCACCTGGTTGGCGAACGAGGCGCTCATGACGAAGGACGGGTGACCCGTCGCGTTGCCGAGGTTGAGCAGTCGCCCCTCGCTCAGGACGATGATGCTGTGGCCGTCCGCGAAGACCCACTCGTCGACCTGCGGCTTGACCGGCACGCGCTTGGCGCCCGACGCCTCGAGGCCGGCAATGTCGATCTCGTCGTCGAAATGGCCGACGTTGCCCACGATCGCCTTGTCCTTCATCGCCGCCATGTGCTCGACCGTGATGATGCGCGTGTCCCCCGTCGTCGTGACGAAGAAGTCGGCCTCCGCCACCACGTCCTCGATCCGTGCCACCTGGTAGCCGTCCATCGCGGCCTGCATCGCGCAGATCGGGTCGACCTCCGAGACGATCACGCGCGCTCCTTGCCCACGCAGCGCCTCGGCCGCCCCCTTGCCGACGTCGCCATACCCGGCGACGAACGCGACCTTGCCGCCGATCAACACGTCGGTGCCCCGGTTGAGGCCGTCCGGCAGAGAGTGCCGGATGCCGTAGCGGTTGTCGAACTTCGACTTGGTGACCGAGTCGTTGACGTTGATCGCGGGGAAAAGGAGTTCGCCGCGTGCGTGGAGCTGCGCGAGCCGGATGACGCCCGTGGTGGTCTCCTCGCTCACGCCGACGATCGACGCCGCCATGCGCGTGAACCGGGTTGGATCGTCCTCGAGCGAGCGGCGCAACACCGCGCGCATCGCCTCGGTCTCGCGCCGGTACCCGGGGTCGTGGGGATCGAGCGGCGCTGGTACGGATCCCGCGGCCTCCGCTCGTACGCCCTCGTGGACGAGGAGGGTCGCGTCGCCGCCGTCGTCGAGGATGAGGGTGGGGCCGTCGTGGCCCTCCCACGTGAGGATACGGTCCGTGTACTGCCAGTAGTCCTCGAGGCTCTCGCCCTTGGTGGCGAACACCGGAACCCCGGCGGGATCGTCGAGCGTGCCCGCGCCGAGCGCGACGGCCGCCGCGGCTTCGTCCTGCGTGGAGAACACGTTGCACGACGCCCACCGCACCTCCGCGCCGAGCGCGACGAGCGTCTCGATCAGCACCGCCGTCTGGACGGTCATGTGGAGCGAGCCCGCGATGCGCGCGCCGTCGAGCGGCCGCGTCGATCCGAACTCCTCGCGGAGCGCCATCAGGCCCGGCATTTCGTGCTCGGCGAGGTCGATCTGGTGGCGGCCGGCCGGCGCGAGGGCCAGATCGGCGACGACGTATTCGAGGTCCGTCACGAGGGTTCCTTCCGCTCGACGCCCGTCTCGATGTAGATGAGCCGCGCGGCGGGAACGGCCTCGCGGATCCTCGCCTCGGCGGCGTCGATCATCGCGGCGGACGCCGCGACGGTGGTCGAGCCGGGAAACGCGACCTTCGCCGCAACCAAGACGTCGTCCGGGCCGAGGTGCATGGTGCGCAGGTGGATGATCTCGCCGAGGTCGGAACGGGCGAGCGCGGTCCGGATGCGTCGCACGTCCTCGGGGGTGGCGGACTCTCCCATGAGCATCGACTTGGTCTCCGTGCCGAGCACGAGGGCGACCGTCACGAGCAGCGCGCCGATCGCCGCCGTACCCGCGGCGTCCCACCGCCCGTCGCCCGTCGCGAGCGTCAGGCTTACGCCCACGAACGCGAACGCCAGCCCGAGCAGGGCCGCGACGTCCTCGAGCAGAATGACCGGAAGTTCCGGGCTGCGCGAGCGCCGGATGAACGACGCCCAGCCGAGCCTTCCTCGCACCCGGTTGGACTCGCGGATCGCCGTGCGGAGCGACAGCGACTCGAGGACCATTGCCACGCCGAGTACCGCCAACGGCACCCACGCCCACGATTCGATCGCCTCGGGATGGGAGAACTTGTGCCACGCCTCGTACAGCGCGTACAGGCCGCCGACGGCGAAGAGGACGACGGCGACGAGGAACGCGTAGTAGTACCTCGCGCGCCCGTAGCCGAACGGATGATCCTCCGTCGCCTCGCGTCGGGCGCGTTTGCCGCCGACGAGCAACAACACCTGGTTTCCGGAGTCCGCGACGGAGTGGATCGATTCGGCGAGCATGGCGGCGGAACCCGTGAGGCCGAAGGCGAGAAACTTGGTCGCGCCGATACCGAGGTTCGCGCCGAGCGCGGCGAGAACCGCCTTGGTGCCGCCCTCCGCGGACACCGCTACGCCTTCTCGCGGATGACGGCGAGGACTCTCTCGCGAATGTCGGCCATCACCGACGGGGTGACCGCCTCGACGTTGAGCCGCAGCAGCGGCTCGGTGTTCGACGGCCGCACGTTGAACCACCACTTGGGCTCCTCGTGCCAGTGCGAGACCGTGAGGCCGTCGAAGTCGTCCGCCTCGACGGCGTCGCTCACGAACGCTTTGCGGACGCGGTCCGTGGCCTCGGCCACGTCGGCGACGCGCGAGTTGATCTCGCCGGAACTGACGTAGGGGTCGTACGGCGCGAGGAGCTCGGAGAGCTCGCCGTCCTGCGAGCCGAGAGCCGCCAAGACGTGCATCGCCGCGAGCATGCCCGAGTCGGCGAAGAAGAAGTCGCGGAAGTAGTAGTGGCCGGAGTGCTCGCCTCCGAAGACGGCGTCCTCGCGCGCCATCTCCGCCTTGATGTAGCTGTGGCCGACGCGGGAGCGAACAGGACGGGCGCCAGCCGTGATGAGACGCTCGCGCACGGCGGCGGACGAGATGAGGTTGTGGATCACCGTGGGCTTCCGCCCCTCGGCGATCTCCCGCGCCGCCTCGCTCGCGCCCACGAGCGCGGTGACGGCGGACGGGCTGACGACCTCCCCCCGCTCGTCGACGACGAAGCAACGGTCGGCGTCCCCGTCGAACGCGAGTCCGATATCCGCGCCGTGCTTCGTGACGGCGGCCTGGAGGTCCCGCAGGTTCTCCGGCTCGAGCGGGTTCGCCTCGTGGTTCGGAAAAGACCCGTCGAGCTCGAAGTACATCGGGACGATCGTCAGCGGGAGCGGCGGGAGTCCCGACGCGGTCCCGAGCACGGAGGGCACCGTCAGCCCCGCCATGCCGTTGGCGGCGTCGACCACGACGGTCAGCGGGCGAATGCCGTCGAGCGGCACGAGTTCGCGCAGGAACGCGCCGTACTCGGCGAGCATGTCGCGCTCGGAGGACGTGCCGCGCGCGTCTGCGACGGGGATGCCCTTGGCGAGGTAGGTCGACGCCAGCGTCCGCACCTCCGCGAGGCCCGTCTCCTCGCCCACCGCGCGCGCCCGCGATCGGCAGAACTTCATGCCGTTGTACTCGGCGGGGTTGTGGCTCGCCGTGATCATCACGCCGGGGATGTCGAGGGCTCCCGACGCCTGGTAAAGGCCGTCGGTCGAGCACATCCCGATGAGGATCGCGTTCACGCCCCGGTCGGCGAGCCCCTCGACGAGTGCGGAGGAGATCGCCGGGCCGCTGTCACGCATATCGCGACCGATGACGACGGTTGTCTGGGCGTCGGGGAGCACCACGGCGTCGGCGAACGCGGCGCCGATCGCGCGGGCGACGTCGACAGTCAGCGTGTCGCCGACGATGCCGCGCACGTCGTAGGACTTGATGAGGCCGGAGAGGTCGGGGAGCGAGGTCACGGGACTACCGTAGCCGCCGTCAGCCGTCGGACGACACCACGCGAAGGTGGCCGCGTCGCGGCTCGCTCGATTCCGACGGCCGTTGCGGGCGCTCGGCTTCCGCGTCGGCGCCGCGACCCGCCTCGCGCACCGCCCGGGCCAGTGCGTCGAGGTCGTCCGACGTCGGGGGCGCTTCGGCGTATTCCTGATGGATGTGGACCACATCCCAGCCACGGGGGGCCGTGAACGCGTCCGCGTGCGCGGCGCATAGGTCGTAGGCGTGCGGCTCCGCGGTCGCGACGAGCGCGCCGACCACGACCGTCGAGTCGGCGTAGACGTACGTGAGAGTCGCTACGGCCGGTCGGCCGCACGAGGTCTTCGAACACCGACGCACGCTCGTCACCTTCCGGACGCTACCCCCGCGTCGCCGAACGGACACGGCACCACGCCGACGCTCGGGCTAGGGTCGCGGTATGGGGACACGGGACCGTCACGGGCGTGGGCTCCGCGCACCCGTTCACGTCCCCGGCACGCGAGGATACGTGACGCGACGAGAGCGCTTCGACCGCATCGTCGAGGACCGCGTGCGGATGCTCGAGGAGCGATGGGGGCGCACCTGGGGCGCGGTCGACTTCGCCGTCGAGGACGTCCCCCCGTCCCGTCCCGCGTCGTGGGAACGCGGCGTGCCGCTCGGAAGGCTATTCGCGGCCGAGCCCGGCCTCGCCGCCCGCATCGTTCTCTACCGGCGACCCATCGAGCAGCGGGCGATGGACGCGGACGACCTGGATGCGCTCGTCCGCGATGTTCTCGCGGAGAACGTCGGGCACCTCGTGTCGCGGACGGCGGAGGAGGTCGATCCCGACTACGGGACGTAGCTTCCCGGCTCGACGACGATGGACGTGTCGACCGCGCCGATGTCCTCGGGCTGCACCGTCGCGATGAATCCGGGCAGGTCGCGCACGCGCACGCTCCACGCGATCGATCCCTCGACGGTGACGAGCGTCCCCGACGGGACGCTGAGCGGGAACTCCCGCGTTTGGCCCGCGGGAATCGTCGCAGAGAGCAACTCGGAACCATCGGGCCCAAGCGCGCGGAAGGTGGCCGACTCCTGGGAGTACGCAACAGCCGAGACGGCGTAGTGAGGCACGACGACCGAGTACGACCGGTCCTTGCGGTGCGCCTGGGCGTTGACCCACGCGCCGTCGCGGACGGCCGTACCCTGCAGCGCCTCGTCCGGAGCGCGACCGACAGCCGTGAAACCCGCAGCGTATATGGGGGCCGACGCCTCGATGAGCACCGTCGCCACGTCGGTCGCGGGAAGATTGACGTCGACGACGACGCCGGGCTGAAGCGTGATCGACTCACCCGCGGGCCACGGTACGGAGCCGAGAATTCCCGCGATTCGGAGCGACACGGTCGCCCCGTCCGGAGCGAACAGCCGCACGGTCGACGCCCCGGAGAGGCCGTCGGGGGCGCTCGGGCCGACTCCGGGTATGGCGAGTTCAGTGCCTGCGGCGTCGTTGGGGACCACCCAGTCCGTCCCGGCCGCCAGGAACCCGTCGAGTCTCGAATCCTGTATCACGGCCGTGACTCCGGCGGCGGTGGCCTCGACGTGGACGACGAGAGTCGCGAGCCCCGTCGTCACGCCCTCGAGAAGGTACGAGGACTGGGAGTGGGGGCCGACCGCGATGCCGAGACCCTGGTCGACCTGGCCCGCGGGGCCGTACAAGGTGACCTTGACGTCTGATGCGACGTCGGTCGGGTTGGTCAGCACGAGTCGGGCGCTCGATCCGATTGCCGTCGACCCGCCGACGAGCCACGTATCGGTGCGCGGGGCGAGACACGGGACCGCCGAAAGGCCGGCAATGTCGCCGTCGCCGACGCGCTCGATCTCTGTCGCGAGGACGCCCGTGATGGTCCATCCGTCGCCCGTCGCGACGGGCTCGTCGGCGTTCAGCCGGAATAGGCTCTCCCGGATATCGTCCGACCCGGAGCCGATCACGCCGTCCCCTCCACCGATGTTGCCGACGGGTATGGTGAGCGATCCCGGGCAGGCGATCGGGAGGACCGCCTCCGTGACGGCGACGCTCGTCGTGGGGCGATCGTCCTCCGGGCGCGCATCCGGCCCCGTCCCGATCGCGATCCAGAACGCGATCAGCGCGGCGAAGACGCCTGCGACGGTTCTCCCGATCATGCGGCGGTCCTCCGGAATCTGCGGTCGTGGAGCGGAACGGCGCTCGCCGCCGCCCAGGCGAGCGCGGCGATCGACGCCCACCACCACGCACGGTAGGAGGAGTCGCGGTACCCGACGCGAAGGTTCCCGCCGCCGCGCTCGAGGACCCATGCCTGACGCCCGTCCTCGTCGACGACGGGGAGCTCACGCCCGTCGAGCGTCGCCCACCACCGCTCATCGGCCGGCACGGCGAGGATGACGCGACCCGAGGCCGCGGCTTCGAGGTGGGCGTCCAGTCCCACGGGAGTGCTGTCGAGCGGGAACCTATCGCCGAGGCTCGTCTCGATCCACGCGCGCGACACGGGAACGTCGCCGTCCGTCTTCACCCGCCAGCTGCGTCCGAAGTCGCTCGCGCCGATCAACGCGAGCTCCGGGGAGCGGAGGAGGCTGCTCTCGAGCGCCGGATTTCCCGGCGCCACCACCACGGTCGAGATCCCCCAATCGATGAGCGCGTCCGCGGCCCCGTCGCCCCCGGCCGCAAGAGCGCCCACGGCGTCGGCGACGACGTTCTCGTCCGCCGGGGCGACCGCGTCGGGGCCGGGCGCGGACCACGCTCCCCGGCCCGCGAGCGACGTGTCGCCGTCGGACGACTCGATCGAATACCGGACCACGTCGTCGTCCCCTTGCCACACGACGAGGGTCCGGCTCAGCGGCTCGGACTGCTGTTCGAGGCTCGCGACGAGCGGGAGGACCGTCGACGCCGCGGGGTGGACGTCGCCGCCGAAGGCCCGGCCGGGCCACACGACGCCGACGACGTTGAGGGCGAGCAGGCCGATCACGAGGCCCCCGCCGATCGCGCGAAGCGGGCGGGCCTTCCACTCGATTCCCGGCGTCCACCCGGGTGGCGCCGCGGCGCAGGCCGCCCCGACGAGTCCCAGAGCCATGAGGCTGAGACCCGGACCCGCCCATCCGTTGGCCGGAGCCGCGCCGTCGGGACCGGGCACGACCGCGGTCGTCCGCGCGGCCAGCGCCGCCGTCGCAAGGCCGATAACGGCGATCCCCCACCCTGCGGCCACCGCGCCGGCCGCGCGGCCGCTCGCGAGCGCCGCGAGCGCGGAACCGACGACGAGCCCGCCGGCGACGTACGTGAAGATCACGGTTCCGGCGCCCGGGAAGGTCGGCCAGATCGGAGGGTGTTGCGCGACTCCCCACAGCAGGTCCCATCCGCTCGTCGGAGCCGTCGCGAGCGCGGGGCCGTCCTCCCTCACGAGAGTGCTCCACCAACCCGCGAGACCCCAGTGGCGCGCCGCAACGAGCAGCGCCGGCCCCTGGATCACCAGCGCGGGCAACGGGATGGTGATGAGGTAGCGGCGCGACCCCTCCGAACTCAACGCGACGATGGCGACGATCGCCACGAGCGGGAAGAGGAGGATCGGCGCGGCCACCCCGAGCGCCGCGAGGAGCAGCGCCGCCCCGGCGGCCGCGCTCGGGGAACCCATACGCAGGCGGGGGAACTCGGTTCCGTCGGCGAGGCGATCGCGACGACCGATGCCGACGGCGCGCGTCAGCAATAACGCGAGGAAGGGCAACAGGACGTGCACGAGCACGGCGCCGACCCTGCCGTCGCTCACGGATTGCACGAGCGTCGGCCACGACCCCCAGAGCACCGCGGCGAGGAACCGCGCGGTGAGGGAACGCGTGGCGGCGCCCGATCCGAACCACGCCGCGATCCCCGCGAGCAGAGGGCTGAGAGTGAGGAGGAGTCCGAGTCCCATGGCCAAGCCCCCGGGAACGAAGCTGAAGGGCAGCATGAGCGCCGAGAAGCCCCCGTCGAGCGCGCTGGAACCCAGGCCCGCGTCGGACCAGCCGGTGAACGTCCGGAGCCAGAGCTCCGAGGTCGACACGTCGGTGGTCCCGAGCGCGGTTCCCGCGAGCACGTCTCCCCTCGCGAGCGGGGCGAACCAGGTGCCGAACAGCGCGCCGGAGACTCCGAGCATCAGCACGGAGAGCGATCCGAGCGTCCAGCGACGGCGCTTGGCCAAAGCGGCGAGCTCGCTGCGCTGGACGTCCGACGGCCGGTTCTCGGCCTTCCACGACTCGTACGCCCCGAGTTCACGCGTGCGAAGGTACCGCGCGACATCGAGCGCGGTCGCCAGCAGGGGAAGCTCGACCGGATCGCCCCCCTTGGACACCCGGCGAATCGCCGCTCGCGACGACGGTAGACGCCCGATCCGCGACCACAACACGAAGGGCACGCGGAGCTCGGCGAGCATGAGCCGGAGGTCGCTCGCCGCGACCCGGGTCACGGCGCGTCCGAACGACGCGGCGACGCACCAGGCGAAGAGGAGGGGCCCAAGCCACGCGGGCGACCACGCGAGAGCGTGATACCACTCGGCGGCACGTCGCGCGGCGTGCGTCGAACGCGGATCGCCCGCAGGTTCGTCGACGTCCTTGCGCGGAGCGTACGACGCCTGCGCATGACGGACATGGGCGCGCGGCGCGATCACGACGTCGTAGCCCGCGCGCCACGCCCGTCGACAGAAGTCGGAACTGTCGCCGAAGCGCCCGTACGCGCGATCGGTGCCCTCGAGGCGCTCCCACGCGCCCCGGGTGACGAGCGCGCCGGCGAGGCCGACCGCGAGGACGTCCTCGAGTTCGTCGTGCTGACCCTGATCGAGATCGTCACCCTCGGCGATTCCGATGCGGCGGGCTCCGCGGTGCGAGACGGTCGTTCCGACGTTGACGAGCCTGCGCGGCTCGTCCCATCCGACCTGGGCCGCGCCGACGACGGCCGCGAGGCGTCGTTTCGCCGCCTGGGCGAGGAGATGGTCCAGGGCGTCGGGCTCGGGGGCGCTGTCGTCGTGGAAGAGCCAGAGCCACTCGCCCTCGCGCGAGGAGACCTCCTCGAGCAGTCCCGAGACGGCCTCGCCGAAGGTCGGCGACTTGAGGTGCGAGACGGCTACGTTCATTCCGGGAGGAACGACGATGGCTTCGTCGGCGAGGTGCCCGCCCGCGACGACGATGTGGACCTCGTCGACGGGACGCGTCTGCCGGGCGATCGCGGCGAGGGTCTCGGCGAGGAATCCCACCCGGCCGCGCGTGACGACCAGGGCGCGAACGAACGGGGCGGCCGTACTCATCTCCGCCCCTCCCCTGTCAGGCGTCTAGACCGCTCGCCGCTTGAGCTTGCGACGCTCACGCTCCGACAAGCCGCCCCAGATACCGAAGCGCTCATCGTTGGCGAGCGCGTAGTCGAGGCAATCCGATCGCACCTCGCATGACCCGCACACCTTCTTCGCCTCGCGCGTCGAACCGCCCTTCTCGGGGAAGAACGCTTCCGGATCGGTCTGCGCGCACAACGCGCGCTCTTGCCAGCTGAGCGGGCCCTCGTCGTCGACCGCCGCGAAGATGTCCACGACCGTCGCGAGGGTTCCCGCGGGTTGCGCGGCGTCCGACGGAACCTGTCCGTCGTAGACGTGCCACATGAGGCCCTCCTCCGGTTCCGCGGAGTTCACACCGCTCACTCGGAATTACACCGGTGTAATCCCCGCCCGTCAAGTCGACGGTACCCCAGGAGCGCGGCGAAGGGTAGACCCAGCGGGCGAAAATCCTGCGACGGCGCCCCGTGTGTCACCGCGTCGTCTTGATCACTCTGCGACAATGGACGGGCGCCGAACGTTGATCGGCAAGACCGCCCCCTGCCCGGAAAGGACGCCCGTGAAGAACGCGTTGCGTGTCCGGCCGCGTCGACACGCGGGACGACGCCCCGGCCACCCGATCGTACGGGCGCTCGCGTACACCGCTGCGGCGATTGTCGGCTTCGGTGGCATCGGCGCGTACGAGTACGTGCAAACGGCCTTCGACCGGGTCCACACGGAGAACATCGAACCGCTACTCGGAGATCGCCCCACGGTCCCCGAGGCGCCGCAGGACGGGTCGAAGGGCGAGCCGATCAACATCCTCCTTCTCGGATCGGACACCCGCACGGGAGCGAACGCGGCCATCGGCGGCGCGAACGACGGGATGCGCGCCGACACCACGATCCTGATGCACGTCTCGGCCGACCGGTCGCGCGTGGAGTTCGTCTCGATCCCCCGCGACTCCTGGGTGAGGATCTCGGACTGCACCTTGTTCGACGGCACCGTCGTCCGCGGACGGACCACCAAGTTCAACGCCGCGTTCGCGAACGGCGCGCGGCACGGAAACGTCGCCGAAGCCGTGGCGTGCACGCAGAAGACCTTCGAGGACCTCTCCGGGTTGTACGTGCACTATTACGCGGTCGTCGACTTCGTGGGTTTCGAGGGGATGGTGAACGCGCTCGGAGGCGTCCCGATGTGCGTTCCCGGACGGATCGTCTCCGCCGAGGCCGGTCTCAACGTGTACCCCGGACCCCAGATCTTTGACGGCGCGACGGCCATCGCGTGGGCGCGGACCCGCAAGGTGGAGGTCGGCAAGCAGTTCTACAACGGGACCGATATCAAGCGCATGGCGGCCCAGCAGGTGCTGATGTCGCACATGGTGGAGACGGTGCTGTCCAAGAACATCCTGTGGGACGCGAACCAGATCCGCGATTTCGTGACCGCCGCGGCCGACTCGCTCACGGTCAGCCCGCGTTTGGCCCAGGCCGACTACGTGATCGGACTCGCGTGGAGCCTTCGACACATCGACCCGAACAACATCGTCTTCACGACGATCCCGTTCAAATGGACCCCCGACGGCAACAACGTCGTCTGGAACGACGCGGGATACGCGATGCTCGCGGACCTGAAGAACGATCGGCCCATTGCGGGCACGTCGGTCGTCCAGGCGAGCTTCGCGACGACGGTCACGGCTCCGGCGCCGTCGGCGTCCCTGACGCCGGGGCAACCCACGCCCGCCGTTGAGCCGAGCATCGACCCGCTCGGCGCATGTTCCGTATAGCAGGTGACGCGATCCCCGATTCCGAGAGCGTACGATGCTACGCGGGCAACGATCCCCGTCCGGCAAGCGTTGGGACGTCGGGACCGAATATCGAACTTGGACCGTAGGGGGGTCTCGCTATGAGCGTGTTCCGCCTGGAGCCGCATCGCCACGCGTCGCGCGCGCGCGGGCGACGTGGGTTGCGCGCGTTGGCGTACTCCGTCGCCGGCCTGATCGGCTTCACGTCGATCGGCGGGTACTACTACGTCGACAGCGTCCTGAACAAGATCGAGGCCGTCGACACCACCGTCCTGCTCGGACAGGACCGGCCGACCCCGCCCCCTCCCCCGGTCGACGGCGCGAAGGGCGAACCCATCAACGTGCTCCTCATGGGATCGGACAGCCGAGTCGGCGCGAACGCCGCGATCGGCGGCGAGGCGGGAGGGATGCGGAACGACACGACGATCGTCCTGCACATCTCCGCCGACCGCACGCGGATGGAACTGATGTCGATCCCGCGCGACTCGTGGGTGCGCACCTCCGACTGCACCCTGTTCGACGGCAGCGTGAACAAGGGCTGGTCGGGCAAGTTCAACGTGGCGTTCTACAACGGCGGCCGGACGAACAACAACCCGGCCGAGGCGGCCGCGTGCGTCCAGAAGACGGTCGAGGACCTCACGGGCATCTACATCAACTACTACGCCGTCGTCGACTTCGTCGGGTTTGAAGCAATGATCGACGCCCTCGACGGAGTCCCCATGTGCATCCCCGGCCACATCGTCGCTCCGGAGGCTGGCCTCGACATCCAGGGAGGTCCGCAAACCCTCGATGGTCGAACGGCGCTCGCCTGGGCCCGCGCCCGGAAGGCGACCGTGGGTCGCCAGTGGCTGGACGGTTCGGACCTTGGACGCATTCAGCGTCAACAGGAGCTGCTCGCCCGGGTTGCCGAGAAGGCGATGTCGGAGAACCTCTTCCTCGACCAGGGCAAGCTCCGGAACTTCATCAGCGCCGGCGCGGAATCCATGACGACCAGCCCCCGGCTCACGGACGCGACCTTCCTTATCGGTCTCGCGTTCAGCCTCCGCCACATCCAACCCGAGAACATCGTGTTCACGACGGTGCCCAACACGCGAGACACCGAGCACTCGGGAAGCGTGAAGTGGACGTCCGCCGCCTACGCGATGTTCAAGGACATCATCGCCGACCGTCCGATCGCCGGCCGTTCGGTCGCGGACGCGAGCACGGCCGCCCCGGTGCCAGTTCCCAGCGGCTCGGCCAACCCGACCGTCGAACCGAGCATCGATCCGCTCGGTGCATGCACGGTGACGTAAGCCCCGACCGCCAGAGAAGGCAACGTCGCGACGCCCTGGCTCGTTCCCTCAGGGGATATCCATACAATGGGGGAGCCATGACCCGTCAGCGAGGTACGCAAGCGTGAACGCGTTACGCATGCCCCCGCGTCGCCACGCGCCGCGGGGCCGTGGGCATCCCCTCTTCCGCGCCGCGACGTACGTCGTCGCGGGAATCCTCGGTTTCGGCGGCGTCGGCGGCTACCTCTACGTCCAGACCGCCCTCAATCACATCGAAACCGTCAACACCGAGCCGCTCCTCGGCGGGGATCGGCCGGATGTGCCCGCGGCGCCGTCGGACACCTCCAAGGGCGAGGCGATCAACATTCTGCTCATGGGATCGGACTCTCGAGCGGGCGGCAACGCCGCGATCGGCGGTTCGGTCGGCGGGATGCGCAACGATACGACGATCGTCGCGCACATCTCCGCGGATCGCACCCGCATCGAGTTCATGTCGATTCCCCGCGACTCGTGGGTACGCATCCCCGACTGCACCCTCTTCGACGGGTCGATCGTCCGGGGGTGGACGACCAAGTTCAACGTCGCGTTCTCCAACGGCGGCAAGAACGGCAACCCGGCCGAGGCGGCCGCGTGCGTCCAACGGGCCGTCGAGAACCTCACCGGCATATACATCCACTACTACGCGGTCGTCGACTTCGTCGGATTCGCGGCGATGATCGACGCGCTCGGCGGGGTGCCGATGTGCATCCCGGGCCGAATCGTCTCGGGAAAGGCGGCGCTCGACCTGCAGCCCGGTCCGCAGAATCTCGATGGACGTACCGCGCTCGCCTGGGCGCGCCTGAGAACCGCGGAGGTCGGTAAGGAGTGGGTCGAGGGCTCGGATCTGCAGCGCATCGAACGCCAACAGGAACTCCTCGCCCATACCGTCGAGCTCGCGATGTCCAAGAACCTTCTCACCGATCAGAGCCAGCTCCGCAACTTCATCACCGCGGGCGCCGACTCGATGACAACGAGCCCGCGCCTCGCCGACGCGAGCTTCCTCATCGGCCTCGCGTTCAGCCTCCGTCACATCCAGCCCGAGAACATCGTGTTCACGACGGTGCCGAACAAGTACACGCCGGACTACCTGAACGTCGTCTGGACGCCTGCCGCCGCGACAATGTTCGACGACATCATCCACGACCGTCCGATCGCTGGAACGTCGGTCACCGACGCGAGCGACGCCGCGGTCATCGCGACCACGCCGTCGCCGACGTCGAGCGCGGCGCCCAGCCCGACCGCGACGCTCGACCTGCTCGGCGCCTGCGCTCCGTAGGCCCGCGCTACCGGGGGAGCTTCGCGCCCTTCGCCATCGCCGCGGCCTTGAGATCCGCCTGGAACGCGACGATCCGCTCGCGCATCGCCGCGGCAACGTCGTCCGACCCCGCCCCGAGGATGCGCGCCGCGAGGATGCCCGCGTTGCGCGCTCCCCCGATCGACACGGTCGCCACGGGGATCCCGGCCGGCATCTGGACGATGCTCAGCAGCGAGTCGAGCCCGTCGAGTTGCTTGAGCGGAACGGGCACGCCGATCACCGGGAGCGGCGTGACGGCCGCAAGGACTCCCGGCAGGTGCGCCGCGCCTCCCGCGCCAGCGATGATCACGCGGATGCCGCGCGACGCGGCCTCGCGGCCGTAGGCGATGGTCTCGTCCGGCATTCGGTGCGCGGAGAGTACCTTGGCCTCGCTCGCGATCCCGAGCTCGTCCAGGACGAGGGCCGCGGCTTCCATGACCGGCCAATCGGAGTCGGATCCCATGATGATTCCGACCAAGGGCTTATCTGTCGACATCTGAACCTCCCGCCCCCACGATACTGGCTCCGTCCGCGGGCACCGATCGCGAGCGATAGGCTCGCGACGTGCGGATCAGGGAATGGATTGCCGAGCGGCGCTCGGAGCTCGCGAAATTCGGCGTCGTCGGCGGCGTCGCCTTCGTCGTCGACCTCGGCCTGTTCAACCTGTTGCTCTACGGACTCCAGACGACTCTGAGCGAGGACGAGAAGGTCTTGACGTCGCGGACGCTCAGCGCGCTCGCGGCCACGCTCGTCGCGTGGATCGGCAACCGGCTCTGGGCGTTCTCGCACCGCAAGCGCGTCGCCCGCGTGGGCGAGTTGTCGGCGTTCCTGGCCGTCAACGCCGTCGCCTTCGCCATCAGCCTGGGGACCGTGGCGTTCTCCACCTACGTGCTCGGGCTCACGAGCCCGCTGATGACGAACGCCGCGCTGATCGTCGGGATCGGCTTCGGCACCATCACCCGCTACGCGGGGTATCGGAAGTTCGTGTTCACCGGCGGCCACGTCGACGCTGCTTAAGCGTCGCCGAATGCGGCACGACCTTCTCGACGTCGACCATGCGGGGAACGGCCTGAAGGAAGACGGAGAACACCGCCGGAACGCGCTGGGAGAGTTCGAGCCTCCCGCCGTCGGCCGTGACGAGATCCCGGGCGAGCGCGAGCCCCAGGCCGTGCCCCTTGCCCGACGTCACCTCGCGTTCGAAGATCCGCGGCGCGAGATCCTCCGGCACCCCGTCCCCCTCGTCCGCGACCTCGATGACGAACGCGTTGCTCGTCCCCGACTCGCGCACGGACACTGTCGTGGTTCCGCCGCCGTGAACCAGCGAGTTCTCGATGAGGGTCGCGAGAATCTGGGCGAGCCCACCCGGGGTCGCGAAGACGGTCGCGTCCGATTCCCCCACCTCAAGCGCGCGCCCCGCGGCGTCGAATGCCCGCGCCCACTCCTCTTCCTGTTGCCGCAGGATCCTGTCGAGTTCGACGGCCTCCGTCGTGCCCCCGAGGGCCTGCCTGCTACGCCCTAGGAGGTCGTCGACGACCCCGACGAGCCTCTCCACCTGCACGAGCGCCGCCTCGGCCTCGACCCGCACCTCATCCTGCGTCGTCGTCGCCGAGATCTCCTCAAGCCGCATGCTGAGCGACGTCAGCGGCGTACGGAGCTGGTGCGACGCGTCGGACGAGAACTGGCGCTCGCTCGCGAGCCGCGCCGCCATCCGTTCGCCACTTCGCGCAAGCTCCGCCGCGACGAGGTCGATCTCCTCGACTCCCGACGTCGTGACGCGCGGGCGCGACTGGCCGGAGCCGAGCTGCTCCGCGGTCGCGGCGAGGAGCACCAGCGGGTCGGAGAGCCGCCCGGCCTGACGGAACGCAACGGCCACGCCCGCGGCGATCGCGACGAGGCAGGCGGCGATCACGATCACGACGCTGCGCACCGCCGGCCAGAACACGTCCCACCACGAGACCTCCATGTGGATCGTGAGGCCCGCCTTCGAGACGTACTCCGTGAGGAAGGCCCGTTCGGGCGGCGCGCCCGCTTCGAACGTGCGCCCCTCGGGAAGAGTGACAACCACGTACGCGGGGGGGCTGTTGCGGCCGCCGACGTAGGACTCGAGGACGGCGTCGTTGATCGTCTCCTTGTTGACGTATCGCGCTTCGAGCGCGCGGGCGACGGTGACGGCGCGCGCGTCGAGCTCCGTCTGCGCGCTCTCGCGCACGGACTGGGCGGCTGCGATCGCGAGCGGAACGCCAAGCAGGATCACGGCCACGAGAACGGCCGAGAAGGTCGCGTACAGCAGGCGCCGCCGCACGGCCGCGCCCTACTCGACTCCGGTCTCGAACCGGAAGCCCAGTCCCCTCACCGTGGTGATATACCGGGGGTCGTTGGCGTCGTCTCCGAGTTTGCGACGAAGCCAGGAGACGTGCATGTCCAGCGTCTTGGAGGGCGCACCGGCATCCGCGGTCCACACGTCGCGCATGAGCGCGTCGCGGCTCACGACCGTGCCGGCGTTGGCCACGAGCACGTGCAGCAGGTCGAACTCCTTGCCGCTGAGCTGGAGTTCCTTGCCGTCGGAGAACGCGCGGTGGCCCGCGACGTCGATCCGGATGCCGTTGACCTCGAGATCCGACGAGCCGTCGGAGGCGACGCGACGGCGCAGCAACGCCCGTACGCGCGCGAGGAGTTCGGCGAGGCGGAACGGCTTGGTGACGTAGTCGTCCGCGCCGGCGTCGAGGCCGACGACGAGGTCCACCTCGTCGACGCGGGCGGTCAGCATGAGGATGGGCACCGTCAGGCCCTTGTCGCGAACCCGACGCGCGACCTCGATCCCGTCGATGTCCGGGAGGCCGAGGTCGAGGATGATGAGGTCGGCGCGTTCACTCGCCTCGACCCCTCCGAGCCCATTGCCATACGCCTCGACGACGTAACCCTCCCTTGCCAAAGCACGAGTCAAGGGCTCAGCAATCGTCGGGTCATCTTCGACCAAGACTATTGTCGCCATGCCGCCACGATACCCCCCCGCGGCGGGCGCGACCAGCGACCGCCACCGCCGCTTGCCGCCGGACGCCGCGGTGCCGGTAGGCTCGAGCATCGTGCCCTCCTCTGTACCGCGGGACGCGTCCGCGAGTCGCTCCTGGCGTTCCCTCGCCCCTCTCGCCGTCCGTGCGCTGGCCGCCGCACCCGAGCGGCTGACTCTGATCCTCGTGGGCCTCGCCGTCGCGTCGGGCGTCACGGTGACGTTCGGCGTCTTCTATCCCTACACGACCCTGCCCCTCGCGGCGCTGCTGATCGGCGGCGCGTGGACGGTGCTGCCCCGCGGCCCGCGCGACCGCAGGTCCGCCTTCGGCGGGGGCATGGCGCTCGCGGGAAGCGCCGTGTGGTTCCTCGCGAATATCCACTGGGCGGCCGAGTACCTGATCGTCCGCCGCGATCCCGGCTTCCTCACTCTGTCCGCGATCTGGCTGTCGCGCCACCCCTCGACGAACATCCCCAGCGAGGGCACGATCCCGGTCGCGGACGCCGTCCACAACGTTATCGCCCAGGCGCCCCAGGCGTGGAACCTCCAGGGAGACGTCATCCAGCCCCAGGGCGCGAAGCTCCTTCCCGCCGTCGCCGCGATCGGCGGCTGGATCGACGGGACGACGGGAGTGCTCCTCGCCAACCTCGTCATCGGAGCCGTCGGCCTTCTCGCGACCTACGCGCTCGCGCGGCTGTTCATGGGGCCGATCGCGGCCCTCGTCCCCGCGGTGGGGCTGTCGTTGACCGTGTCGCACCTGTGGCTTTCGCGGGCCGACTACACCGAGCCGATCACCATGCTCCTGCTCCTCGCGGCCATGATCTGGGCCTGGCAGGGCGTGGAGAAGGGCACGAACGGGCCGCTCGTCGCCTCCGCCATCGCGAGCGGCGCGACCCTGCTCGCGCGCATCGACGGGCCGATCTACGCGCTCGGCGTAGCCGTCGGCGTCGCCATCGCACTCCTCATGTCGCGGCGCGGGACGATGCGGTCGCGCGCCGCGGACTTCGTGACCTTCGCGCTCGTCCAGGGGGGCGTCGTCCTCCTCGGGCACTTCTCGATATGGACGTGGGCCGAGGCCTACGTGGCGCGCCTCGGGAGCGAGTCGCGCGAGCTCGAGCTCGGGTACGCGGCCGCGCTCGGCGCGATGATCCTCGCGCTCGTCGTCGCGGTGTACCTCTCCGAGCGGCGCGGCCGAATCCGCGTCCCGTGGGGCGCTCAAGCGCCGCGGCTGCTCGCCGGCGCCACCGTCGTCGTGTTCGCCGTCCTCATCTCGCGGCCGCTATGGATGACGACCCACGTCTCGAACCCGGACGCCTTCCAGATCCCGGTCGTCGAGTACTGGCAGCGATCCGCGGGCCTGCCCATCGACGGAACGCGCACGTACGGCGAGAGCACGATGACGTGGATCAGCTATTACCTCACGTGGCCCGTCGTCCTGCTCGGCGTCGCGGGCGTCGCGGTCGCGGCGCATCGCCTCGGGCGCGACAAGGCCGTGTGGGCGGTGCCCCTCGCCGGTGTGCTCATCCCATCGCTTTTGTACATCGTGCGACCCGCGATCATCCCGGACCAGGTGTGGGCGATCCGGCGCCTCGCGCCGTCGCTCATCGTCGGGCTGTTGCTCTTCGCCGCGATCGCGTGGCAGGCGCTCGTCGCCCGGTGGACCCGACAGGGCGGGCACCGCGCCGAGAGGACCGAATGGGCGTCGGTCGCACTCGCCGCCCTCATCTCCCTCGCTCCGTTGTCGACGTGGTTCCAGCTCACGCACGCCGACGGCTGGGGGCTGCGCGTCACGAACGCCGTGTATCTCGCCGAACAGCGCAACGCGCGCGCCCAGGTCGACGACCTCTGTCGATACATCGACGGTCGCGCCGTGATCCTCGTCGGCACGAGTTCGCACTTCGGCACCATCCGGGTCGCGTGCGACGTACCCGTCGTCCTCGCGCTTCGGGGGATCACGGCCGACGAGGTCGCGACGATGACGGAGGCGTACGGACGCGAGACGGTCGTCCTCACGCGGACGCTCGAGAACGTCCCGTGGGCCGTCGCGCCGTCCGAACCGACGTTCCACTCGAGCGTGTACTACTCAACGAGCTCGCTGGTCGGGCTTCCGGCCGGCAGTCCGGACAAGCAAGATTTCGATTGGTACGTCGGCGTCGCGCAACCGGACGGCACGGTCGCGTACGTTCCCGGCGAAGGGAACGCGTAGCCCGCTGTCCACAGATCGCCCGCCCATGTAGCGCCCGCGACTCGGGGCGGACACGCTAGCGACCGTGCGCATCACCGTCGCCCCGGGGATCGACCTCGACGCCCGCGCCGGCGCCACGGTCAAGAACGTCGGCGCGGTCGCCGCGCGCGAGGGCGCGCCCCTTCCCGATCGGCCTTGGTGCGGCGACGTGCGCCTCGATCCGGAACACCCGGTCGGGACGTGGCCGCTCGTCGACGGCGCGCGCCTCGCTCCCGAGCGGTCGACGCCGTGCGCGCCGCCGAGGGGCGTGATCGCGCGCGCGATCGCCGGGCCCGACGCGGGCCGATGGGCGACGCTCGTGGACGGCACGGCGACCATCGGGCGCGACGACGCGTGCTCGCTCCGCCTCGACGACCCCTTTCTCTCCCGAACCCACGCGACGGTCCGCGATTCTTCGCGCGTCGAGGACGCGTCGACGACGAATGGCACGCGGCGGTGGAGAGACGGCGCGCTTCGACGCGGCCGCCGCGTGGCCGACCTCCGGCCGGGGGACGTCCTCGACGTGGGACGGTCGCTCGTCGTCATCGAGGACCCCGAACACCCGGCCACGGCCCGGGCGGAGGAGGTCGCCGCATCGCCGCGCGAGACTGTCGCGAAGCGCCTCGCCCCGCTTGCGGGATCGCTCGCGATGGGCGTGATGATGGCCGCGGTGACCGGGCGGTGGTGGATCCTACTGATCGGTATGGCCTACCCCGCCGTCGCCGTCGGGCCCGCCCTCGCGGCGTCGCGCCGCCCCACACGACGGCTCGACGCGGACGCGATCCCCTGCCCGCTCCCCGGATCGCGGGAGTTCTGGTCGGCGCGCCGAGGGACGATCGCCGTCGTCGGGGAGGGGCCGGCCGCGCGCGGCGTCGCCCGCGCGATCGTCCTGACCCGGGGTCGCGCCCCGGCCGAGGGATCGTGGACGGAGCGGTGGATGTCGTGGCTTCCGCCGGCGACGCACGAGGCTGCGGAGGTCCGAATCGGCGGCGAAGCCCCGTCCTGGGCGGAGACCGTGGTCAGGGTCGACGGGGCGGTCGCCTCGGTGGAGTGCGGGGGCGTCGCGCGCGTCGCGCCCGCGGCGGTCGTATCGGAGGACGCGGCCGAGGCCTGGGCGCGGGCGATCGCGGGGGCGTCCTCCGAGTCGGCTCTGCCCTCCACGGTGCGGCTCGACGACCTCGACGCCCCTGCGGAGGCGCCACCGCGCGCGAACGGCGCGCGCCGCTCGATTGCCGCCCCGATCGGGGCGGGCCCGAGCGGACCTCTCGTCCTCGACCTCGACGCCCATGGCCCGCACCTCCTCGTCGCGGGGACGACCGGGTCCGGAAAGTCGGCGCTGCTCGAGACCCTCGTGCTCGCGCTCGCCGACCGGTACTGTCCCGACGACCTCGCCATCGCGCTCATCGACTTCAAGGGCGGCGCGGGTCTCGGAGCGTGTATGGACCTCCCGCACGTCGCGGGGACTCTCACCGACCTCGACGCGCACCTCGCCCGCCGCTCCCTCGCGGCCCTCGCCGACGAGGTCGCCGAGCGCAAGCGCCGCCTCCGAGACGCCGGCCACCCGTCGTTCCACGAGTGGGAGGCCTCAGGGGACGCCCCCGCGCGCCTGCTCGTCGTCATCGACGAGTACCAGGAGCTCGTCGCCCTCTACCGAGACTTCCTCCCGGACCTCGCACGACTCGCGGCGCAGGGCCGCTCGCTCGGCCTGCACCTCGTGCTCGCGACCCAGCGGCCGGCGGGCGCGGTCACCCCCGAGGTGCGCGCGAACGTCGGTTCGACGATCGCGCTCCGGGTGGTGTCGGAGGCGGAGTCGCGCGACCTCGTCGGCTCCCGCGACGCCGCCGAGATCCCCCGGGACGCGCCCGGACGGGCGATCCTCGCCTCGGGGGGCGAGCGCTCCGTGTTCCAGGGAGCCCTTGCCTCGGCGACGCCCGCGCCTATCGTCCAACGGCTCGGATCGGACCCACCGGAACCGGATGCGGCGGGGCTCGCGGCGCGCGTGCGCGAGCGGTGGACCCCGTCGCGGGCGCCACGCCTCTGGCTGCCTCCGCTACCCGCGCGGCTCACGGCGAGGGACGGACAGGACGGCAGCGACGGGGCGGTGTGGCTCGGCCGGGGCGACCTCCCATCGCAACGCACCCAGCCGGATTGCTCGTGGCTACCGAGCAGCGGCCCGCTCGTCGTCGCCGGGCCCGGGGGATCGGGGCGTACAACGGCCCTCGAGACCGTCGCGGCTCAGGCCGAGCGCTGCGGCCTCGTACCGCGATGGCTCCCCAACGACCCACGCGAGGCGGCGCGAACCATCGCGCTCGTCCGCGAGGCCGACGATGCCCTGCTTCTGGTCGACGACGCCGTTCGCGCATTCTCCGCGCTGGCGGACGTCGACCGGGGGCAGGGTCAGGAGTCGCTCCTCGATCTGCTCGCGCGCGCGGCGCCCGTCGTGCTCGCTCTCCCGCTCGGAGCGCCGCAGCGCCTCGCGACGCACGCCTCCGTACGCGTGATCCTCTCCGGGGGCGATCCGGCCGAGGAGGCGCTCTGGTCCGTGCCCCGCGCCCTGCAGGCACTCCCCCGGACGCCCGGGCGCGGCGTCGTCGGCGACGGCGGGGCGTGGATGGAGACACAGATCGCCGTCCTCCGCGCGGCGCCCCGTGCGACCCTCGTGTCGCCGCTGCCTGCCACCGTCGATCCCGACGACCTTCCGGGGACGCTCGTCGACGGTCGCGTGCCGGTCGGCGTCGGGGGCGACGCGGCTGTCGTCGTCGGTATCGACCCCCGTCGCCCGATCCTCGTCGTCGGCGACGCTCCGCGCGAGCGGGGGCTCGTCGAGGCGGCGCTCGAGCGTCTCGGGCGTCGGTGCGACGTTTCTCTCTCGGTCACGACGCTCGACAACGCCCTCTCCCGGCCGAGACGCGAGATCGCATCATCGACGGTCGTGATCGCCGCGCCCACGCCGCGCGCGCTGTCCGACGTCCACCCCGGCGATGCACCGGGGCTCGTGGACGCCCGACCCGCCACGGGCCGTGTGGTGGTTGTCGCCGACGGCGTGGCGTTCGCCGCGCAGCTCGCGACCGGCTAGCGGGGCGCTTCGGCGTTCGCGCGCATCGCCCCGGAGACGATTCCCGCGAGAGCCACGGCGGCCGGCACGACCAACACGATGAGCAGCCACGCGGGAATCCCGCGCGATCCGAACGCGACGCTCAGGTGCAGGAGCTGCCAGGTCAGGGCGGCGCCGCGGGGCCAGCGTTTTCCGCGCCACGTGCCGCGCGCGACGGCGACGAGCCCGGCGGCGATCGCTAGGGCGAACACCACGAGCACGGCGGAGAACGCGGGAGACTCGGCCCCGTCGGAGATCCACGAGGCGACGAGGATGCCCGTGCCGACGAGCAGAATCGCTACCTCGACCCCGACCGCAACCGCCCCGGCCCTCTCCCAGAGCCCCACCGGCCGCCCGTCGACCCGTTCTGACGCTGCCATGGCATCACCGTAGCGGGCATCGGCGATCCGCGGAGACGCGCCGCAACACCCTTGTCATCTGTTCGTAACCATGAGAGTCTAGGTAGCCGAGGCGCGTGAGGATTGCTCCCGCCTCTCCCTCGACGGCGAGATTCCCCCCGATGACCCCTGCCATCAAGGAGTGACCTATGGAATGGCGCGACCGCGCGGCCTGCCTGGACGTTGACGACCCCGAACTCTTCTTCCCGGTCGGCAACACTGGCCCTGCGCTCGACCAGATCGAGCGCGCGAAGACTGTGTGCAACTCGTGCACGGTCCGCGAGGTCTGCCTTCAGTGGGCGATGGAGCACAACCAGGACTCCGGCGTGTGGGGAGGCCTGTCCGAGGACGAGCGCCGCTCGCTCAAGCGCCGTGCCGCCCGCGCCCGCCGCGCGGCGAAGTAAGCCTCCGCGACCCTAGCGCGGGGCATCCACCCGGACCCGCACGTCGACCTCGCTCCCTCCGTCGACCGCGCGCCACTCGAGCGAACCCGACATCTCGTTCTCCACGAGCGTCGTCACGATCTGCGACCCGAGCCCCGTCGGCTTCGCCGCGATGCCCACGCCGTCGTCGGCGATGACGAAGTGGAGGCTCGACTCCTCCCGCTCCGCGCGGATCCAGATCGTCCCCGACGGCCGCCCGACAAATCCGTGCTCCACCGCGTTGGTGACGAGTTCGGTGACGACGAGGGCTAGCGACGAGGCCGAGGCGGCGGAGATGAGCCCGAAGTCGCCCTCACGGATGAACTTCACGCGGGCGTCGGGGGCGGCGAGGTCGGCAACCATGCGGACGGAGCGGGTGACGAGATCGTCGAAGTTCACGAGCTCGTCGAGCGTGCCCGACAGCGTCTCGTGCACGAGCGCGATCGTCGACACGCGGCGCATCGCCTCGGAGAGGGCGGCCTTGGCCTCGGGCGCCTCGACGCGACGGCTCTGAAGGCGCAGCAGCGCGGCGACGGTCTGGAGGTTGTTCTTCACACGGTGGTGGATCTCGCGGATCGTCGCGTCCTTGGTGATGAGCTCGCGTTCGCGGCGGCGCAGCTCGGACACGTCGCGGCACAGCAGCAGCGCGCCGACGCGCGTCCCCTTCTCCGTGATGGGGATCGCGCGGAGCGACAGGCATCCGCCGTTGGCTTCGAGATCGGAACGCCACGGCGCGCGGCCCATGACGACCATTGCGAGCGTCTCGTCGATAGTCCCCTGGTCGGCGACGACCTCGCTCGCGATCCGGGGAAGCGAGCGGCCGACGAGGGTCCCGGTCACGCCGAGTCGGTGGAAGCACGAGAGGGCGTTCGGGCTCGCGTAGTTGACGTGCCCGCGCTCGTCGAGGCGAATCATGCCGTCGCCCACGCGCGGGGCACCGCGGCGAGGACCGACGCCCGCGGCGGGGGTCGGGAACTCGCCGCGCACCACCATGTGCAACAGGTCATCCGCCGCGCCCTTGTAGTTCAGTTCGAGGCGGCTCGACGAGCGGGACGCGGCTTGGGACACCTCGCGCGTGAGCACCGCGATCGCCTCCCCATTCATCACGATGGGCAGCGCGTCCTCGCGGACGGCGTACGACTCGTCCCACCGCGGCTCGCGCGTGGCCACGATCGTCATGTTCTGGACCGCGTTCTCGAGCGCCGCGACGCGCCCCGCGGGCGCGAAGGTTCCCACGATGTCGTCCTGATGGACCGTGGGTCCCGTCGACGGACGGCACTGAGCGATGGCGACCCACGTCTTCCCGGCCTTTCGCCACATCACGAGGTCGGCGAAGGAGAGGTCGGAGATGATCTGCCAATCGGCGGCGAGAGCCGTCAGCCATTCGGACTCCGCGTCGGTCATCGGCGCGTGCCGTTCGGCCCTCTCTCGTAGCGTCGCCATGGTCCCAGCGTAGGGCTCGGTAAGCGGCTAGAGTGGGAGCGTTCTGCCAGGGGGAACGATGCATCTGGAATTCACTCACCGGTTCGCGGCCCCGCCGCCCGCCGTCGTCGCCATGTACGCCGACGAGGAGTTCGCGCGCCGTCGCGCGCTCGCGACGGGCGCGACGGATTCCGACGTCCTCATCGACGGCGGGCCGGACGAGGCGTTCACGAGCGCGATCCGACGTGTCACCCCCACCGAAGGCATCCGCGCCGACATGCGCGGGCTCGTCGGTCCCACGATCGTCGTCAACTACACCGAATCCTGGTCGGAGCCCGAGGGCGACGCCCGCGACGCGACCTTCGCCGTCGATATCGTCGGCGTCCCGGCCCGCGCCGCGGGAACCATCACTGTCACGCCCGAAGGCGAGGGATCGCTGCTCGTGGTCGACGGCACCGTGTCCTCGACGGCATTCCTCGTCGGTGCGGCCGTGTCGAAGGCCGTCGGCGAGGCCCTCGAGGCCGCCATCGAGCGGGAGTTCGCCGCAGCCGACGAGTGGCTCGCGCGCTAGCGGATCGGAGACGCCCCGTGCGGGCGACGCGCGACCGTCGCCCGGACGGCCACGCCGGCGGCGAGCAGCAACGCCGCGGCGAGCGACGCCCTCCAGGGAACCGACGCCGCGAGCGCGACGCACGCGAGCGCCCCGAGCGAGCTGACCGCCGGCGGAACCCGTAGCTCCCCTAGCCGACCGGCCCGGGCCGCCCGCGCGGCCGCGAGGTTCGCGATCGCGTAGTACACCAGCACCGCGCATGCGGACATCGCGAGCACGAACGTGACGTCGCCTGCCAGCACGAGCACAATCGACGCCGCCGCGCTCGTCCCCTCGGCGATCCAGGGGACGCCGACGTCGTCCTCGAGCGCGAAGAATCGAGGCAGGTCTCTCTCGCGCGCCATGGCCATCGCGGTTCGTCCGATCCCCGCGGTGAGCGCGAGCAGCGCGCCGAACGCCGAGAGCGGCGCGAGCACCGCGACGGCCGCGTTCGCGCCGACCGACCGCGCCAACTCCAGCACCGGTACGTCGCCCGCGGAGAAGGCCGACGCCTCGGCGTACGACGACACGACCGCGGCGACGAGCAGGTACAGGGCGATCACGAGCACGAACGCCGCGGCGATGGCGCGGGGGATGGTGCGCGCGGGGTCGCGGACCTCCTCGCCGAGCGTCGCGATGCGGGCGTATCCCGCGAAGGCGAAGAACACGAGCGCTGCCGCCGCGGCGACGCCGGCAAGGGTCGGTCCGTCGACGGCCGCAAGCGGGGCGGCGGGCACGGGGGGTGGACCGTTCCGCCACGCGGCGAGCATCAAGTACGCGACGCCCGCGAGCACGACGGCCCCGATCGCCGTCGCGCCCGCCGCGGTCCGCGTCACGCCTCGGGCGTTGATCGTCCAGCTCGCAGCGATCGCGAGCGCGGCCACCAGGGTGGCGCGATCCGGCCACGCGTAATGCCCGATGGCAAGGGCCACCGCCGCGACCGACGCGGTCTTGCCCACGACGAACGCGAACCCGGCGACGAATCCCCAGGTTCGCCCGAGCTCGGCCCGCCCGTAGGCGTACGCGCCTCCCGCGACGGGGTAGCGCGACGCGAGCTGCGCGGACGACGCCGCGTTGATCGCTGCGACGAGACCGGCGAGGACGACGGCGAGCACGAGGAGTCTTCCCGCGGTCGCGAGGGCCGGCCCCCAGACGATGAAGACGCCCGCGCCGAGCATGGAGCCGACGCCGATACCGGTAGCGCCGATGAGGCCGACACGGCGGGGTGCGGTCACGGAATCAGCGTACGGGCCGGATCGGGCGGGCGGCGCCGACTCCCCGGGGAAAAGGTGAGGGCCCCGGCCTTCCGGCCAGGGCCCTCGTTCGTAGCGGGGACAGGATTTGAACCTGCGACCTCTGGGTTATGAGCCCAGCGAGCTACCGAGCTGCTCCACCCCGCGTCGGCGAACATCCACTCTACGCCACCGTTCACACGCGACAAAATCGAGCCCGACGGCAGGGCCGAACGCCGACCCTCCGTCGTCCACGCTCCCGCCTCTACGCCGCGGCGCCCGCCGTCGCGTCGGTCGAAGCCTCGCTCGACGGCGTCGCGTCCGCCGTCGCGTCGCCCGCTGCGGCTTCGGCGTCCATCCTTGCCTCCGCGTCGACGGCCGCCTGGAGGGCAGTCTGCAAACGCGACTGCGCCTCGCCGTACGCCGCGAAGTCGCCGTTCGCGAGGGCCTCCTGGCCGTCGGCGATCGCCGTCTGCGCGTCGAGCAACGCCTGCCGCAGGTCGGCCCGCGCCTGGGACACCTGCGGGGTGTCGCCCGGATTCGCCGTACCGGGATCCGTCGTCCCCGGATCCGTCGTCCCCGGATCCGTCGTCCCCGGATCGGTCGTCTGGCGTCCGAAGACCTGGTCGAGCGCCTCGTCGAGCGTGTCCGCGAAGCCCACGGAGTCGCCGAACGCGACGAACACCTTTCGAAGCAGCGGGAACTGAGTGCCCTTCGAACTCTGCACGTACACGGGCTGCACGTACAGAAGGCCGCCGCCCACGGGCAGGGTGAGCAGGTTGCCGCTCTTGACGTCCGTCTCACCCTGGCGGAGCAGGTTGAGCACGTTCTGAGCTTCCGTGTTCGAGTTGAAGGCGTTCTGCATCTGTCCGGGGCCCAGAACGGTGGTGTCGCGCGGCAGCTCGAGCAGGCGGAGCTTGCCGTAATCGGCGCTCGGCTTTCCCGCGACGTTTCCCGGCTCCGAGTCGACGGCGAGGAAGCCCGTCAGCACGTTGCGGTTGGAGTTACCGCCGGGGATGAACGTCGCCGTCAGCGAGAAGGTCGGCTCGTCCTGGCCCGGCATTTGCAGCGTGAGGTAGTACGGGGGCTGCAGCGCCGACGTGCCGACCGTCGGGTCCGCGGGGTTCGTCCAGAAGTCCTGGCCGGAGTAGAACGACGCGGCGTCGGAGACGTGGTAGGTCGCGAGCTCGAAGCGCTGGATCCGGAAGAGGTCCTCCGGGTAACGCAGGTGGCTCATCAGCTGCGAGGAGATCTCCGAGATCGGGTGCAGGGACGTCGGGTAGATGCGGTTCCACGTCTGAAGGATCGGGTCCTCGGGATCCCACGCGTAGAGCGTCACCGTTCCGTCGTACGCGTCGACCGTTGCCTTGACGGAGTTCCGGATGTAGTTCATCTGGAAGTCGGGGCCCGCGTTGGTGGGGATACCGAGGTGGTCCGCGTAGGGGTACTGGTTCGTCGTCGTGAATCCGTCGACGATCCACTTCACACGCCCGTCGACGACGGCCGGGTAGACGTTCGAGTCGACCATCAGGTACGGCGCGACCTTCTTCACGCGCGTGAGCGGGTCGCGGTAGTAGAGGATCTGCGAGTCGGGCGTTACGCGGTCGGAGAAGAGGATCTGCTCGTCGCCGAAGCGCATCCAGAACATCAGCTTGTCGAACGTGCTGCCGATCCCCGGGCCGCCCTCACCCTGGTAGGTCGTGTTGATCTGGCCCGTCGGCGAGGAGTCGTCCGGGTAGTCGAGTTCCCACGGGTCGGTGCCCTCGGGCGCGCCGACGATCGAGTAGTTCGGCAAGTTCGGGCCGAAGTAGATGCGCGGCTCGTACGTGCCGAGCGCACCCGTGGGCGGGATGCCTCCCTCGAAGAACGTGGGCTGGCCGTCCCCGTTGGTCCGGTTGCCGTATGCGGCCACCACGCCGAATCCGTGCGTGAAGACCGTATGGTCGTTGATCCACGTCCGGTTCTCCGCGGAGAGCCCGGCGAGGTTGAGCTCGCGCACCGCGATCACCGTGTCCGCCTTCTCGCCGTCGATCGTGTACCGGTCCACGGCGAGCTCGTCGGGGAAGTCGTAGTACTGCTTGTTCTGCTGGAGCTGCTGGAACGCCGGGGAGACGATGTGCGGGTCGAGCAGACGGATCGAGGTCGTCGTCTGCGCGTCGGTGCGGAGGGCCGCCTGCTGCGCGTCCGTCGTCGCGTCGTACTGGGTGACGTCGATGTTGTCGAGCCCGTACCCGACGCGTGTCGCGTCGATATTGCGTTGGATGAACTTCGCCTCGAACTCCTGGGCGTTCGGCTCCACCTGGAAGCGCTGAACGATCGCGGGATACACCCCGCCGACGACGAGCCACGAGACGAGCATGAGGACGACGCCGACGATCGGGACCCGCCAGTCGGAACGGAAGATGACGACGAGGAAGAGGGCGGCGACGAGCACGCTGATCCCCGCGAGTATCGTCCGCGCGGGAAGCACGGCGTTGACGTCGGTGTAGTTGGCGCCGTCGAAACTCTCGCCCGTCTTCGCGAGCAAAGAGAAGCGGCTGACCCAGATCTTGACACCGATGACGATCATGACGGAGGCGCCGAGCACCGCGAGCTGGACGCGCGCGAGACCGGTCGCCGCGAAGGTTCGGCCGCCCGTGGTGATCGCGCCGAACAGCAGGTGGACGAACGCGGCGAGCGCGAGGCATACGAAGAGGATCGCCAGCACGAAGTCGAGCAGCAGTTCGAGCGCCGGCAGCGTGAACACGTAGAAGCCGAGGTCGTGCCCGAACTGCGGGTCGACGGTGCCGAACGGCACGTGATAGCGCCAGGCGAGGACGGTGCGCCACGCCGACGCGACGGCGAGCCCCGCGATGATCGCGACGAGAACCGGTACCACGACGGTCGCCCCGCGCTCGATGGGACGGATCTGCTCCCGGTAGGAGGCGACGAGCTTGGACGACGCCGCGGCGGCGCTGGGCCTCGCCCGCCGAGCGATCACGAGGTTCGCCCAGACGGCGACGAAGGAGACGACGGCGGCGATGAGGAACAGGGTGCCCTTCGCCCACCACTCGGTGCGCCACACCTCGCCGAAGCCCACCTGGCGGTACCAGGTCACCTCGGTCCAGATTTGCGCCAGGATCACGGCGCCGATGATCACGACGATCAGCACGACGATCGTCGGAATCCAGGGCGATCGCTTCCGCGGGACGCGCACGGGGCGCACGGGTCGCAC
>Ga0316575_10000007_pt1 | contig 79369 bp, 74 predicted proteins | sample J5NA_FD_203072 | JGI IMG/M metagenome (GOLD analysis project Ga0316575, IMG submission 203072) | Rhizosphere microbial communities from salt marsh grasses in Alabama, United States - J5-7_050615r2r3 | ecosystem: Host-associated > Plants > Roots > Rhizosphere | place: USA: Alabama | collected...
GAGGACCAAGGGGCGCACGTACGCGCCTTCCTCGACGGCTCGCCTGACTGGCGAGACGTGCGGACGCACCCCGATCTCACGGGCCGCCCGCGGTGCTCCGTGGCGATCCGCGCGTGAGCCGTGCGAGACTGGCCGACGTGATCCTCCCCGCCATCGACCCCGCGACCTGGGGTCCGTCGATCGACGCGGCCGTCCACGCCGTCGAGCGCGGTGGCGCGGTGGTCTTCCCCACGGACACCCTGTACGGGATCGGGTGCGACGCGTTTCAGCCCGAGGCCGTCGAGGCGATCCTCGCGGCGAAGGGCCGGGGCCGCGAGATGCCGCCTCCGGTGCTCATCCCCGCGGCGGGCACGGTCGACGGCATCGCCCGCGACGTGCCCGACGCCGTGCGCACGCTCATGGACGCCTTCTGGCCCGGTCCGCTCACGATCATCGTTCACGCGCAGCCGTCGCTCACGTGGGACCTGGGCGAGACGGGAGGCACGGTCGCCGTGCGCGTCCCCGAGCACCCCGTCGCGCTCGCGCTGTTGCTGCGCACGGGGCCTATGGCCGTCACGAGCGCCAACCGCACCGGCGGGCCGCCCGCGACCACCGTCGAGGGGGCCGAGTGGCAGCTCGGCTCGTCCGTCGCCGTGTACCTCGACGGCGGCACCACGCCCATCGGGCAGCCGTCGACGATCATCGACGCCACGAACGCGAAGCTGCGCGTCGTGCGTGAGGGTGCGCTGCACCGCGACGAGATCGCTGCTGTCGCTGGCGTGCCTATCGAGGGCGGCGCCGCGTGAAGGTCTACCTGACGCTGCTCGTCGTCTCCGCCCTCGTCACGTACGTCGCGACGCCGGTGATGCGCTTCCTCGCCTTCCGCGTCGGGGCCGTCACGGCCGTGCGCGACCGGGACGTCCACAAGGTTCCGACGGCGAGGCTCGGCGGCGTCGCGATCTACCTCGGCCTCGTCGCGGGAATCGCGGTCGCGAGCGCGATTCCCTTCCTCGGTCGCGTGTTCGAGGTCTCGGGCGCCGCGTGGGCGGTGCTCGGTGGGGCGGGGCTCGTGTGTCTCCTCGGAATCGTCGACGACATCTACGACCTCGACTGGATGGCGAAGCTCGCAGGGCAGGTGTTCGCGGCGTGGATCCTCGCCTGGGGCGGTGTCCAGCTTGTGACCGTTCCGATCGCGGGCGTCACGATCGCGTCGAGCCCGTTGTCGCTCGCCGCGACCATGATCTCCGTGGTCATCGCCATCAACGCCGTCAACTTCGTCGACGGACTCGATGGACTGGCTGCCGGGATGATCGCGATCGGCGGCTCGGCCTTCTTCCTGTACACGTACGTCCTGGCGCGCGACGCGTCGTCGGGCGACTACTCGAGCCTCGCGACGCTCGTGCTCGCGAGCCTCGTCGGGGCGTGCCTCGGCTTTCTCCCGCACAACGTGCACCCTGCGCGCATCTTCATGGGCGACTCGGGCGCGATGGTCCTCGGCCTGACCATGGCCGCCGCGGCGATCATCGTCACCGGACAGGTCGACCCGGAGATCGTCAAGCACCGCGGCGCGCTCGTGCCGGCGTTCGTGCCCATCGTCCTGCCCCTCATGGTGGTCGCCGTCCCGCTCGCGGACATGGTCCTCGCCGTGGTTCGCCGTACGCTCCGAGGAGACTCGCCGTGGGCCCCCGACGCCCACCACCTCCACCACCGCCTGCTGCGCTTCGGCCACTCGCACCGGTGGGCGGTCGCCGTTCTCTACATCTGGACGGCCGTGCTCAGCTACGGCACCGTCTCCCTCGTGTTCATGCGGGGGCGATACGCGATGCTGGTTCTCGGGATCGGGGTGATCGTCGCGTCGATCATCACGTTCTCACCGAGATTCCGCGAGGTCTCGGTTCGATTTGTCGGTCGGTTCGCGACGCGGTTATCCGGTGCCGTCGGAGGCGGACGGGATAGCTCCGGGATACGGGAGCGGCGCGAGTCTTCGGGGAGGCCCGGGTGACCGATCCGAGTATCGTGCCCCGCGACGCGATCCGGAGCCGGGAGAAGGAAGGCGCACAAACGACGCCGCTGTCCGACGGGTGGGACGTGGTTGTGGTAGGCGGTGGGCCGGCGGGCAGTATTGCTGCGTATCAGGCTCGGATGGGCGGAGCGCGTACGCTGCTCATCGATCGTGCGCACTTTCCGCGGTACAAGACGTGTGGCGGTGGCCTCATTGGCGCCACTCTCAACTCGATTCCCGACGGGCTCGACGAAACGCCCGTGGTCGACGTATTTAGGGCCTCGTTTACGCTCCGAGGAAGGCTATTCACCACCCGCCGATCGCGCGAGCGCGTGCTCTCGCTCGTGAATCGCGACGCATTCGATGCCGAGTTGATCGCGAAGGCAAGATCCGCCGGCGTGGTCGTGTGGGAAGGCACGAAAGTGACCGCGATTCGCGAGAGCGCCACGAGTGTCGAACTCGAAACGAGCCGGGGTGGTGTGTTCGCTTCCGCCGCCATCGGAGCCGATGGATCATCGAGTCGCGTTGCGCGATTCGTCGGAGTGGCCACCAGGCAGGTCGATCTCGGGCTCGAGGTTGAACTAGATATCGACGGCTACCGCGACGAGTGGGGCGATCGCATCCACCTCGACTGGGGCCCATTGTCGGGGTCGTACGCGTGGGTGTTTCCGAAACGCGATTCGTTGACCGTCGGCGTAATCGCTTCGAAGGGACATCCTGACGAGACCCGCGAGTACCTCCGTTCCTTTCTCGCTACGCAAGGGCTCGACGGAGCGAGGGTATTGCGCGAGTCGGGCCACTTGACGCGTTGCCGCACGCGGGACTCTCCGCTCGGATCAGGACGCATCCTGCTGGTCGGTGATGCGGCGGGTCTTCTCGAGCCGTGGACTCGCGAGGGCATCTCGTACGCCATTCGATCCGGCCGTATCGCCGGCCGATTGCTCGCAGAGGCGACGCGCGACCACACTCAAACCGACTGGGCCAACGTGCAAGATCAGTACCGAAACGAGATTGAGCGGGATCTCGGAGCCGAGATGGAGGCCGGGCGGGCGCTTCTTGCGGCGTTCCGCAAGGCGCCGTGGTTGTTCTACTTGCTTCTGGCCAGAACAGAACGTGGTTGGCGGCAATTCGCGCGGATCACCCGGGGGGAGACCAGCCTTGCGCGAGCGTATCGGCATCGTTCCGTCCGATGGCTGGCGAAGGTGATTTCGTTGCCGGGAGGGGGGCGACAATGAAGCGCGTTCGCAATGTTGTTCGACGAGTGGGGGTCGCCATTGCGAGGACGTATCGCCGCGCGATCGTGATTCGACGAGCTCCCGTCGCGTACCCGAGCTTGCACTACCGCTATTCCCACGACATCGCCAACGTGATCAACCTTCGGATGGCGGGTTTTCGAGCGCACAACGGCGTTGTGAACTGGAAGTTGTCCCGCGCCATGCCGTTCGCCGCGATGTCCATTTCGCCGTTTTTGGTCGCGGCCGTCGCCGCCCGGTACGAATACGTGCCTACGTCCGAGGTAAACGCGTACCTCGGCTGGATCTTCTATATGTTGATTCTCGGCTTCGTCTTCGTTCCCCTATTCGCGAGGATCGGGGTCTCTCTATTCCACGGACTCACCCCGGCTCTCGAAGAGGCTCTCACCCCGGAGGGTCGAAGAGCGTACGACCGATGGGCCGATTTTTGGACCGCGAGTACTCCGCAATACGTGTTCGCCGCCGTATTCGGCGCAGGTGCCGGAATCGCGCTCAAGTACGCTTCGCAAGCGGATACGACCGGATCCGTCAACATCCACGTCGGGATCGCGTCGTACGTATCGGTTGTCGTCACGGGATTTCTCGTCGCCTGCGGCGCGTATTGGTCCATCGGCGGTTCGGCCTTGAGTTACATGCTCTCGGTCCCGGGAAGACTACGGCTTTCCCCATACGCGCCTGCCTCGACTCCGGGATTGGAGATGCTCTCCAGGTACTACCGCTTGGCGTTCTACGCCGTATCGATCGGGGTGGCGCTGTGTATGGTCCCGATACTCAGTTGGGCGTACGCGAGCCCGGGTTCGTGGCACCTCGCGTGGGTCAAGCGCGTACTGTTCGGTGTCTCGGTGTGCACAAGCCTCGTGGTCGGCATCGTGCCTCAACTGTTTCTCTCTCGAGCGGTCGCGCGTGAGCGACGAATTTCCTTCAACGAGGTGTCGACCCGCCTCGACACGATGCGTATCGCGACCGGAACCGCGACGAACGAGGACTCCGTGCATATCGCGTGGCTACAGACGCTTACTGCGAGCCGTGTGTCGACCCTGAGCGAATCCGCGATCGTGGGCATCGTCGTAGGAGCGGCGACCACTCTTGCGCCGCTCGTCGTACCGGTGCTTATACGCTAGTGGGCACCGTACCTACGCGTTTACGACGAGGGCACATGAACGACGACCGCGCGGTCTACCGCAAGGCGCTCATCGGCGTCGCCATCGTCGCGGCGGCGATCACGCTCGGGGGCGCCGTGATCGCGGCGCTCGTAGCCGACGGCCACGCAGCCCTTGCCGCGGCCCTCGGGGGCGCGCTCGCGGGGGTCGCGGCGCTCGCGACGCCCGCGTCGATGATCTACGGGAGGAACCGCCCGCCGCACGTCCTCGCGGCGCTCGTCGCCGGGGTGTGGCTCGCGAAGATGGTCGTGCTCGTCGTGGTCGTCGGGGCGGTTTCGAGGATCGAGGACTTCCCGCGCGAAGCCTTCGGCTGGACCTTGATCTCCGGCGTCGTCGCGTCGCTTGCGATCGACGTGTGGGCGGTGCGTTCGACCCGCGTTCCGTACACCGAACAGGATTCGTAGTCGCGGGGTGGATACGTTAGGCTCTGTGCAGTCCCCAGCACCCCCGAGGCGCGCGTAGGCGCCCACAGAGGCCTACCAACGGAGTGGCCATGTTGACATTCGCGGCCGCCATCGCCCCGATGGCCGCAAGCGGCGACGGCACGGAATCCGCAGGCTCCGAGGGGTTCTGGTCGTGGCTGTTCCAGTCCGACGGCTTCCACCCGCCGTCGGTCCTCGACTTCTTCCCGGACGCGGTGCTCTTCGGCGGGACGATTTTCGAGATCAACCGCGTGGTCGTCATTCGTATCCTCGCCGCGATCGTGCTCATCGGCTTCGTCGGGATCATCGCGCAGCGCGCTCGCGTGGTACCGCGGCGGGGGCAGGCGCTCCTGGAGTTCGCGCTCGACTTCGTGCGCGTCCAGGTGGCCGAAGAGGTGATGGGCAAGGAGCGCGCCAAGCGCTTCGTCCCCTTCCTCACGACCCTCTTCCTCTCCATCGTCATCTTCAACATCGCGGGCATCATCCCGTTCCTCAACCTCGCCGCCACCTCGCTCATCGGCCTGCCGATCATCATGGCGGTGTGGGTGTACCTCCTGTACCTCGGCGTCGGCATCCAGCACCACGGATTCTGGGGGTACCTGCGCGCCAGCCTCTTCCCGCCGGGGGTGCCGTTCCTCGTGTACATCCTGCTCACGCCCATCGAGGCGGTGCAGGTGTTCATCCTCCGGCCGGCGACTCTCGCGCTGCGACTCACCGCCAACATGATGGCCGGGCACCTGCTGCTCGCCCTGTGCTTCGCCGGCACCCAATTCTTCTTCTTCGAGGCGTCGGGCGCGATCGCCGGGATCGGGGCGATCTCGCTCGCGGCCGCCATCGCGTTCACGCTCTTCGAGATCTTCGTCGCGCTGCTCCAGGCGTACGTCTTCGTCATGCTCTCGGCCGTGTACCTCAACATGGCGCTGGAGGATGAGCACTAGGTAGGCTTGCCCGGCTACCCGGCCGGACAATCAACGGAAGGAACCATCGTGGACACCACGACTCTCGCCGCACTCAACGGCAACATCGCCACCATCGGCTACGGCGTGGCGACGCTCGGCCCGGGCATCGGCCTCGGCATCCTCATCGGCAAGACGGTCGAGGGAATGGCGCGCCAGCCCGAGGTCGCCGGCCAGCTCCGCGCGACCATGTTCATCGGCGTCGCGTTCGTCGAGGTGCTCGCGCTCCTCGGCCTCGTCACCGGCTTCCTCTTCACGTAACATGCCCGCGCTCGCGTACGCCGCCGAGGGGGAGTCGGTACCCAACCCGCTCCTCCCGGCCAGTTACGACCTCCTGTGGTCGATCGTCGTCTTCGCGGTCATCGTCGTTGCCTTCACGCGCTGGATCCTTCCGAAGCTCAACAAGGTCCTCGACGAGCGCGCTGACACGATCCAAGGCGGTATCGAGCGCGCGGAGAAGGCGCAGGAAGAGGCCGCGGCCGCGCTCAAGGAGTACACGGCGCAACTGACCGAGGCCCGCGCCGAGGCGGCGCGGCTCCGGGATGATGCACGGGCTGAAGCCGCGCAGATCCTTCGCGACGCGCGCGCCAACGCGGTGAAGGACGCCGAGCACGTCGCGCAGAGCGCGGTGCGCCAGATCGAAGCAGAGCGGCAGCAGACGATGATCGCGCTGCGTTCGGACGTCGGTGCGCTCGCCGCGGAGCTCGCGGCCCGCATCGTCGGGGAAGCACTCGCGGACGACGCGCGCCAGCAGCGCGTCATCGACGCGTTCCTCGACGAGCTCGAGGATTCGATCAAGGCCGAGGGCTAAGCCATGCGGGGAACGAGCGAGGTTTCGCGGGACGCGGTCCTGGAGCAGTTCGGCGCGGTCGCGACCGCGGCCGGCGCCGAGGCGTCCGTTCTTGCGGAGCAGCTGTTCTCCGTGGTCGACGCTCTCGACGGCTCCGGCTCGCTGCGCCGCGCCCTGACGGACCCGGCCCGGCCGGGCACGGACAAGGGGAGCCTCGTCGCCGCGCTGTTCGGCGAGCTCGACTCCCGCGTCCGCGACGTGGTCGAGGCGTTCGTCGCCCGGCGGTGGATTCAAGAGAGCGACCTCGGCGATGCGATCGAGGACGCGGCGGTCGACGCCTACCTCGCGTCGGTCGAGTCCGCGGGCGGCCTCGACGCATTCGAGGAGGAGATGTTCCGCGTCGAGCGGTTCCTCGCCTCCGAGCGCGACGTCCTCTCGGCGCTCGGCGAACGCTCCTCGTCGCCCGACGCGCGCGTCCGCCTCGCGCGGGAGGTCTTCGCCGACCGGGTGGGTCCGGCGGTGCTCGCGCTGATCGAACGCGCCGCGCGCGAGCCCCGCAAGCGGCGCATTCCCAAGGCGATCGACTACTACATCGCCGCCGCCGCCGCCCGCCGCGCGAAGTCCGTCGTCGAGGTGACGACAGCGGTCGAGCTGAGCGCGGCGCACCGCGCGCGGCTCACGAAGATCCTGCGCGCCCGGCTCGGGCGAGAGGTTCAGGTGAACGTATCCGTCGATCCGAGCGTGATCGGCGGAATGAAGGTCCAGGTCGGGGATCGGGTCGTGGACGGCACGACGCTGAGCAAACTCGACGAGGCACGACGACGACTGGTCGGCTAGCGCCGACCGCTCCCGGACGACGGGAACGACAGGAGACAGAATGGCTGAGTTGACGATCAGTCCGGACGAGATTCGGGCGGCGCTCGACACGTACGTGAAGTCGTACGAGCCCTCGGGCAATGTCGAATCGGAGGTGGGTCGCGTCACGCTGGCCGCCGACGGCATCGCCCAGGTCGAGGGACTTCCCGGCGCCATGGCGAACGAGCTGCTCCGCTTCGAGGACGGCACGCTCGGCCTCGCGCTCAACCTCGACGTGCGCGAGATCGGTGTCGTCATCCTCGGCGAGTTCACGGGGATCGAGGAGGGCCAGGAGGTTCACCGCACGGGCGAGGTCCTCTCCGTCGCGGTGGGCGACGGCTACCTCGGCCGCGTCGTCGACCCGCTCGGAACCCCGATCGACGGCCTCGGCGATATCGCCACCGAGGCGCGCCGCGCCCTCGAACTCCAGGCCCCCGGCGTCATGCACCGCAAGTCCGTGCACGAGCCCCTCCAGACGGGCCTCAAGGCCATCGACGCGATGATCCCCATCGGGCGCGGCCAGCGCCAGCTCATCATCGGCGACCGTCAGACGGGCAAGACGGCGATCGCGATCGACACGATCATCAACCAGAAGGCGAACTGGGAGACGGGCGACCCGTCGAAGCAGGTGCGCTGCATCTACGTCGCGATCGGCCAGAAGGGATCGACGATCGCGTCCGTGCGCAGCGCCCTCGACGAGGCCGGGGCCTTGGAATACACCACGATCGTCGCCTCGCCCGCGTCGGACCCGGCCGGGTACAAGTACCTCGCTCCGTACACGGGCTCCGCGATCGGCCAGCACTGGATGTACGGCGGCAAGCACGTCCTCATCATCTTCGATGACCTGTCGAAGCAGGCGGAGGCCTACCGCGCCGTCTCGCTGCTCCTCCGGCGCCCGCCGGGGCGCGAGGCGTACCCCGGCGACGTGTTCTACCTCCACTCGCGCCTGCTCGAGCGCTGCGCCAAGCTCAGCGACGACATGGGTGCCGGCTCGATGACCGGCCTGCCCGTCATCGAGACCAAGGCGAACGACGTGTCGGCGTACATCCCGACCAACGTCATCTCCATCACGGACGGGCAGATCTTCCTCCAGTCCGACCTGTTCAACGCGAACCAGCGCCCGGCGATCGACGTCGGCATCTCGGTGTCGCGCGTCGGCGGCGCCGCGCAGGTCAAGGGCATGAAGAAGGTGTCCGGGACGCTCAAGATCGACCTCGCGCAGTACCGGTCGCTTGAGGCGTTCGCGATGTTCGCCTCGGACCTCGACGCGGCTAGCCGCCAGCAGCTCACCCGGGGCGCGCGCCTCATGGAGCTGCTCAAGCAACCCCAGTTCTCGCCGTATCCCGTCGAGGAGCAGATCGTCTCGATCTGGGCGGGGACCAAGGGCAAGCTGGACCGGCTCCCCGTCGCGGACGTCCTGACGTTCGAGCGCCAGCTCCTCGACCACCTTCGCCGCAACACGAAGATCCTCGACGAGATCGCGAAGGGCGGCCTGCTGACCGACGAGGTCGAGGCGGAGCTGAACACGGCCGTCGACGACTACCTCTCGACGTTCACGGGAGGGGACGACGCCGGTCTCACCACGGACACGACGGTCGCCGACGGCGTGGACGTCGAGGTCGAGCAGGAGACGATCGTGAAGAGGAAGAAGAGGTCCTAACGCAGCATGGGTGCGAAGCAGCGCGTCTACCGGCAGCGGATCCGGTCGACCCAGTCGCTCAAGAAGATCTTCCGCGCGATGGAGCTCATCGCTGCCTCGCGCATCGGGAAGGCTCGCGAGCGGGTCGGCGCGGCTTCGCCGTACGCCAAGGCGATCACGCACGCCATCGAGGCGGTCGCGGAGCACGGGGACGTCGTCCACCCGCTCACGACCGAGCGCACGGACACCACGCGCGTGGCACTACTCGTCGTGACCGCCGACCGCGGTATGGCGGGCGCCTACACGGCGAATGCGCTGCGCTCCTCCGAGCGGCTGCGCGAGCAGTTGGAGGAGGAGGGCAAGGAGGTCGTCCAGTACTGCGCGGGTCGCCGCGGAGTCTCGTACTTCACCTTCCGCCGCAGGCCGCTCGCCGGGCAGTGGATCGGCGGCTCGGACGCGCCGCTGCTCGAGACCGCCCAGGACATCGCCCGCACGCTGCTCGCGGCGTTCCTCGCCCCGGCCGACGAGGGCGGCGTCGCCGAGATCCACATCGTCTACACGCGCTACCACTCGATGGTCTACCAGGAGTCCCGGCTCATCCGTGCCCTCCCGCTCGAGGTCGTCGAGGGTGAGTACGGCGAGGGCGACGAGATTCCGCCGCTGTACGACTTCGAACCGTCGGCGGAGGAAGTGCTCGACGCGCTTTTACCGCGATACATCGAGGCTCGCGTGTATAGCCACCTGCTCCAGTCCGCGGCGAGCGAACTCGCCGCCCGACAGCGCGCGATGAACACCGCCACCACGAATGCGGAAGACATGATCCTCGACTACACCCGGCGCGCCAACGCGGCCCGCCAGTCCGAGATCACCCAAGAGATCAGCGAAATCGTCTCGGGCGCGGACGCGCTCGCGGCCTCGTGACCGGAAACGAGAAGAGAATGCCCACCACCCCTCGAAAGACGAAGACGAGCACCGCGTCGAAGAAGAAGGCCGACGCGACCCCGGCCTCGACGGCGATCGCCGTCGGGCGCGTCGCGCGCGTGATCGGCCCCGTCGTCGACATCGAATTCCCGGCCGACGCGATCCCGGACATGTACAGCGCACTTGAGGTCGACATCGACCTACGCGCCCAGGGAGAGGGTGAGGGCGTCCTGCACATGACGCTCGAGGTCGAGCAGCACCTCGGCGACAACATGGTGCGCGCCATCGCGCTCAAGCCGACGGACGGCCTCGTGAGAGGCACCGAGGTCCGCGACACCGGTGCCCCGATCTCGGTGCCGGTCGGCGACGTGACCAAGGGCCACGTGTTCAACGTCATCGGCGAGGTCCTCAACGCGAAGCCGGGCGAGAAGATCGAGGTCACCGAGCGCTGGCCCATCCACCGCATGCCCCCCGCCTTCGACCAGCTCGAGCCGAAGACGAAGATGTTCGAGACGGGCATCAAGGTCATCGACCTTCTCACCCCGTACGTCGAGGGCGGCAAGATCGGCCTGTTCGGCGGCGCCGGCGTCGGCAAGACCGTCCTGATCCAGGAGATGATCTACCGCGTCGCGAACAACCACAACGGCGTCAGCGTGTTCGCCGGGGTGGGCGAGCGCACCCGTGAGGGCAACGACCTCATCGCGGAGATGACGGAGTCGGGCGTCATCAAGCAGACGGCGCTCGTATTCGGTCAGATGGACGAGCCGCCAGGCACGCGTCTTCGGGTCGCCCTCAGCGCCCTGACGATGGCGGAGTACTTCCGCGACGTCCAGCGCCAGGACGTGTTGTTGTTCATCGACAACATCTTCCGCTTCACGCAGGCGGGCTCCGAGGTCTCGACGCTGCTGGGTCGCATGCCGTCCGCCGTGGGTTACCAGCCCACCCTCGCGGACGAGATGGGCCGGCTCCAGGAGCGCATCACCTCGACGCGCGGCCACTCGATCACGTCGCTCCAGGCGATCTACGTGCCCGCCGACGACTACACCGACCCGGCACCCGCCACGACCTTCGCCCACCTCGACGCGACCACCGAACTCAGCCGCGAGATCGCCTCGCGCGGCCTATACCCGGCCGTCGACCCTCTCGCGTCGTCGTCCCGCATCCTCAACCCGCGTTTCGTGGGCAAGGACCACTACGAGACGGCGTCGGCGGTCAAGGCGATCCTCCAGCGGAACCAGGAGCTCCAGGACATCATCGCCATCCTCGGCGTCGACGAGCTGAGCGAGGAAGACAAGATCATCGTCGCCCGCGCGCGCAAGATCCAGCAGTTCCTCAGCCAGAACACCTACATGGCGACGCAGTTCACCGGCGTCGAGGGTTCGACCGTCCCGCTCTCCGAGACCGTCGAGGCGTTCTCGGGGATCGTCAAGGGCGACTACGACCACATCTCCGAGCAGGCGTTCTTCAACATCGGTGGCCTCGAGGACCTGGAGAAGGCGTGGACCCGCATCCAGAAGGAGAGCAGCTAGGCCATGCCTCTCACCGTCGACATCGTGGGGCCCGACGGGGTCCGGTGGTCCGGGCAGGCGACCTTCGTCACGGCGCCGACCGTGGAGGGCTCGATCGGCCTCTATCCCGCCCACGAACCGATCATGTCGGTGCTCAAGGCCGGGGATGTCACGGTGGACCCCGTCGACGGCGAGCGCGCGATCGTCCCGATCACCGGCGGATTCCTCTCCTTCGACGATGACCGGATCACCGTCATCGCCGACTCCCAGGACCGACCCGACGCGTAGGAGGGTGCGGCGCATGAGAGCGGCACGCGCATGAGGGTCGTCATCGCCCGGTGCGAGGCCGCGTACTCGGGGCGTCTCAACGCTCGTCTCCCGCTCGCGACGCGGGCCATCATGATCAAGGCCGACGGCTCGGTGCTGCTGCACTCCGACGGCGGCTCGTACAAGCCGCTCAACTGGATGAGCCCCCCGTGCACGCTTCGGGAGGCCGAGCCGGACGACGAGGCGGCGTCGCGCGGCGCCCTCGCCGTGTGGATCGTGCAACACGAGAAGACGGACGACCGGCTCCAGATACACATCCATGAGGTCCTGAGCGACACCGAGCACGAGCTCGGGGCGGATCCGGGGCTCGTCAAGGATGGCGTCGAGGCGCACCTTCAGGCGCTTCTCGCCGAGCAGATCACTCTGCTCGGCGACGGGTACACGCTCGTGCGGCGCGAGTACCCGACGGCGATCGGCCCCGTGGATATCCTCGCGAAGTCGCCCCAGGGGCGCACGGTCGCCGTCGAAATCAAGCGCCGGGGTGACATCGACGGGGTCGAGCAGTTGACGCGATACCTGGAGCTCCTCGGGCGCGACCCGTTGCTCAGCCCCGTCGAGGGCGTCTTCGCCGCGCAGGAGATCAAGCCCCAGGCGCGCGTGCTCGCCGAGGACCGCGGCATCCGCTGCGTTGTCCTCGACTACGCCGCGATGAGCGGCTCGGACGATCCGGACGCCCGTCTCTTCTAGCCGCGCATCGGCGACGCGTTCCGAGATACGAAACGTTTCGACTAGACTCGCGCGCATGACTTCCACGACCGCATCTTTCCCCGACGGCTTCCTCTTCGGCGCCGCGACCGCCTCCTATCAGATCGAGGGCGCCGTCGCGGAGGACGGCCGCGGTCCCTCCATCTGGGACACCCGCGCCCACACCCCGGGCCTGATCATGAACGGTGACACCGGAGACGTGACGGATGACCATTTCCACCGCTTCGCTGACGACGTGGCGGCGATGGCGGCGATGGGGCTCACGGCCTACCGCTTCAGCGTGGCGTGGCCGCGAATCCAGCCGACGGGATCGGGCGAGTTCAACGAGAAGGGCTTCGCGTTCTACCACCGGCTGCTCGACGAGCTCGAGAAGCACGGAATCGAGCCCCTAGTCACGCTCTACCATTGGGATCTCCCGCAGCCGCTCGAGGACGCGGGGGGTTGGCCGAACCGCGACACCGCCTACGCGTTCGAGGCGTACGCGCGCAGGACGGTCGAGGAGTTCAGGGACCGGGTGACGTTCTGGACGACGCTCAACGAGCCGTGGTGCTCGGCGTTCCTCGGCTACTCCCAGGGGAGCCACGCGCCGAGCCGCACCGAGCCCGCCGCCTCCCTCGCGGCCGCGCACCACCTCAACCTCGCCCACGGCCTCGCGAGCAGGGCGATCAAGGAGGTGCACCCCGACGCGACGGTGTCGATCGTGCTCAATGCCCACGTCCCCCGGCCGTGGGATCCCTCCAGCCCCGCGGACCTCGACGCCTCCCGGCGCATCGACGCCCTCGCCAACCGCGTCTTCATCGACCCGCTCGCAAAGGGCGAGTATCCCGCGGACCTGATCGAGGACACGCGGTCGCTCACCGACTGGTCGTTCGTGCGCGACGGCGACCTCGACGTCATCCGCGACTCGATCGACGTGATCGGCGTCAACTACTACTCGAGCCACGTCGTGCGGCACCACCCCGGGGCCGTCGGCATGCCCGGGGCCGACGGGCACGGCGCGGGCGCGGGGTCGGCCTTCCCCGGCGCGGGCGACGTGGAGTTCGTGCGCCCCCGCGGACCGGTCACCACCATGGGCTGGAACCAGGACGCGTCGGCCTTCCACGGCCACCTGCTCCGGATCCACCGCGACATGGGGCTCCCGATCGTCGTCACGGAAAACGGCGCGGCCTTCGTCGACGAGGTGGCGCCCGACGGGCGCATCCACGACGCGGATCGCGTCCGCTACCTCCACGATCACTTCGAGGCCGCGCTGCTCGCGATGGACGAGGGCGCGGACATCCGCGGCTACATGGTGTGGTCGTTCATGGACAACTTCGAGTGGTCGTACGGGTTCACCCAGCGCTTCGGGCTCCTACGCGTCGACTACGACACCCTCCGCCGGACGTGGAAGGACTCCGCCTACTGGTACCAGGAGACCATTCGCACACGCTCCCTCACGCCCGTCGAACGCGCGCCGGAGCTCGGCCCGACCCCGGCGGACTCGTTCTAGGTCGGCCCGAACCGCTACGTAGACTGGACGTATGGCACGCCGGTCCCGCAAGCGCCCGTACGGGGATCCGCATCCCGAACTGGACGTCGAGCGCCTGAAGAGCGGCTTCCCGTCGCGTATCGAGCCCGGCCCCGGCGGGGAACCCTTCTACGTCGCGATATCGCGCCAACGCGACAAGACCTACTCGTGTCCCGCGTGCGGGCAGGAGATTCCGCCGATGAGCCACCACGTCGTCACCTGGGCGGCGGGAGGGCTGTTCGGGCCGGGGGTCGCGGCCGACGAGCGGCGCCACTGGCACTCGGCGTGCTGGGAGCGATTCGGGAGGTCGCGTGGCTAAGCCCCTCGCCTCCATCCGGGCGACGACGGTGCTGCCCGCGGTGCGCGAGGACATCGAGTTGCGCACCGACGACGGCCTGACGCTCGTCGGGGAGCTCGCCCTTCCCACCTCCGGTCGCGTCGCCGCGACGCTCGTGACGCTCCACCCGCTCCCTACGCACGGCGGATTCATGGACTCGCACGTGCTGCGCAAGGCCGCGTGGCGGCTCCCGTATCTCGCGGACGTCGCGGTGCTCCGCTTCAACACGCGCGGCACCCGCTCGGCCCGGGGCACGTCCGAGGGCGAGTTCGGGGGCGGCCGACCCGAGGGCGCCGACGCGCGGGCCGCGGTCGACTTCGTCGTCGCGCGGGGACTGCCGAACCGATGGCTCCTCGGGTGGTCGTTCGGCACCGAGGTCGCCTTAATGCACGGCGCAGCGCTCGACGTCGAGGGCGCCATCCTTCTCTCCCCGCCGATGCAGCGGGCGACCGCGAGCGATCTCGAGGGCTGGGAGGCGAGCGGCAAGTCCGTCGTCGCCCTCGTTCCGGAGTTCGACGACTACCTGCGGCCCGATGCCGCCGACGCGGCCTTCGCGCCGCTCCCCTCGGCCCGCATCGTCCCCTTCCCCGAGGCGAAGCACCTCTGGGTGGGGGAGAAGCAGGTGCGCGCCGTCCTCGACGCGATCGTCGGCGTGGTCGCCCCCGATCGGTCGCCCCTCCCGACCGCGGTTCCCGCGGCGGATGTGGTCCACGGAAGCGTCGAGGCCGCGCCGTGACGCGCGTCGACCGACGCGTCCTCCACGTCGGGCTTCGGGGCTCGGGTCCCGCGGCCGGCACGCCCGGGCGCCCGCCGATCGTCTTCCTCCACGCCTTCCCCCTCGACTCGCGGATGTGGGCTCCGCTCGAGCGCGAGCTCGCCGCGCGCGGCGTGACCGCGCACGGATTCGACTATCCGGGCTTCGGCACCACGCCGCTCTGGTCGGACGTCGAGCCGAGCATCGACGTCATCGCCGACGCCGCGGTCGCCACGCTCCGCGACGGCATCGGCGCGCTCGCCGCGCACTGGGTGGGGTGTTCGATGGGCGGATACGTCGCGCTCGCAATAGCGGAGCGCCACCCGGACCGCGTCGCGGGACTGGGGCTGATCGACACGCGCGCGGCGGCCGACGACGACGCAAAGCGCTCGTCGCGTCTTGACGCGGCCCGGGCCTTGGACTCGGCCGACTCCTTCCCCGGCCCGCGCGCCGCCGCCGAGGGGCTTGTGGGGATTCGTGGCGAGCGAAGGGACGATGTCGTCGCGGCGGCGGCGGCGATCATCGAGCCGACGTCGCCCCCCGCCGCGGCGTGGGGACAGCGGGCGATGGCGGGACGCCCCGACCGCACGCGCGTCCTGCGCGGGGCCGCCGTGCCCGTGGTGGTGGCATGGGGTGAGTTCGATACCGTGACGAGCCGCGGCGATGCCGATGCGATGGCAAGCGCGGCATCGACGGAGACGGCCGTTCTAACGGGCGTCGGGCACCTGAGCCCCCTCGAGGACCCCTCGGCCGTCGCAGAGGCCCTGAGGCCTCTCTACGCGCCTGCGGAGGGGTAGTCGTCGCCGGCTTCGAGTCGGCGTCTCAGCGCGACGTCGAGGGCCACCGACTCCCCGTCGCGCGCCCCGCGTCCGAGTTGTAGCGGCGGATCGCTCGGAACGAGCGTGACGCCGCGCAGGCGCGCGCCCACGCCAGCCGGGACGGTGAGGATGTAGAAGTTCCCGTCGGTGCCGACGGCCAGGGAGAGATCGCGGCGGAGGTACCAGCCCTCCGTGTCGGTACGGAATCGACCTCGGCCGCCGTAGCCCCGCGCCTTGAGCGGGACCGGCGCGATGCCCGCGTCGCGCGCGGCGCGGATGAAGTCGGCGATCAACGCTCGGGCGGCTCGGCTCTCGGCCGCGCGCGCCCGTTCGAGCGCCTCGGCGTGCACGAGCGCGCGCTCGGTCCGCGCGTCGCTTTCGGATTCCGGACGATCGGGCCTGCCGGTCACGGCGCGGGCCTACTCGTCGCGCTCGGATCCCTCGGGGGCGTCCTCCGGGGAGGCGGCCGCGTCGACGACGACATCGACGCCAGCCTGTCGATTGTCGAGGGCCTCGTCCATCGCGGCGCCGTCCACCGGGGTGAAGACGCTCGCGATCTCGGGCTCGTCGACGCCGCCCTCGTCGGGAGTCTCGGCGGCGGGGGCCTCGCCAGCGGCGGTCTCGGCCGCGGAATCGAGTACTGCGGCCACGGCTGCGGCCCTTTCGGGCGAACGGGAGGCGCCCGGGTCCGAGACAAGAAGTGAGCGGAGCTCGTCGAGGTACGAGGTGATCGATTCGCGCTGACGGTTGAGGTCCTCGACGGCTTTCTGGGCGCTCGTCCGCTCGCGCTCGGCGTCGGCGACGGCCTCGCTCATGATCTTCTCGGCGTGCTCGCGCGCGTCCGCGACGATCTCGTCGGCGTTCTTTCGCGCGTTCTGCAGCAGGGTTTCGGCGTGCGCCTCCGCCTCGGATCGCGTGGCCCCGGCGCGCTCGAGCGCGGCGCTCGCGCGACGTTCGGCCTCCGCCGCGCGCTCGCGGGCGTCGGCGACGAGCTTCTCGTACTCGACGTTCGCGTCGTCGTAGCGACGCTTGAGCTGTTGCTCCGCGTCCTCGCGCTTCTGGGCCGCCTCGACCTGGAGATCCTCGCGGAGACGCAGCGTCTCCTGGCGCATCTCGTCGCGCTCGGCGCGGGCGTCGTCGACGATCTTCTTCGCCTGGCTCGTCGCCTCGGCGACGGCGCGCTCCGCGTCGACGCGGGTCTTCTCGAGCAGCTCCTGAGCCTCGCGCTGGCTCTTCACCCGGAGCTCCGTGGCTTCGCGCTCGGCCGTCGCCTGCATGGCGCTGATCTCGCGCTCGGCGGAGGCCTTCTTCTCCGCGAGCTCCGACTCGAGCGCCGCGCGCTTGTTTTCGACGTCGCGGTTGGTGCGCTCGACGAGCTCCGTCGTCTCCTGCTCCGTCGTCTCGCGCAACAACGACGTCTCGGACTCGGCCTTCGACCGCATCTCCTCGGCGTCCCGCCGCGTCTGGGCGAGAAGCTCGGCCACCTCGTTGTCCGCCCGCGCGCGCAACTGCTGCGCCGCGAGATTCGCCCGCGCGACCGTCTCCTGCGCGTGCGTGTTGGCGCGAGCGAGGACGTCTGCCGACTGCTCCTCGGCGGAACGGAGGAGTTGTTCGACGCGGGAGCCGAGACCCGTGTACGTCGGCTTGCCGGACTCGCGAATCGTCTGCTGCGCCGTCTCGAGCTCCGACTGGATGCGGGTCGCCTCGGCGCGTGCTGCGGCGGCCTCACGCTGCGCGTCGCGAACTTGGTCCTCCAACTGCCCGACGAACGCGGCAACGGCGTCGCGGTCGTACCCCCTCATGGCAATGGGGAAGGGCGTGTTGGGCTCGGACATGGGCGCTCCTTCGTGCTGGCGAACCGTCGCTCCCAGGGTAGTGGGCTATTCCAGACACTACAACGCGACTGCCTGGCCGGGCCGTACGTTGTCTTCTAGAGTGGAGGCCGAACCAGGGAGGCGCGTGGTGATACGGGTGTGGGCCGTCGTGTCCGGCGTGCTCGGAGTGCTCGCAGCGGGTGCCGGCGTCGCCGGATTGATCGCCAAACCCGACGCCGTGGTGTGGGCGGCCGCCCCCCTCAACCGCTCCGTCGTCGTGATCCCGCCGCAGGTCTTCGCGATGGACGGGGTGCAGCAAATCGTCGTCGACGCCGATGCCCCGATGGAAACGCTCATGGGGCGTCCCTCCGACGCCTACGCGTGGATCCGCGGCGAGACGTCCGTCGTGGTACGAGGCCTGTCGTCCTGGGAGACCGTCGATCTCCTCGCTCCCGGCCTGTATCGCAACGAGGGCGACGAGCCGTCCACCGACATCTGGCGCCGCGACTACGCGAGCATCGGCACGTCGACGCTGCGCCCCGAGGACGTCCCCGCCGGACTCGTCGTGATCGTCGCGTCGCAGGACCGCTCCGCGCTCGGCACCGTCTCGATCGAGCTCCGACGCGATCCCGGCTTCGGTTGGGCGTGGCCCGTGATCTCCGCCGGGGCGGTACTCGCCGCCCTCAGCCTCGTGCTGTTCGCGTGGCTCTGGCTCGACCTCGGGCCATCGCGAGCCGATGAATCGCCGACGAAAGCCGCGTCGACGAAGGCTTCCTCGACGAAGGCCGCGACGAAGGCGGCGTCGAAGGACGAGTCGCGCGAGGACGAGCCGAAACCGAGCCGACGGGCCCGTCGGCTCGCTCGCGAGGCGGAGGAGACGCCGCCGCGACGCGGGCGGGCGGCGACGAAGGGCGCGAAGTCCGGCGACGGAGAAGGGGACGACTCGTGATCCGCCGCCTCGTCGCCATGGTCGTCGCAGCGTCGGCCCTACTCGCCCTCGCCGCGTGCGAGATTCCCCTTCCCGCGCCCTCGGTGACGCCCTCCGTGGAGCAACCCGGGGCGCTGCTCGAACCGCAGTCGACCGAGATCATCCGCGACACGCTCTCGCGCATCGCCTCGGCGGACGCCGCGTCCGACCCGAAGCTCCTCGCCCCACGCGTCGGCGGCGACGCGGCGGACGTCCGCGCGGCGGAGTACGCGGTCGCGAAGGCGGGGGGCGACAAGCCGGACGCGCTGCCTCCGACGATGCTCGCCGTGTACGGACCCACGGGTAGCGAGTGGCCCCGGACGCTCGTCGCGATCGCTACCGCCGCCGACGACACCTTGACTCCGGTCGTCTTGTGGTGGGTCCAGGACGATCCGCGCTCGCCGTACGAGCTGCGCGAATGGGCGCACATGCTGCCCGGGGCGATCATCCCCGCGATGCCCAGTCAAACGATCGGTGACGAGCAGTTGTCGCTCGACGCCGAGGGCTTCTCCATGACACCGCGCGAGGCGATCGAGCGCTACGCCGACCTTCTTACCGAGGGCGAGCCGGAGGAGGCGACGTTCGCCCCCGACACGTATCGGGAGCGGATGTTCGCCGCGCGCAAGGCGCTCGCCGCCGCCGCCAAGGGCCGCAACGGGACGTACCAGGACACCATCGACGCTCGGGTCGACGAGGCCGTCGTCCTGCTCACCGCGGAGGGGAGCGCGCTCGTCCTGCTCCCCGTCACCGTCACGAGCGCCTTCACCGTGCCCGGAGCGCAGTTGTCGCTCCCGGCTGCCGACAAGGCGCTGCTTGCGGGGACGCTCTCCGATCGTGTCGTCCACCACTACCGCGACTTCGTCGTGCTGAGCGTGCCGAAGGACGCCTCGCTCCTCCCGTCCGTCGTGGCAGCGGACCACCACCTCGTGGACGTCACGCTGAAGGTGGCCTCGTGACCGCCGAACCGCCCGTAGGGGCGCACGGGGCCGTCGACCTCTCGGCGCTCGCGCAACCGCGCGACGACTCCGCGCGTGCCGCGGAGGAGGTCACGGACGCGACATTCGCGGAGGTCGTCGAGCGGTCGCGTCGGATCCCGATCATTCTCGGACTCTGGGCCGAGGTCAGTCCCGCCTCCGTCGACCTGATGGCATTGCTCGCCGACGTCGCGGCCTCGTACGAGGGGAGACTCGCGTTCGTTCGCTGCGACCTCCAAAGGAACCCCGGCGTCGCGGAGGCGCTCCAGGCCAGTTCAGTCCCGGCCGTCGTCGCGATCCTCGCGGGGCGTCCCGCGCCGTTGTTCCAGGGCGGCGCGTCGCGGGAGCAGATTGCGAGCGTGTACGACCAGGTGATAGAGATCGCCGCGAGCGCGATGGCGGGCGGGGAAGCAGGCGGGGAGCCGGCCGCAGACGCCTCGCCGCCGCTCACGCCGGCGCACGAGGCGGCCCTCGACGCGATGGAACGCGGAGACGCCGCGGCCGCCGTCGACGCGTTCGAGAAGGCGCTCGGCGAGAATCCCAAGGACGCGGCGGCGAAGGCGGGCCTCGCGCAGGCGCGCCTGATTCAGCGGACGGACGGCGCGGACCTCGCCGCCCTCATCGCGGCCGCCGACGCCGACGCCTCATCCGTAAACGCCGCGCTCGCGGCCGCGGACGCCGAGACCGTGACCGGACACCCCGAGGCCGCGTTCGCACGCCTGCTCGACGCGATCTCCGCCCACGGCGGGGACGATCGCGAGCGGATACGCGCGAGGCTTGTCGACCTCTTCGAGACCGTGGGAGGGCAGGACCCGCGCGTCGTCGACGCCCGGCGCCGCCTCGCGTCTGCGCTGAACTAGACGGTCGCCCTAGTCGTCCCGCGCGGGCTTGAACACGACGGCGGCGAGCGGCGGGAGGCGGAGCTCCACGGAATTGGGCCAGCGGCCGTGTTGCGTGGGTGTTGCCTCGACCCGGCCCAAGTTGCCGACCCCCGAGCCGCCGTAGATCTCAGCGTCGGTGTTGATGACCTCGTCCCAGAACCCGGCCTCGGGGAATCCGATTCGGTAGGCCTCGTGCGGCACACCCGCGAAGTTGATCGCCACGACCAGCGGGCCCCCGGATGCGTCGCGACGGATGTAGGCGAGAACGTTGTGGCTGGAGTCGTCCGCGTCGATCCACTCGAATCCCCCGGACTCGACGTCGAGTTCCCAGAGCGCGGGCTCGTCGCGGTAGAGGGTGTTGAGGTCGCGGACGAGCCGGTGAACTCCGGCATGGAGCGGCTCCTCGAGGTGCCACCAGTCGAGGCTTCGCCCCTCCGACCACTCGGCCTGCTGGGCGAACTCGTCACCCATGAAGACCAGTTGCTTGCCCGGGTGCGTCCACTGGTACGCCAGCAGCGTGCGCACGTTCGCCGCCTTCTGCCACCCGTCGCCCGGCATGCGCCCCCAGAGCGACCCCTTGCCGTGCACCACCTCGTCGTGGCTGAGCGGCAGGAGGAACTGCTCGGAGAAGGCGTACATCATCGAGAACGTCACGATGCCGTGATGGTGCGAGCGGTTCACCGGCTCTTCGGACATGTACCGGAGGGTGTCGTTCATCCACCCCATGTTCCACTTGAAGCCAAAACCGAGCCCGCCGCCGCTCGTCTGGGCCGTGACGCCCGGCCACGCCGTCGATTCCTCGGCGATCATGGTGATGCCGGGGTGGTGCCGGTAACACGTCGCGTTGACCTCCTGGAGGAACGCGATCGCGTCGAGGTTCTCGCGCCCACCGTGGATGTTCGGTCGCCATTGGCCGGCCTTGCGCGAGTAGTCGAGGTAGAGCATCGAGGCGACCGCGTCGACGCGGAGCCCGTCGACGTGGAACTCCTCCAGCCAGTACAGCGCGTTCGCGACGAGGAAGTTGCGGACCTCCGGTCGGCCGAAGTCGAACACCAGCGTGCCCCACTCGGGCTGTTCTCCGCGAAGCGGATCGGGGTGCTCGTATAGGGGCGTACCGTCGAAGCGGGCGAGCGCCCACTCGTCGCGCGGGAAGTGGCCTGGCACCCAGTCGAGGATGACGCCGACGCCGGCCTCGTGGAAGGCGTCGACGAACGCCCGGAAGTCGTCGGGCGAGCCGAAGCGCGACGTCGGCGCGTAGTACGAGGTCACCTGGTACCCCCACGATCCGCCGAACGGGTGCTCCGCGACGGGCAGGAGTTCGATGTGGGTGAAACCCGCGTCCTTGACGTACGCGAGCAACTCCTTGGCGAGCTGGCGGTAGGAGAGCCCGGGCTTCCACGATCCGAGGTGGACCTCGTAGACGCTCATGGGCTCGCGATGGGGTGACCGTCCGGGCCGCGCCGCCATCCACTCGTCGTCGCGCCACTCGTGGTCGCTATCGACGACGATCGACGCCGTCCGCGGCGGGGTCTCGGTGGAGCGCGCCATGGGGTCGGCCTTCTGCTGCCAATGACCGTCGCGCCCGAGCACCTCGAACTTGTACCGGGCACCGGGACCCACGCCGGGAATGAACAGCTCCCAGACGCCGGAGGAGCCGATGACGCGCATCGCGTGTTCCGAGCCCCGCCAGTGGTTGAAGTCGCCGGCGACGCGGACGACCCTGGCGTTGGGCGCCCACACGGCGAACGCGGTGCCGGTGACGTCGCCGAGGACCGACGGGAAGTGCTTGACGTTGGCGCCGAGCGCCCCCCAGAGGCGCTCGTGGCGCCCCTCGCGGATGAGATGGAGGTCCAGGTCCCCGAGCGTCGGCAGGAACCGGTACGGGTCGTCCTGGACGTACTCCTTGCCGTCGTCGTAGGTGACGTGGATCCGGTAGTCGGGTGGTTCCGCCGCCTCGATGTTCGTGACCCAGATGCCCTCGTGCTCGTGCGTCGCGTCGAACGTCCCCTCGAGCGTCTCGATGCGCACGGACGCGGCGAGCGGGCGGAGCACTCGGATGGACACGCCGCCCGCGCCGTCGGAGTGTGCCCCGAGCACCGCGTGCGGCTCGTGGTGCATGCCCGCCGCGACCTCGGCGAGCAGGCCGGGATCAATCGCTCGGGACACGGTTCACCTCCCGTCGCTCGATCGCGGCGCGGCGCGTCACGGCTCCGTCACCGCCGCGACGTGGGCCATCGTCGACGCCGGCCCCAGCCGGACGTAGAAGCTCGAACCCCACACGTACTCGCTCCCCGTCAATTCGTCCACCACCGCGACGTGGGCGTCCGCCTCGAACCCGAGCGCCTCGAGATCGAGTGTGACGGTGGCCTCCTGGTCGTGCGACGCGTCGAGGCTCGCCACGACGATCACGGTGTCGGCCACGCCTGTTGGCGATTCGTCGGCGGGAACGCGGCGCGAGTAGCAGAGGATCGCGGGGTTGTCGACGCGGTGGAGTGTGAGGCCGCGGAGGCGCTGAAGCGCGGGGTGCTCGCGGCGAATCGCGTTGAGGCGCGTGAGGAGCGGCGCGATGCCGAGCTTCCTCGCCCGGCGCCACGGGCGCGGCTTGTACTCGTACTTCTCGTTGTCGATCTGCTCCTCGACGCCCGGCCGCGCCACGTTCTCGACGAACTCGTAGCCGGAGTAGATGCCCCACGACGGCGAGCCCGTCGCGGCGAGGACCGCGCGCGAGGCGAAGATCGGCGCTCCGCCGGCCTGCATGTCGGGGGTGAGGATGTCGTGCGTCGTCGGCCAGAAGTTCGGCCGCATGTAGAACGAGGACTCGTCCGAGACCTCCTCGAGATACTCGCCTAACTCCTCGGCCGTCTGCCTCCACGTGAAGTACGTGTACGACTGGTGGAAGCCGATCTTCGCGAGCGTGTGCATGATCGCGGGACGCGTGAACGCCTCGGAGAGGAAGATCACCTCCGGGTGGCGCTCGCGGACGTCGGCGAGCAGGCGCTCCCAGAAGTCGAGCGGCTTGGTGTGAGGGTTGTCCACGCGGAACGCGGTGACGCCGGCGTCGATCCACACCTGGAGCAGGTCGCGAATCGCCGCGTAGAGACCCTCGGGGTCGCGGTCGAAGCTCAACGGATAGATGTCCTGGTACTTCTTCGGGGGGTTCTCCGCGTACGCGATTGACCCGTCGGCGCGCACGCCGAACCACTCGGGGTGTTCCGCGACCCACGGGTGGTCGGGGGAGCACTGGAGGGCGAGGTCGAGCGCGACCTCGAGCTTCGCCTTCCTCGCCTTGGCGACGAATGCGCGGAAGTCATCCATCGTCCCGAGGTCCGGATGGATCGCGTCGTGGCCGCCCTCGGCCGACCCGATCGCGTACGGGCTGCCAGGGTCCCCCGGGGCCGCCTTGAGCGAGTTGTTGCGGCCCTTGCGGAACGTGGTGCCGATGGGGTGGATCGGCGTGAGGTACACGATGTCGAAGCCCATGCGCGCGATGCCGGGCAGCCGCTTCGCCGCCGTCGCGAAGGTGCCGGAGCGCCACGTCTTGGTCTCCGCGTCGTAGGTCGCGCCCTCCGAGCGCGGAAACATCTCGTACCACGCCGAGTACAGCGCGCGCGCGCGATCGACGCGCAACGGGTAGGGGCGCGACGCCGTCACCCAGTCGCGTAGCGGCGAGCGCGTGAGAACCTCGCGTACGGCCGGGCTCATAGCCGCCGCACGCCGCGCCTCCGGGTCGAGCTTCGAGCGCGTGAGCGCGGCGACCGCGCCCCGGAGCACCACCTGGTCGGGCTCGGGGCGGTCGACCTCGTCGATCGCCCGCTGGAGCACCGCGACGCCCTCGGCGAGCACGAGGTGGGTGTCCTGGCCGGCATGCAACTTGATCTCCGCCGCCGCGTTCCACGTGCCGACGGGATCCGCCCACGCCTCGACGACGAACGAATACTCGCCCGTCGTGTCCGGGACGAAGGAACGGCGGTAAAGGCTCGTGCCGAAATCCTCGAGAGGCATCGGCAGCGACCGGGCCTGCCCGTCCGGCCCCGTGACGACGAGCGTCGCGCCGACGGCGTCGTGGCCCTCCCGGAAGATCGTCGCGGTCACGGGCACGGCCTCGCCGACGACGGCCTTCGCGGGCCAGCGGCCCTCCTCGATCGAGGGCCCGACGTCGAGCACCGGGATCCGTCCGATGGCGGGTCGCGGGGCGGGGGTCATGGTTCGAAACTACCGGGCCGACGCGGTCCCTGGGTACTCGGGGTGGCGCCGCTCACACCCGCGTTACATATCAGATACACGGCGCGAGTACCCTCCTATCGTGAAACCTCGCGAACGCGTGACCGTCCGAACCGTCCTTCCCGAGAACCTCAGCGGTCTCGAGAGCCTCGCCCGCAACCTCCGTTGGTCGTGGCATGCGCCCACGCGCGCCCTCTTCTCGAGCCTCGACCCGGATACGTGGAACACGGCGCGGGGAAATCCGATCACGTTCCTGCACTCCCTCAGCGGCTCCCGCCTCGCGGCCATCTCCGCCGACAAGGCGCTGCTCGCGCGCATCGATGCCGCGGTGGAGGACCTTGAGCGCTACGTCAGCGCGCCGTCGTGGTACCAGGAGAGCGTGCCGTCCGGCCCGGCGGCGATCGCGTATTTCTCGCCGGAGTACGGGATCGCGGCCGCCCTGCCCCAGTACTCGGGCGGCCTGGGCATCCTCGCCGGCGACCACCTCAAGAGCGCGTCCGACCTCGGCGTGCCGATCGTCGCCGTCGGCCTGCTGTACGGCGCCGGGTACTTCCGCCAAGGGCTTGACGCGACCGGGCGTCAGACCGAGTCGTACCCGCACCTCGACCCGGTCGGGCTGCCGCTCAGCCTGCTCCGCGAGAAGGACGGCTCTCCCGCCGTCGTCGCGATCGACATCGGCGAGGACCGTGTACTCAGCGCCCAGATCTGGCGAGCCGACGTCGGCCGGGTGCCGATGCTGCTGCTCGACGCGTCGACGCCGCTCAACCCCCCGGACCTCCGCGGTCTGACCGAACGCCTCTACGGCGGCCGGGAAGAGGAGCGTCTGCTCCAGGAGATCCTTCTTGGCGTCGGCGGCGTTCGCGCCCTGCGCGCCTACTCCCGCATCACCGGCGCCCCCGCGCCCGAGGTGTTCCACATGAACGAGGGGCACGCGGGTTTCCTCGGCGTCGAGCGCATACGCGAGCTCGTCGCGGAGGGCTGGGCGTTCGCGGAGGCCCTCGAGGCGGTGCGCGGCGGAACGGTGTTCACGACGCACACTCCGGTCCCGGCAGGCATCGACCGGTTCCCGCGCACCATGATCGAGAAGGTCTTCTCGGCGCCCTCGTGGGGCGTGGAGCTTGAGGACGTCCTCGAGCTCGGCGCGGAGTCGAACGGCGCGGCGCACCCCGACGTGTTCAACATGGCGGACATGGGGCTTCGCCTCGGCGGCGTCGCCAACGGTGTCTCGCTCCTGCACGGCCGTGTCTCTCGCGAGATGTTCGGCAACCTGTGGCCGGGGTTCGAGGAGTCCGAAGTTCCCATCGGATCCATCACCAACGGAGTCCACGCTCCGACCTGGGTCGACACCCGGCTCGCCTCCCTGACGGCCGAGCGGGTGCCGAGCGACGACGACTGGCTGGGTGACGCGGTCTCAGACGCGGAGCTGTGGGCGCTCAAGCGGGAGATGCGCGCGACGCTCGTGGAGGAGGCGCGGCTGCGTCTTCGGGCGTCCGGCTTCCAGAGGGCGGCGTCCGCCGCGTCCCTGCGATGGGTGGAGTCGGCGCTCGACCCCGACGTCCTCACCATCGGCTTCGCGCGCCGCGTCCCGACGTACAAGCGACTCACGCTGATGCTCCGCGACCCCGAACGGCTGCGCGCCCTGCTACTCGACCCGGAACGCCCGATACAGATCGTCGTCGCGGGCAAGGCCCACCCGCACGACGACGGCGGCAAGGCGCTTATCCAGGAGCTCGTGGCCTTCGCCGACGGCGCGGACGTGCGTCACCGCATCGTCTTCCTCCCGAACTACGACATCGCCATGGCCCAGAAGCTCTACCCCGGCTGCGACGTGTGGCTCAACAACCCGCTCCGGCCGCTCGAGGCATGCGGAACGTCGGGCATGAAGGCCGCGCTCAACGGCGCGCTCAACCTCTCCGTTCTCGACGGGTGGTGGGACGAGTGGCACGACGCGAGCAACGGCTGGGCGATCCCGACCGCCGACGGCGTGACGGACGAGCAGCGCCGCGACGATATCGAGGCGGCCGCGCTGTACGACCTCATCGAGCGGGAGGTCGCGCCGCTGTTTTACGACCGCGATAAGGCGGGCGTGCCGAAGGAGTGGATGGCGCGCATCCGCCACACCCTCGCGACGCTCGGTCCGAAGGTCCAGGCCACGCGGATGGTCCGCGAGTATACGGAAAAGGAATACGTGCCCGCGGCGGCGGCCGCGACGGCGCTGACCGCCGACGGCGGCGCCCCCGCGAAGGAACTCGCCGCCTGGAAGGCCCGCGTTCGCGCGGCGTGGCCCGGCGTCGCGATTCGTCGTGTGTCCTCCGAGGGCCTCACGGCGCCCGTCGTCATCGGCCGGAAGGCGACGATCACCGCGGTGGTCGACCTCGGCGGACTCACGCCCGACGACGTCGCGGTGCAGATGCTATCCGGCGCGCTCGACTCGCGCGGCGAGGCCTCGTCGTACGAGATCGCGCCGATGGATCTCGCGGGGACCGAGGGCTCGGCCGCGACCTACGTCGTGGACGTCGAACTCGACGAATCCGGTCTCTGGGGATACACGGTGCGGGTCGTCCCGCGCCACGCGCTCCTGACCTCCGACGCCGACATGGGCCTCGTCGTCCAAGCGACGTAGCGCGGAGCGGGGTTACTCTGGCGGTATGAGACGAGGATTACGCGCGGTGATCGCGACCGCACTCGCCCTCGCGGTCGCGTCGCTCGCCGGCTGCAGCGGCGGCCCGAGTTCCGAAGAGATCGCAGCGTGGCGTCATTTCGCGGACTATCGACAGTCGCAGAACGAGGCGAATCCGGTCGCGGGTCCGCGAAGCGTCAAGGAGTACGTTCTCGGTGCGGCGCCGCCGTATCACACGCGGTATACGGGCGCGGATTCCATCCTCACGGGCAAGTTCACGGGAGCGACCACCGTCGTCGATCCGGACACGGGAACCGAGGAAGTGATGGCGACTTTCTCGATCCACAAGCCGGTCATGGGCCAACTCACGGGCGAGGTCGTGATCGACATTGGCGACGCTCCGCCCGGCGTGGACGTCGACCAGGCCGTTCGCGGCGCGGGCGACGCCGTGGTATTCCTCGTCAATGCGGACGGCACCTGGACGCTCGCCGACGGACTCTATGCGATATGCCCCACGAACGACGAGGGTCGTCTCTCGATGCCTCTCGTCGACCCCGCGGCTCGGTCCGACTACCTCGCGTCGGTCACCGACGTCGCCGACATCTCGGCCCTTCTGATCGCCGGCGCCCACGACCCCGGCGGGATCCTCGACGGCGGAGTCAACGACCAGCAGCAGAAGGCGATCGACAAGGCGACCGACCTGGTCAATTAGGTCGCGTCCGCGCTGAGGTAGACGCGCATGGTGAACTCTCCCATGGTGACGTCGTCGCCGGGGAACACAGGATCGGCCGCGCGCGCGGCGACCGCGTCGTCGTCGTCCGGCGACTCCCACGCGCTGTCCCACACGAGCCGCCACGCCGATCCGCCGTCGGCAGGGATGGCGACCTGAGCCGACGAGGCGTAGCCGTTGATGACGATGAGGCAGTCGGGCCCCTCGGCGAGCGAGCGCATCATCTGGAGCGCCCGAGCCGACGTGTCGTGCCACCACTGCTCCGACTCGCCGTGACCGGAGGCGTCGAACCAGGCGAGGTCGTCGCGGCGGCTCTCGTCGCGGTCGCGCCCTTCGTAGAAGGTCGTGGGCCGCAGGACGGGGTTGTCGCGGCGCAGGCCGAGGAGGTAGGCGGTCGTGTCGCGCAGGGATTCCTGCCACGGCTCGAGATCCCAGTCGATCCACGAGATCTCGTTGTCCTGGCAGTAGGCGTTGTTGTTCCCGCGATGCGTCCGCCCGAGCTCGTCCCCGGCGACGATCATAGGCACGCCCGCGGAGAGCAGGAGGGTGCCGAGGAGGTTCCTCTCCGTCCGGCGGCGACGCGCGCGGACGTCCTCGTCGTCGCTCGGCCCCTCGGCGCCGTGGTTCCACGAACGGTTGTCGACGGAGCCGTCGGCGCCGCCCTCGCCGTTCGCCTCGTTGTGCTTGTCCTGGTACTCCGTGAGGTCGCGCAGCGTGAATCCGTCGTGGGCGGTCACGAAATTGACCGAGGCGATGGGGCCGCGGGACAGCGGCGGATCCCCGTGCCCGAAGATGTCCGACGAGCCGGCGAGCCGGGTCGCGAGGTCCCGGACGCCGTGGCCGGGCTTCTTGTGGCGCGCGCGGTCGGCGTCGACGAGCCAGAAGGTCCGCACGGAGTCCCGGAACCGGTCGTTCCACTCGGCCATCGGCGGAGGGAAGGACCCCGTCTGCCATCCGCCGAGGCCGACGTCCCAGGGCTCGGCGATGAGCTTCACCCCCGCGATGACGGGATCGGTGGTGATCGCCACAAGGAACGGGTGCCGCGCCTCGAAGCCGTTGCCCGTCCGCCCGAGCGTCGCCGCAAGGTCGAACCGGAACCCGTCGACGCCGAAGTGCTCGACCCAGTAGCGCAGGGAGTCGAGCGTCATCTGGACGACGCGCGGCTCGCCGAAGTCGAGGGTGTTGCCCGTGCCGGTGGTGTCGTCGAGAACGCCGGGTTGCCCATCGAGGTGGCGGTAGTAGGCGCGGTTGTCGAGCCCCCGCCACGACACCTGCCGTCCGCCGGCGCCGCCCTCGCACGTGTGGTTGTACACGACGTCGAGAACGACCTCGAGCCCGGCGCGGTGGAGCGCGTCGACGGACCTGCGGAGCTCGTCGGCGACGGCTTGCGGCCCCTTCGCCTGCGCGGCCGCCGTGGCGTACGCCGCGTGAGGCGCGAAGAAGCCGAGGGTCGTGTACCCCCAGTAGTTGTCGAGGCCGAGCTCCTCGAGCCGCGTCTCAGAGGCGTAGGCGTGGATGGGGAGCAGCTCGAGCGTGGTGACTCCGAGTCGGCGTAGGTGGTCGATCACCGCGGGGTGCCCGAGCGCGGCGTAGGTGCCGCGGAGCGCCTCGGGCACGTCGGGCATTCGCCGCGTCAGACCCTTGACGTGGGCCTCGTAGATGACGGCGTCCTCCCACGCGACGCGCGGTCCCGGGGCGATTGCGACGCGCGACGCGCCGAGCACGACGCCGCGTGGCACGTACGGCGCGGAGTCGAGGTCGTCGTCCCGGCTGAGCGTCGCCTCGGCCCCCGGATCCGCCTCCCGCGCGATCGTGCCCTCGATGCCGCGGGCGTACGGGTCGAGCAGCAGCCGGTGTTCGTTGAACACGTGACCCTGCGACGGATCCCACGGGCCCCTCGCGCGGAAGCCGTACCGCTGCCCGATCTTGATGCCGGGCACGCGGGCGTGCCACAGCCCGGCGTCGGGTCCGTAGAGCGGGACGCGTGATTCGCGGCCCTTCGCGTCGAAGAGGCAGAGGTCGACTCCGGTCGCGTGCGGCGCCCATACCGACACGTCGGCCCCGTGGTCGGCGACGTGGACGCCGAGGACGTGCGGGTGCGGGTTCGGGGCCGTTGCCATGGCCCCATTCTCCCTTGGTCGCGAGACGAACGTGTGACGGCGCGGCGACGGCGTCCCGTTCGCTACGCGGCGATGCGGCGTGCGGCCGAGGCGACGCCGAGCCACGTCTCCGGCGTCGATTCTCCGCCCCACCCGAGCGTCGCCGCTCCGGCGGTGACCCAGAGGGCGGGGACGCGCTTTCCCGAGCGCGAACCGGCGAGCAGGAAGCCCGCGTCGACCTCGAGCACTCCCGGATGCACGGTCGCGAACGACAGGCCCTCGTCGAGCGTGAGCGGCGTGCGGTCCGCCGCGACGAGGGCACGAACAGCGTCCTCGGCCGCGATCTCGCGGAACGTGTCGCCCCGGCTCGCGTCGATCACGAGGTAGGCGTCGCCGGCAGGAATCTCGACCCCGGGGGCCGGGGCGTAGCGGTCGACGTCGGCGAGGTGCCCCGGGTCGACGATGCCGGGCTTCACGGAGCCCTGAACGCGGAGCGCGGCCGCGCGGACGCTTGGCGGGAGGAGCGCGGCCGTCACGACGACCGCGAACGCGAGGCGATCGGGCGTGGTGTCCACGACCAGCCCTTCCGCCACGGCGCGATCGACGGCCGTCCGCAGGGGTTCGATCCGGTCGCGGAACTCGGACTCGGTGAGGTCCGCGAGGTCGTCGTAGCCCGCCTCGACGTACGCGTCGACCTGGCGCGTGAACGCGGCTTGCGCTCGCGTCAGGGTGTCCATGTCTCTCCCGTCGTCGACCGGTGGGCCTTAGGAGAACGGCTGGCGTGCGTGAGGCGTTCCCCGCCGTGGGTACCATGGCGCCATGCGGATCCTCGTGTGCGTGAAGTACGTACCCGACATCCATTCCCCCCGGTCGTTCGCGGACGAGCGGGTCGTGCGAAACCCCGACGACGGGGGGATGAACGAGCTCGACGATCACGCCGTCGAGGCGGCCGTCCGGCTCGTCGAGGAGCTCGGCGGCGAGGTCGTCGCGCTCACCGTGGGTTCCGAGGACGCCTCCGTCGCGCTGCGTCGCGCGCTCCAATTGGGAGCGTCCCGCGCCATCCGCGTCACCGATGGGGCGATCGCCAACTCCGACGTCTTCGGCACCGCGCGGGTGCTCGGCGCGGCGGTCCGTCGCGTGGGGGCGGAAGAGCCGCTCGACCTCGTCCTGACGGGCATGGCGTCGCTCGACGCGCTCACCTCGATGCTCCCGTCCGCCCTCGCGGGCGAACTCGGGTGGCCGCAGCTCACGCTCGCGTCGTCGCTCGCGGTCGCCGACGGGCGGGCTCGTGTCGAACGCCACCTCGCCGACGCCCGCGAGACCGTCGAAGCGCCTCTTCCGGCGGTCGTGTCGGTGACGGACGAGGCGAACTCGCCGCGGTACCCGAACTTCAAAGCGATCGTCGCCGCGCGTGAGGTCGAGATCGAGGCGTGGTCCCTCGCTGACCTGGGCGTCGATCCCAACGACGTCGGCGACCTCGGAGCCCGCGCGCGGGTCCTGAGCGCCGCCCCGCGCCCGCCGCGCGACGACCGTCGGGTTGTGAGTGACACGGGCGACGGCGGCGTGCAACTTGCGGCGTTCCTCGCGGAAAAGGGGTTCGCGTGATCGGCGTCGTGATCGAGCACGGCCCGGCCGGGGTCGGCGGCTCGTCCCTCGAGGCGCTCACCGTCGCGCGCGGGCTCGGGGACACCGTCGCCCTGTGGCTCGGCCCGTCGCCGAGCGAGGACGAACGCGCCCTCCTCGCGGACTACGGCGTCGCCGAGGTGCGCGTCTGCCCGCTCGAGGCGCGGGCACGCGTCGCGTCGGCCGAGGGTGCCGCGATCGCCGCGGCGGCCGGGGATCTCGACCTCGTGCTCGGCGTATCGACGTTCGCGACCAAGGAGGCGCTGACGAGGTTCGCATCCGCGTCGGGGGCCGGAATGGTCGTCGACGCCTCGGGCGTCGAGATCGTCGACGGGCGCGTCGAGACCACGCAATCCGTGTTCACGGCGACCTACGTCGTGCGTTCCCGTATCGACGCTCCTCGCGCCGTCGTGCTGCTCCGCCCCAACTCGATCGTCGCGGAGCCGGCCCCGAAGCCCGGGGAGGCGACAATCGTCGACGTGCCTGCCCCCGAGCTTGCGACCGCGGAGACGCTCGCCGACCGGACCTTTGTCGCGTCCGAGGGGATCCCGCTCGCGGAGGCGCGCATCGTCGTCGCGGGCGGACGCGGAACCGGCGGAGACTTCGCCCTTGTTTCGGAACTCGCCGACCTGCTCGGAGGCGCCGTCGGCGCGACGCGCGACGCGACGGACGAGGGGTGGATCGGGCACGAGCACATGGTGGGCCAGACGGGGACGACGGTCACGCCGTCGCTCTACGTCGCCTGCGGAATTTCCGGGGCCGTCCACCACCGCGGCGGCATGCAGGGTTCGGGGACGATCGTCGCGATCGATACGGACGCGGACGCGCCGATCTTCGAGATCGCGGACTTCGCCGTCGTCGGCGACCTGTTCGAGGTGCTTCCTCAGGCGATCGCGGCGCTCCGCGACCGCAGCTGAACCGCCGCTACCGGCGCCGCCCCATCTCCTCGCGCAGTTCTCGTACGGCGTCCCGGAGTTCCACGATGGTCTCGGACTGGCGTTGGTTCATCTCGAGGAGCGTCTCGATGTCCTTCTTTGCCGCCTCGTCGGTCTCGTAGTCGTGCTGCGCGAGCGCGGCGGCCACCGCGTCCTGGCGCTTGGCCGCGATGAGCAGGATGGCACCCTGAAGCCCGGCGAGCATGCTGAGGAAGAGATTGAGAAGGATGAACGGGTACGGGTCCCAGGCGTGGCCGAAGCTGTTCGCTGCGGCCCATAGGGCCATCACCAGAATGAACGCGCCGACGAACCCCCAGCTGCCCATGAGGTTACGCATGCGGTCGGCGGCGCGGTCGCCGCGCGTCAGCCGGTCGTCCTGGCGCTGGTGCCAGGTCTTCGTGTGCACGCGACGCGCACTCGTGATCTTCATGAATGCGCAGTGTACGCCGGGCTCCCAGCGAGCCTGGCGGATGTCCGATGCGCCGCGCCGCGTCATTCAGCGGTGCGCGACGGCGCGATTCAACCGTTTGTGTTCGATACGGGGCGAGCCGCGACGAGCGGATCAACGGAGGTAGGGGTGGGGGCGACGTAGGTCGCCGCGGCGTGCGCCTCGTCCTGGTCGATCGTCGCTACGGCGACGGCGCTCAACGCGAGCCCGAGCGTCGCGCACAGCACCAACCACCAGTCGACCCGGCGACGCCCCTCAGCGCCTTCCATCTCGCCCGCTCTTCCCGACGGACCGCGTCCCACGCCACGCACGCGAGAGGCCCGTAGCCTCGCTCCCTCCCAGTGAGGGTAGAGCCCCGAAACGATGTGAGCGTTACTCAAGCGGGCCAAGTGTGAGGCATGTCACAGCCGCGATACCTGAGCAGCCTCGATCGCAGGGCGGTTCTGGGGGCGAGGGGTTTGCGCGGGTCGGTCGTAGAATCGCCGGATGGCCTCGCACTACTTGGATCACGCCGCGACGACGCCGATGTTCGCCTCGGCGCGCGAGGCGTACGCCGACGAACTTGCGCGGGTCGGCAATCCCAGCGCTCTGCACCGGTCGGGTCGCCTCGCCCGGGCGACGGTTGAGCAGGGGAGGGAGGCCGTCGCGGCGGCCTTTGACGCCCACCCGACCGAGGTGGTGTTCACGTCCGGCGGCACCGAGTCCGACAACCTCGCCATCAAGGGGCTGTGGTGGTCGCGCACGGCGGAAGAGCCGCGCCGCACGCGCGTGGTAACGAGCGCGATCGAGCACCACGCCGCACTAGAGGCCGTGCGGTGGCTCGAGCGCACGTACGGCGCGGTCGCCGTCGTTCTTCCCGTTGACCGCGACGGGGCGCTCGACCTCGAGGCGCTGCGCGCCGAGATCGACGCCCACGGGGACGAGATTGCCGTGGTGACGCTGATGTGGGCCAACAACGAGGTCGGCTCCATCCAGCCGATCGTCGAGGCCGTCGCCCTCGCCTCCGCCCGCGGAATCCCCGTCCACTCGGACGTCGTTCAGGCCGCGGGCCACGTGCCGTTCTCGTTTCGTGACTCGGGCCTCGCCGCCGCGTCGATCAGCGCCCACAAGTTCGGCGGCCCCGTCGGCATCGGCGCGCTGCTCCTGCGCCGGGACGTCGTCCTTACCCCGCTCGCCCACGGAGGCGGCCAGGAGAGGAAGATCCGGTCGGGCACGCTCAACGCGGCGGGTATCCGCGCGTGCGGCGTCGCGGCGACGGAGGCGGTCTCGTCGCTCCCCGAGGAGGCGACGCGACTCGCCGGCCTGCGCGGCCGCCTCCTCGCCGGCGTGCGCGAGCGCGTCCCGGACGCGGTGCTTTCCGGTCCGGAGCCCGGCCCGTGGCGGCTCCCCGGAAATGCTCACTTCGTGTTCCCCGGCTGCGCGGCCGAGGCGCTGATGTACGTGCTTGACTCGCAGGGGGTGGAGGCGTCCAACGGCTCGGCGTGCACCGCGGGCGTCGCCCAAGCGAGCCACGTGCTCCTCGCGATGGGCCGCACGGAGGACGAGGCGTCGTCGACGATGCGTTTCAGCCTTGGCCATACGACGACGGACGCGGACATCGACGCGCTGCTCGACCACCTTCCCGAGGCGGTCGCCAAGGCCTCGCGCGTCGCCGGGGGCGCCTCACCCGCGCGCGCCGCGGAGGCTCGATGAAGGTCCTCGCCGCGCTCTCCGGGGGAGTCGACTCCGCCGTGGCCGCGGCGCGCGCGAAGGATGCCGGCCACGACGTGGTCGGCATTCACATGGCGCTCAGCAAGACCCGGGACGAGTTCCGCACGGGCTCACGCGGATGCTGTTCGCTCGAGGACTCGAACGATGCCAGGCGGGCTGCCGACATCCTGGGCATTCCGTACTACGTCTGGGATCTGAGCGACGAGTTCGAGGAGACGGTCGTCGCCGACTTCCTGGCCGAGTACGCGGCGGGGCGTACACCCAATCCGTGCGTGCGCTGCAACCAGCACATCAAGTTCGAGGCGCTGCTCGATCGCGCGGCGGCGCTTGACTTCGACGCCGTGTGCACCGGTCACTACGCGCGCATCGCGGTGGGCGAGACTGGCCGGCGGGAGCTCCATCGCGCGGCGGACCTCGACAAGGATCAGTCGTACGTGCTCGCGGTCATGGGCGGCGCGCGGCTCGCCAGGGCGATGTTCCCGCTGGGGGAGACGGCGTCGAAGGCCGAGGTGCGCGCGGAGGCGGCCGAGCGAGGGCTCGGGGTGTCGAACAAGCCCGACTCGTACGACATCTGCTTCGTCGCCGACGGCGACACCCGGGGATTCCTCGAACGGCGCCTTGGGTCGCGACCCGGGGACATCGTCGACGAGACGGGGGCGGTCGTCGGGCGGCACGACGGCGCCTACGCGTTCACCGTCGGCCAGCGCAGGGGCCTTCGTCTGCCTCGCCCCGCGGCCGACGGCGCCCCCCGCTACGTGACGGACGTGCGTACGGAATCCAACGTCGTCGTCGTGGGGCCCGAGACGCTGCTGTCGATCGACCGCCTTGAGGGAGACGACGTCGTGTGGCTGGCCGACGACGTCCCCGCAGCCAACGGGGTCCGGTGCGACGTCCAGGTTCGGGCCCACGGGACGCCGTCGCCGGGGACCGTGTCCGTGGCCGACGAACGCATGGTCGTCGAGCTCGACGGTCCCATGCGCGGCGTCGCCGCCGGACAGACGATGGTGGCCTACTCCGGGACGCGGGTCCTGGGGCAGGCCACCGTGGTGCGGGCGACGACCTAGTGCAGCATGGCGTTCACGTCCTCGAGTTCGGCGACGAGCCTGCGGCACTTCTCGCACCCGCGTAGGTGGGCGGTGACGAATTCCAAGTCGCGGCGGGTGAGCGAGCCGCGCACGAAGCCGGGAAGGTCCTCGACGACCGCGAGGCACGTGGCGTCGTCGACCTCCGCGAGGTGCTCCTGGAGGTAGGCCTGCCTCAGCGCCTCCCGGGCGCGGTAGGCGAGCGCGGCCACGCCGTTGGGGGTGAGTCCCAGTCCCGGCGCGATCTCCGCCGGCGTGCGCTTCTCGACCTCGGTATACCAGAGGACGATCTGCCACCGTTCGGGAAGCGACGCGAAGGCTTCGGCGACGGCCGAGTGCTCGAACTTCGCCATCGTCGGGTCGGAGCTCGCGGCCTGGTGCCCCAGGACCTCGTCGTGCACCGCCATGTCCTCGCAGGGACGGAGGCGCTCGGCGCGGCGTTTGACGTCGCGGGCGTTACGGCGAATGACGGTAAAGAGGTAGGCGCGGAAGGCCTCGCTCGGGCCGCTTCCGCCTTGAAGGGCGCGAAGAACGCTCTCGAAGGCGTCGGCGACGATGTCGTCGACATCGCTCGGGACGGACGTGTAGGCGAACGCGACGCGGCGCGCGGCGGCGGCGTGGCGCTCGAAGAGGATGCGGTAGGCGTCCCGGTCCCCCTCGCGTACGGCGACGATGATCTCGGCGTCGCTGGAGCTGTCCGTCCAGACCTTGGTGTGGGTCTCGTTCATCGTTCTCACCGCCTTCTCCCTGCTGCTTTCTTCGGTTTCCTTCTCTCTGTGTTTCCACTTCAATCGTTGACCCGCGGGAAAGCGCTTTCAAGTCGAACGGTGATGCGTAGGTCACACCTCAAGGCAGGAAGAGATGAGTTCCACATTTCGGACGTGACGGACGCCACGAAAATGCCCCCGGGGGAACCCGGGTGTGCGTGGCGGGTGAGACGGAGGAGGGCCGGGCGCTAGGCCTCGCGGCGCGCGGCCCCGCGGCCGGCGAACCAGATCAGGCCACCGATGGCCGCGATCGCGACGACGGACGGCTTCCACGCATCCCCGGGAACGCCGTTCTGGACGACGTCCGCGAGCGCGCTGCCGAGGCGCGACGGCATCCACGCGCCGAGCGCCGGAATCACGCCGACGATGGGGAACACGACGAGGATGACGAGCGACGTCATCACAGTTGGGAGCACGCCGCGCATCCACTGCGCGACCGCCGCGACGAGGGCGACGACGAGCGCGAGGAACAGCACGCCGAGCGCGGTCCCGACGAGCGCGCGATCGGTCGCGACGGGCCCGAGCAGCGCCCACGTCTCGTACCACGTCGTCGCCGTGCCGAGCACGAAGGCCAGGGCGGCGGCGACGAACGACACGACCAGGCGCGGGACGAGGATCTGCCACAGGCTCGCCACCCGGGTGCGGAGGAACACGCCCATCTCGGGGATCGCGTCGAAGGCGAGCGCGCCCGCCGCGACGACGACGGCGACGATCGTGCCCACCTGCACGGCGTTCGAGACGTACTGGACGAAGCCGTCGGCCGGGACGGGGTCGGGGAAGGTGATTGTCACTCCGGACGCGTTCCCGCCGGCGGCCTTGAGGATCTCCGGGAGATACTTCGCCGTGACCGGGCCGAGCAAGCCGAAGACCACGTACACGCTCAGAAGGGCGAGCCAGCGTCGCGTGCGGACGATGCGCAGAAGCTCGAGCCGCCACAGGTTCATCGCGTCAACTCCAGGAACGCTCGCTCGAGGGAGACTTCCTCGGGCTTGATCGATATCACGGAGACGTTCGCCCGCGCGAGGGCCGGGACCAGGTGGGTCTCCGCCTCCTCGATGGTGCGCACCTCGACGAGGATCTCGCCGTCGTACTCCGACACCTGCGTCACCCACGGCTCTTTGCGCAAGGACGTGATCGCCGGGGTGATCGTGCCGCGGAGACGGATGGAGTAACGCGGGACCGCCGAACCCACGAGGAGGTCGGCGATGGGCCCTTGGAACAGCAGATGCCCGCCTGCGAGGATGCCGACCGCGTCGCACACCTCCTGGACGTCGGCCAGGATGTGGCTCGAGAAGAGGATCGTCGCGCTACCCCGGAGACGCGAGATGAGGTCGAGCACCTCGCGCCGGCCCTGGGGGTCGAGCGCGGATGCGGGCTCGTCGAGAAGCAGCAGCCGCGGCCGCGCGACCAGCGTCGCGGCGATTCCGAGGCGCTGGAGCATGCCCCGGGAGTATCCGCCGACGCGGCGATGCGCCGCCTCGCCGAGGCCCGTCTGGCGCAACACCTCCTCGACGCGGATCGAATCCGCGTCGGGTTCGGCCAGGCGTAGTGCGAGGTCGACGACCTCGTGTCCCGTGAGCCACTTGTCGAATTGCGGGGTGTCCGACAGAACGCCGATCTCGGTGCGCTTCGCGTCGATCGCGACGTCCCCCGAGGTCGCGTCGCGAAGGCCGGCGAGGATGCCCAGGAGTGTAGTCTTGCCGGCGCCGTTCGGGCCGGCGAGGCCGTAGATGGAGCCGTCCGGCACGTTCAGGTTGACGCCGTCGAGGGCGACCTTGGCGCCGTACGACTTGGTGACCCCGTACGTGGTGATCACTACGAACGGCCCGAGTCCCGACCGACGATCAGGTAGACGATGCCCCCGATCGGCACGGAGAAGAGGCAGATGATCAGGGCCCACGCCCACTTCGGCAGGTACTTGACCGGGTGCCGCGCCAGGTCGACGAGGCAGTAGGCGATGAAGGCAAGTAGGAGGACGAGAATCGGGGCGAATGCCGCCCAGTTGATGGTGATTCCCGACGACACGGCGTTGTTCATGATCCCCTCTTTCGCTCGCGACGATTCCGATCATAGAACCACCGAACCCCTCCGGAGTGCAGGGAAATAAAGACGGCCCGGGCGCGTCGCGCCCGGGCCGTCCGCTGTCGCCCGCTACGCCGCCGACACCTGGATCCGGCGGGGCTTGGCCGACTCGGCCTTGGGGACGGTGACCGTGAGGAGCCCGTCCTTGTAGGCGGCCTCAACCTTGTCGGGATCGACGCGGTCCGGAAGGCGGACGGCGCGGTGGAAGCGGCCGAAGCGACGCTCGATGCGCCGGAAGCCCTCCGCGTCCTTCTCGCCGTAGAACTCGCGCTGACCCGCGATGGTCAGGACGTTCTCTTCGATGGAGACGTCGACCTCGTCGGGCTTCACGCCGGGAAGCTCGACGTGAAGCGTGAAGGCGTCGTCCGACTCCTCGACGTCCAGGGCGGGGCTGAAGGCCCCGGCGAGGCTCGCGTCGGTGTCTCCGAAGACCTGGCGGAACATCCGCTGGAAGTCGTCCTGGAGGGACGCGGCGTCGGTGATCGGACGGACGCGGCGAATCACTTCGCGTGCCATGATGCTCTCCTTTTCCTGCAGTCTGTATGGGGTGATGGGGTGGTCGCCGTCCGTGCGGGGTCGCCGTCGGCGCGGGGCCACTTGACATAAGTGTGCATCGACGAGGCGCGAAAATCAACAAACTTGAGCCCTATACGCTCAAGTTTTCGCGGACGGCGGAACGAGGCCCCGGCGCCCCCGATCGCGAGGTGCGAAACCCCTCTCGCGCGTCGTCGACGCATGGTGGAATAGGGGCGTGAGCGAAGCCGTCGATCCCCGCGCGCGCCACGCGCAACTCGTCCAGGAGATCGAGGCCCATCGCGCCGCGTATTACGTGCACGACGCCCCCACGATCTCGGACGCGGAATACGACGCGCTCGAACGCGATTTGCGCAGCATCGAGGCCGCGCACCCCGAGCTCGCCGACCCGGACAGCCCGAGCAAGACCGTCGGGGGCGCCGTCGCGACGGGCTTCGCCTCCGTTCGCCATCGCGAGCGGATGATGAGCCTCGACAACGCGTTCTCCCTCAAGGAGGTCGCGGCGTGGATCGAACGAGTCGAGCGCGCAGGCGGGCCCCGCGAGGTCGTCTGCGAGCCCAAGATCGACGGCCTCTCGATCTCCCTCACATACGAGGACGGCGTCCTTACGCGAGGCGTGACGCGCGGCGACGGCACGACGGGGGAGGACGTCACGGACAACGTGCGCACCATTGCGGGGCTGCCGGAACGGCTCGCGGGCACCGCGCCGGGGTTCGTCGAGGTGCGCGGCGAGGTCTACCTGCCTGTCGAGGCGTTCGCCGCGCTCAACGAGCGTCTCGTCGACGAGGGGAAGGCACCGTACGCCAACCCCCGCAACACCGCCGCGGGCTCCCTGCGGCAGAAGGACGCGTCCGTTACCGCGAGTCGGCCACTCGCCGTCACCGCCTACGCGCTCGGGGCGCTCGACTGGGGCGCGGCCACGCCCGACCCCCGGACGGACACGCAGTTCGGCGTCTACGCGGTCCTCGCGGATTGGGGACTTCCCGTGACCGACCTCGCGGAGGTCCACGCGGGCATCGAGGACATCGAAACGTATCTCGCCGTGCTCGAGGGACGGCGGCACTCGCTCGTACACGAGATCGACGGGGCCGTGCTCAAGGTCAACGACCGCGCGGCCCAGCGCGAGCTCGGCTCGACGTCCCGGGCGCCCCGGTGGGCGATCGCGTACAAGTTCGCGCCCGAGGAGGTCACCACCACCCTCGAGGACATCCGCGTCGACGTCGGCCGTACGGGACGCGTCACCCCGTATGGCGTCATGGCTCCCGTCGTCGTTGCCGGCAGCACGGTGACCTACGCGACCCTCCACAACGCCGATGAGGTCGCCCGCAAGGGCGTGCTCATCGGCGACACGGTGGTGCTCCGCAAAGCGGGAGACGTCATCCCGGAGATCGTCGCGCCGGTCGTCGCGGCCCGTACGGGGTCGGAGCGCCCGTGGACCATGCCCGCCGCGTGTCCCAGCTGCGGTACGACTCTCGCACGCCAAAAAGAGGGCGACGTCGATCTCCGTTGCCCCAACGCCGAACACTGCCGCGGCCAGATCGTCGACCGCATCGCGTTCATCGGCTCGCGCGGTGCGCTCGACATCGAGGTCCTTGGGGAGAAGGCGGCCGCGGCGCTCGTCGACTCCGGCGCGCTCGACAACGAGGGCGGGCTGTTAGACCTCACCGAGTCGGACCTCGCGCGCGTGCCCCTCTTCACTCTCGACGCCGACTCGAAGAAGGACGGCGTCGAGCGCAAGGCCGGCGACGTCACCGCCAACGGGTTCCGCCTGCTCGCCAACGTCCAGGCGGCGAAGGCTCAGCCCCTGTGGCGCGTCCTCGTCTCGCTCAGCATCCGACACGTGGGCCCGACGGCGGCTCGAGCGCTCGCCGCGGCCTTCGGCTCGCTCGACGCGATCCGAGGCGCGGACCCGGCCGCGCTCGCGTCGACCGACGGCGTGGGGCCCGTCATCGCCGACAGCCTGGGGGAGTGGTTCGGCGTGCCGTGGCACGCCGCGATCGTCGAACGCTGGGCGGCGGCGGGAGTACGGATGGAGGACGACCGCGGCAAGGGTCTCGAGCCGACGCTCGCGGGGCTCACCGTGGTCGTCACCGGGTCGCTCGAGCGATACACGCGGGACGAGGCGAGCGAGGCGATCATCGCCCGGGGGGGCAAGGCGTCCTCGTCCGTGAGCGCGAAGACGGACGCCGTTGTCGTCGGCGCGAACGCCGGGTCCAAGGCGGCGAAGGCGGAAAGCCTCGGGATACCGATGCTCGACGAGGAGGGTTTCGAACGCCTGCTCGCGCAAGGGCGGGCGGCTTTGGGCTAGGGCTCTCGTCCTTCTCGCCCCGCCGCGGGCGGGTTAGGCTGGCACAAACGCCCGAGGATCGGGCGTCACGGCAGGGGGAGGTGAGTCAGCGATGAGCCGCATCGTCGCCGTCGGTCCCGAGCAGCAAATGAGGCTCGCGGAGATCGGCGAGCTCACGGCGCTGGCGTACCTCGCCGACGGCATCTTCGACCCGGCCCACCCGTTCGTCCCCGAGCTTCGCGACGCCCGCGCGCGCGCCGAGCACGCCATCCTGCTGATGATGGCGGACGGCGACGACGGCCAGGGCGCCGCGGTCGGTACTCTCACGGTGGTCCCGTCGGGATCCCCGATGTCCGAGCTCGGCCGCGACGGTGAGTACGAACTGCGGATGCTCGCGGTCTCCCCGCTCGCCCGCGGACGGGGCATCGGCGAGGAGCTCGCGGTGCACGGGCTGGCGATGGCGACCGACGCCGGGGCGACGCGCGTCGTGCTCAGCACGATGGAGGCGATGGGCGCCGCCCACGCGATCTACGAGAAGCTCGGATTCGTCCGTGAGCCGGAGCTCGACTGGGTCGCGCACCCCGAACGCGGCAAGGTCCGGTGCGACGAGACGTGCCGCGGCGAGGACGGTCGATGCACGGAGGGCGGCTTGCCCCTGCTCGCGTACTCCTGGACGCCCCGCAAGGGCGCGGGACCCGACTCCTAGAGGACCGTGACCTCGGTCCACCGCGGCGAGTCCTCGCCGATCACGTGAACCTCGCCGGTGAGGACGGTCGACGCTTCCACCTCGCGCGTCGCCGAGTCACCGATCCACAGCTCGAGCGTCGCCGGCTCCACCACGCGCGCGAGCGATCGATCGGAGAACGCGACCCGCGTCGTCGGCACGAGGAAGCTCACCGTCGCCTCCTCGCCCGGTTCGAGGCTCACGCGCTTGAAGCCGACGAGTTGGGCGACGGGTCGCGGGATCGAGACGTACCGAACGCGGCCGTAGAGCTGGACGACGACGTCGCCAGCGCGGTCCCCGGTATTACGCACCGTCGTGGTCGCCTCGATCACTCCGTCGGTGGGCACGGCCTGCGCGACTCCGAGGTCGGAGAAGGAGAAGCTCGTGTACGACAGACCGAAGCCGAAGGGCGCGGCGGGGACGTTGGACAGGCTCGTCACGTCCGAGTCATCCCCGAGCTTGGGGCGCAGGTAGCCGTACGGCTGCGCGCCGGCCGAGCGGGGCATGGATACGGGGAGGCGGCCGGACGGGTTGACGCGACCGGACAGCACGCCCGCGACTGCGTCCGCCCCCTCCTCGCCGGGGAAGAAGGTCTGGAGGACGGCCGCGCAGCGCTCAAGCACCCAACCGATCGCGTACGGGCGACCGGTGACGGCGACGAGGACGACGGGCGTGCCCGTCTCGAGCACCGCTTCCACGAGCTTCCGCTGCACTCCGGGCAGTTCGAGGTCGTCGGTGTCGCATCCCTCGCCGACCGTTCCGCCGCCGAAGAGGCCAGCGTGGTCGCCGACGACGACGACGGCAACGTCGGACTCCGTAGCCAAGGCGACAGCCTCGGCGAATCCTGACTCGTCGTCGTCGGCAACCCCGCAGCCTGGGGCGACGCGGACGCCGGAGGGGAACTCGGCGTTCATCGCGTCGGCGATCGTCGGGACCTCGAGGCCGATGTCGACCCCGGGTCTGTTGACGAGCACGTGGTTGGCGAAGGAGTAGCACCCGAACAGGGAATTGAGACGGTCGCCGTTGGGGCCGATCACGGCGATGGACGGCGCCTTCTTGCCGGATGCCGCGAGCGGAAGGATCCCGTCGTTCTTGAGGAGGACAACCGACTCGTGCGCGAGGCGTCGCGCGGAGGCGCGGTGCGCCGGGGAGTCGAGGTCGACGCCGCTCGGGGGGTCGTCGTCGAACGTCGCGTCGAGGAGGCCGAGCTCCTCCTTCTGCTTGAGGGCGCGGAGAACGGCGCGGTCGATGAGCGCCATGTCGATGTCGCCCGCGTCGATCAGCGCGCGGAGCGGATCGACGTACGCGTCGCCGGTGGGAAGCTCGATGTCGACGCCGGCCGTGAGGGCCAGTCGCGCGGCGTCGCCCAGGTCTTCGGCGACCTCGTGGAGGAGGTGGAGGAAGGCTACGCCGAAGTAGTCGGCGACGACGACGCCGTCGAAGCCCCACTTCTCGCGCAGCAGGGTGGTGAGCAGCTCCACGCTCGCCGCAGGCGGGATACCGTCGACGTCCGCGTAGGAGTGCATGACGGATCGGACGTTCGCGTCCTTGACCGCCATTTCGAACGGGATGAGCAGGATGTCGGCCATCTCGCGGGGTCCGGCGCTCACGGGGCCGAAGTTCCGGCCGGCGCGAGACGCCGAGTAGCCCGCGAAGTGCTTGACGGTCGCGTGCACGCCCTTCGATTGCAGCCCGCGGATGAACGCGCTTCCGATGACGCCCACCTCGTACGGATCCTCGCCGATGCACTCGTCGACGCGGCCCCACCGGGGGTCGCGCACGACGTCGAGCACCGGGGCGAGGCCCTGGTGGACGCCGACCGCGCTCATCGACTCGCCGATGAGCGCGGCCATCTCCTCGACCGCGTCGGGATCGAACGTCGCTCCCCACGCGAGCGGCGTCGGGTACGTCGCCGCCCTCCACGTCGCGAAGCCCGTCAGGCACTCCTCGTGAACGAGCGCGGGGATGCCAAAGCGCGACCGCGCGACAAGGTCGCGCTGGACGCCCCACAGCCACGCCGCACGTTCGGCGGGGTCGTACGGGCTCGTGCCGTAGACACGGGTGAGGTGGCCCAGCCCGTGCTGGGTCGCCTCGGCGAGGCCGCCTCCGTGCCGGATCTCCCCCTGGAGCGGGGCGACGACGTCGCCCTCCTCGTCCTGCCAGAACCCGACGATCTGCGCGAGCTTCTCGTCGAGCGTCATCTGGGCATGGAGATCCCGTACGCGATCGGAGAACGCGTTGGTCGACATGGTCGCCTACCCCTTGATGGCGCCGGTAAGCCCGTCCACGATCCTGCGCTCCATGAAGACGAAGAAGATGAGCGCTGGAACCATCGATAGCGAGGTGTACGCCATGATGGCGGTCGTGTCGGACGCGTGCTGGCCCTGGAAGATCGTCACACCGAGAGGAAGGGTCATGCGGTGCGGGTCTCCCGTGAGCAGCAGCAACGGCAGCAGGTAGGCGTTCCAACTTCCAATGAAGGCGAGCACGCCCACCGTCACCATCCCCGGCCGCGCGAGCGGCAGGAGGATGCGCCAGAAGTATCCGATCCGCGTCACCCCGTCGATGAAGGCCGCCTCCTCGAGCTCCTGGGGGAGCGCTCGGATGAAAGGCCTCATGATGATCACGGTCAGCGGAAGACCGAAGGCGATCTGCGGAAGGATCAGGCCGAAGAGGTTGCCCACCAGGCCCATGTCGTGGATCAGAAGGTACAGCGGGAGGATCGCCACGGTAAGGGGGAACATCAGCCCCGTCGTGAAGATGACGAAGATGAACTCCCGTGCCTTGAACTTGTACCGGGCCAGCGGGTACGCCGCCATCGTGCCGAATACCACCACGCCGGCCGTCGTCGCGAGCGAGACGATCGACGAGTTGAGGAACTGGCGCCAGAAGAGCCCCGAACCGAGGATGCCGGAGTAGTTCGACATCACCCACGGGCTCGGAAGCCCGGTCGGGTTCTCCGCTAGCTGCTGGAGGCTCCGGAAGCCGCCGAGGATGAGGTAGAGGATCGGCCCGACGGTGACGGCGACCGCGACGAGCGCGACGCCGACGGACAGATACGTCGAGGCGGAGTTGTCGATACCGGACTGCGCGAAGTAGTCGCGGAAGCGTTGACGCAGCGAACGGGCCTTCTTCGCCGCCCGGATGTCTTCGACGGTCGTGGATTGGGTCGTGGAAGCCACGTCGCTACCTCGCCTTCTTGACGGAGTCGGAGTTGTCGCGACGGAGTATGAAGAACATGTAGAGAAGGGCGACGATGAGCGAGATCAGGAACATGATCACGGCGATCGCGCTCCCGAAGCCCATGTCCTTGCGGAAGAAGCCCTTGTCCATCATGAACGACGCGATGGTCGAGTACTGGCCGACCGTGCCGCCCTTGTTGAGGACCCACACCATGTCGAAGAGTTGGATCGATCCGATGATCGAGAGGAACGCCCAGATGCGGATGGTGGGGCCGATGAGCGGGATGTTGATCCGACGCTGGATCTGCCACCAGGACGCACCATCGATGGACGCCGCCTCCTGGAGTTCCTGGGGAACGCCGGACAGACCGGCGAGGAACAGGATGATGGCGAGTCCTAGGTACTTCCATGTCACGACGAAGAAGACGGTCCAGAATCCCCACTTTTGATCCTCGAACCACCCGCCTGCTGGTGGTGTGAGGCCCAAATCCGTGAAGAGCTTCGTCGCGATGCCGTTGGGGTCGAAGATGATGAGCCACATCACGCCGGCGATGACCTCGCTCAAGACGTACGGGGCGAAGATGATCAGTCGAACTGCGGTACGACCCGGGAAACGACGGTTGAGGATCAGCGCGATGATCAGCGCCAGCGGAAGCTGGATAGACATCGACAGCGCGATGATCGCGAAGTTGTGGCCGATCGCCGTCCAGAAGGGCTCGCTGTACGCGGTCTTGAAGACGCCGGGGCCGAACAGTGCTCGGCGGTAGTTCTCCAGCCCGATGAACTCGGCTTCGCTGAAGGCCTTGACGCCGTTCCATTTGTAGAAGCTGTATCGCAGGGCCGACGCCACCGGGTACACGACGAACACCAGGAACATCACCAGGGCCGGTCCAACGAAGAGGGTAATCTCGCCCCATTTGCGTGCTTCGCCGCTTCGGGGAGTCTTGCGTGTCATCGGGCGTTCAGGGCTCGGCCCCGCCGCCGACGCTTTCGCGCCGGGGGCGGGGCCCTTGCCCTTGCCCGAGGCTGCCGTGTTCACCACGTCATTGCCTCGCTTTCCAAGGGCTATAACCCTATGCCGTGGCCGCTGCCGCCGTCATGAGGTCAACAACGCCCTGCGGGGTGCCGGTCCCGGCGAAGATCGCAACGATCCCGTCGTTCATGGCGCCACCGACGTTCTGACCATAGGTGGTGTCGAGCCAGAGCTGGACGTACGCGGCGTTACCAGAAACGGCCGCGAGTTCCTGCAGGTTCGGGTTGGTGACAGCGCTGGCGGCCGCCGGGTTCACCGGGAGGCTACCAACAGCCTCGGCGAAGCCCTTCTGGACGTCAGCCGAAACCAGGTACGCAAGGAAGTCCGCGCAAGCCGCGGGGGCGTCCTTGTAGCACGAGAATCCGTCACCGCCACCGAGGGCAGCAGTCGGGTCACCCTTGCCGGATGCGGTCGCCGGGAACGGGAACCATCCGAGGTCCGCGTCCAGGGCAGCCTTGGCAGCGTCATCGGCGGCGAAGCCGTCGAGGACGAAGATGTTCCAGTGGCCCATGAGCTCCATCGCCGACTTGCCGGTGGCCAGGAGGCCAGCGGAGGACGACGGCACCTGCTGCGCAGGCGTGGAGGTGAACTGGGGCTGGAACGGGTTGGTGTCGATGAACGCCTTCAGGTCCTCACCGGCCGCGACGAAGCACGGGTCGGAGAAGTCGAAGGTGATGCCCGACGCCTGGAGGACGTCCTTCGCGCACTCACGGAGAGCGAAGTTGTACCACCAGTGGGCGGCAGGCCACTTGTCACCAGCGCCGACCGAGATCGGGATGATGCCAGCGTCCTTGAGCTTCTGAACGTCCGCGTTGAGCTCGTCCATCGTCGCGGGCTCGGAGGTGATCCCAGCCTTCTCGAAGAGGGACTTGCGGTACCAGAAGCCCTCAACACCGAAGGTGAAGGGGACACCGTAGGTCGTGCCGTCGTACTGCCACGGCGCGACCGCGCCACCGAGTTCGGCGATGGCGTCCGGGATAGCCGCGGACAGGTCCATCAGGTAGCCGGCGTCGGCCTGGTCTGCAAGCTCGCCGCCGCCCCACTGCTGGAAGATGTCCGGCGCGTCACCGGACTGCAGAGCCACCGGAATACGGGTGCGCTGCAGGTCTTCATTCTGAATCTGCTCGATCTGGAACGAGACATTGGGGTGCAGAGCGTGGTAGTCGTCTGCAACCTTCTGCCAGTAGTCACCGAGCAGGTTCTCACCGTTGTCACCGGCGACAGCGTTGTGCCACCAGGTGAGGGTTACGGGCTCGTCCATCGTGGTCGAGCTCGTCGGGGTAGTTGTTCCGTTGTCACTCGAGCACCCTGCGAGCACCATTGCGGACGATGCCGCGAGTGCGCAGAACGCAACGAGGGGCTTCCTGTTCGCCATGCTGGGTCCTTTCTCAGTCTCCTTTGACTTGGCTGAACATGCGGAAGTCTTCCAGCGCTATCCTCGGAATGTCAATCGTTGTAGAGAACGTTTTCGCAATCGTTATAAAGTTAGGGATAGCATGGTCACGCCATGATCCACCCGACCCGTGTGAAGCTCGCCGACGTCGCCGCCCACGCCGGTGTCTCTGTCGCGACCGTGTCCAAAGTCGTGAACGAGCGGTACGGCGTCTCGCGGGAGACCATCGACCGCGTCAGGAACTCGATCGACGAGCTCGGGTACGCCGGGAACCTCAGCGCCTCGAGCCTCCGGTCCTCGCGCACCAACGTCCTCGGGATCCTCGTCGCGAGCTTCGAGCCCTATAGCGCGGAACTCCTCAAGGGAGCCTCGCGCGTCGCGGAGACGAGCGAGTACGAGCTCCTCGCGTACACGGGACGAAACGCCGCCGGCTGGGAGCGCCGCTCCCTCGCCCGCCTCGGCGGCACCCTGATCGACGGAGCGATACTCGTCACCCCGACCGTCGTCGGCGCGAACGCACCCATCCCCGTGGTCGCTGTCGACCCCCACTACGGACCCTCGGACCTCGCCTGGGTCGACGCCGACAGCTACCGCGGAGCGCGCCTCGCCACCGAACACCTCATCGGCTTGGGCCACACGCGCATCGGCCTCCTCGGTGGCCGCCGCGACCTCGACTCTGCGATCCTGCGCGAACGCGGATACCGCGACTCGATGGAGTCCGCCGGCCTCGCCCTCGACGAGTCGCTCGTCCGCGATGCGGGCTACGAGACGGACCCGGCGCTCGTCGCCGCCCGCGAGCTGCTCGAGCGGAAGGACCGCCCCACCGCGATCTTCGCCGCGAACGACATGAGCGCGCTCGCCGTCGTCGCGGTCGCCAAGTCGCTCGGCATCCGCGTGCCCCAGGACCTCTCCGTCGTCGGGTTCGACGACGTCCCCGACGCTGCGCTCGCGAGCCCGTCGCTCACGACCGTGCGCCAGCCGCTGCAGAAGATGGGCGAGGAGGCGATGAAGCTCCTGCTCGACATCCTGGGCAACGTCGACCGTCCCCACCACGTCCGCCTTCCCGTCGAGTTGATCGTCCGCGACACCAGCGGCCCGCCCGGTCAGCCCTGAACCGCGACCGCCACGCCACGTAGCCCGCGCTGACTAGAGTGGTGCCCATGGCAACCCTCGATCGCGCCGACGTCGCGCGCCTCGCGGCCCTCGCTCGCATCGACCTGAGCGACGCCGATCTCGACCGACTGTCCGGGCAGCTCGCCGCGATCGTCGACGCGGTCGCGACGGTCGCCGAGGTCGCGGGCGAGGACGTTCCGGCCACGTCGCACCCGATCCCCATGGCGAACGTCACCCGGCCCGATGAGGTCCGGGCCTCGCTCACCCAGGAGGAGGCGCTCTCGGGCGCCCCCGCCGTCGAGGACGGGCGTTTCCGCGTCCCGCAGATCCTGGGGGAGGAGGCATGAGCGACTGGACGCGACGCACCGCCCTCGAGATCGCCGACGCTCTCGCCGCGGGCGAGGCGACCTCGGAGGAGGTCGTCACCGCGCACCTCGACCGGATCGCGGCCGTCGACGGCCCGGTCCACGCCTTCCTCCACGTCGACGCGGACGGCGCCTTGGCCGAGGCCCGCGCCGTCGACGCCGAGCGCAAGGCGGGCGCCGAGCTCCCGCGCCTCGCGGGCGTGCCGATCGCCGTCAAGGACGTGCTCGTCACGCGGGGCCTTCCGACGACGGCCGGCTCCCGGATCCTCGAGGGCTGGGTTCCGCCGTACGACGGCACGGCCACGCGCCGCCTTCGCGCCGCGCGCATGCCCATTCTCGGCAAGACGAACATGGACGAGTTCGCGATGGGGTCCTCGACGGAGCATTCCGGCTACGGGCCGACCCACAACCCGTGGGACCTCGATCGCATCCCCGGTGGGTCGGGCGGGGGATCCGCCGCGGCGCTCGCGGCGTTCGAGGCGCCCCTCGCGATCGGATCCGACACCGGAGGCTCGATCCGCCAGCCCGCCGCCGTCACCGGCACCGTCGGCGTGAAGCCGACGTACGGCGGGGTGAGCCGCTACGGCGTCATCGCCCTCGCGTCGTCGCTCGACCAGCTCGGCCCGTGCGCGCGGACCGTCGAGGACGCGGCGCTGCTCCACGAGGTGATCGGCGGCCACGACCCCATGGACGCGACGAGCCTCGACGAGCCCGTGCCGCCCGTGGTTGACGCCGCGCGCCGTGGCCGCGAGGACGGACTGAAGGGCGTGAAGGTCGCCGTGGTGAAGGAGCTCGGCGGCGAGGGATACCAGGAGGGCGTGGCGCAGCGGTTCGCCGAGTCGCTCGACCACCTGCGCGCCGCGGGAGCCGAGGTCGTCGAGGTCAGTTGCCCGAGTTTCGCGTACGCGCTCGCGGCCTACTACCTCATCCTCCCGTCGGAGGCGTCGTCCAACCTCGCCAAGTACGACTCCGTTCGCTTCGGGCTCCGGGTGGACGACGGTGGCTCGACCGTCGAGCGGGTGATGGCGGCGACGCGTGCGGCGGGCTTCGGCGACGAGGTCAAGCGCCGCGTCATCCTGGGCACGTACGCGCTGAGCGCCGGGTACTACGACGCGTACTACGGTTCCGCGCAGAAGGTGCGTACCCTCATTCAGCGCGACTTCGCCGCGGCGTTCGCCTCCGCGGACGTGCTCGTGAGCCCGACGTGTCCGACGACGGCGTTCAAGCTCGGAGAGCAGCTCGACGACCCGCTCACCATGTACCTCAACGACGTCGCGACGATCCCCGCGAACCTCGCGGGCGTACCCGGCATGTCGCTTCCCGCAGGCCTCGCGCCCGAGAACGGCCTGCCTGTCGGCTTCCAGATCCTCGCGCCGGCGCGCGCCGACGATCGCCTGTACCGCGTTGGGGCCGCCCTCGAGGCGGCGCTCGACGCGAAGCGGGGCGGCCCCGTGCTTGCGGGCGTCCCCGACCTGGAGGGGGCGAAGTGAGCGCGGCGGACAAGTTGCTCGGGTACGAGGAGGCCCTCGAAGCGTTCGACCCGGTGTTCGGGATCGAGGTCCACGTCGAGCTCAACACCAAGACGAAGATGTTCTGCGGGTGCGCCAACGAGTTCGGCGCCGAGCCAAACACGCAGGTGTGCCCGGTATGCCTCGGCCTCCCGGGCTCCATGCCGGTGACGAACGAGAAGGCCGTCGAGTCCGCGATCCGGCTCGGCCTCGCCCTCGGGTGCAGCATCCGCGAGTCCAGCCGCTTCGCGCGGAAGAACTACTTCTACCCCGACCTCGCGAAGGACTACCAGATCTCGCAGTACGACGAGCCGACCTCCTACGAGGGCGCGATCGACGTCGTCCTCGACGACGGCACGACGGTGACGATCGGCATCGAGCGCGCGCATATAGAAGAGGACGCGGGCAAGAATACGCACGTGGGCGGCACCGGCGGCATCCAGGGGGCCGACCACTCGCTCGTCGACTACAACCGCGGCGGCGTTCCGCTCGTCGAGATCGTCACGAAGCCGATCACCGGCGTGGGGGTGCGAACCGCGGAGGTGGCGCGCGCGTACGTCGCGACCATCCGCGACCTTGTACGCGCGCTCGGCATCTCCGACGGCCGGATGGAACAAGGCTCGCTGCGAGCCGACGTCAACCTCTCTCTGCGCGCGAAGGCGGCGCCCGGGGAAGACCAGGACGCGATTCCCTTCGGCAAGCGCTCCGAGACGAAGAACGTCAACTCGCTCCGCGCCATCGAGCGGGCCATCCACCACGAGGTCGGGCGCCAGGCGGCCCTGCTCGCCGCGGGCAAGCCCGTCGTCCAGGAGACGCGCCACTGGCACGAGGACACGAACTCGACGACGCCCGGACGCTCCAAGGAAGAGGCGGAGGACTACCGCTACTTCCCCGAACCGGACCTGCTCCCCATCGAACCGTCGAAGGAGTGGGTCGAGGAACTCCGCGCGACCCTGCCCGAGCACCCGGCGAAGCGCCGCGCCCGCCTCCAGGAGGAATGGGCGCTGAGCGACCTCGAGATGCGCGATGCCGTCGCGGCCGACGCCGTGGATCTCATTGAGGAGACGGTCGCCGCGGGCACGGCGGCGCAGGCCGCGCGCAAGTGGTGGATGGGGGAGCTCGCGCGAACGGCCAAGGAGCAGGGCATCGAGCTCGCCGACCTGCCCGTGCGCCCGCACGACATCGCCGAGCTCCAGGTCCTGGTCGACACCGGGGCGATCAACGACAAGCTCGCGCGTCAGGCGCTCGCCGGCACGCTCGCGGGCGAGGGCTCGCCCGCGACGGTCGTCGAGAAGCGCGGCCTCGCCGTCGTCAGCGACGACTCGGCTCTCGAGGCCGCCGTCGACGAGGCGCTCGCGGCGCAGCCCGACGTCCTCGCGAAGATCAAGGACGGCAAGATACAGGCGGCGGGCGCGATCGTCGGCGCCGTCATGAAGGCGACGAAGGGCCAGGCCGACGCCGGGCGCGTCCGCGAGATCATCCTGAAGCGCGCCGGGGTCGAGGAGTAAATCGCCGCGCCCGCTAGGCGGGTGAGGTCCGCCTTGGTAGGGTCGGGGCAGGCGCGCACCGTGGCAGGGCGGCGCGCATGACGGGTTGACGCTTAACGCTGCGGAGGCTGGCGCAATGAGGGAACAGCTGAGGGCGCGGATTGCCGCGAGCCTGGGAGCGGCCTGCCTGGCCGCCACTGCCATCGTCGCCATCGCGGCACCGGCGAGCGCGACGACCGTGACGGGCGTGTCCAACGAGGCGGAGTACCGCGCCGCTCTCGCGACACTCGAGGCCGACGCCAGCGCCGGCCCCCACGTGATCGAGATCGACGCGGACTTCACCATCACCGACCCGGGAAGCCTGGGCGACCCCGCGTACGGCGGGATCGTCAACCTCGAGATCCACGGAAACGGCCATACCGTCGACTCCGGCGTCGCCGACGTGCGATTCCTCGCGTGGTCGTGCCCGTGCACCTTGACCGTCGACGACCTCACCGTCGACGGGTTCAACGTCAGCGCGACGTCGGGAAGTCTCGAGGGTGGGGCGATCCGCGCCGGCTCGGGCTCCGTCACCGTCACCGACTCGACGTTCTCGAACAACTCCGTGAGCGTGACCAACGCGGACGCGGACGCTTCGGCGACCGCCGAGGGCGGCGCGATCTTCCTCACGAGCGGCACGTTCCGGACCACGGGGAGCACCTTCACGGGCAACTCGGCGACGGCGTCGGCCGACGGGGACGACGCGACGGGAAGCGCGACGCCCGAGGCGTACGGAGGCGCGATAGCGACCGGTGACTCGGCGATCTACATCGACGATTCGACGTTCACGGGCAACTCCGTGAGCGCGTCGGCGAACGATGCCTGGCAGATCTCCGCCAACGCGACGGGCGGCGCGGCGTACTCCCAGGATGGCGCGATCCGGATCGGCATGACCGACCCGGCGACGTTCCGATCGAACACGGCCCACGCCGACGGAGTGGGGTACGGCACGGATGACCAAAACACCGTCGACGCGCAGGGCGGCGCGGTCGCGTCCGACACCGGCACGATTTACGACATGTTGGGGCTCTACGATTCGAACGCTGTCACGGTGGCGATCACCGGGCCGGACGACTACGTGGAGAGCACGGGCCAGGGCGGCGCGTTTTTCACGAACTCCGGGGCGAACGGCCTTGGCACGAGGTTCGTCTCGAACAGCGTGACCGCGACCGGTAGCGACGCGGCCGCGTGGGGCGGCGCGATCGAGGCGTGGGGGGACGACGGGGTGAACGTGGAGGACGTTACGTTCACCGGTAACTCGGTGAGCGCCACCGCGACGAGCGCCGCCGAGACGGCGGACGCGTACGGCGGTGCCATCGAGGCGTATGGCGGCGACGGGGGCGCATACATCAGCCAGTCGACTTTCACGAGTAACACGGTGACCGTCAACGGCGCCGGGGATGCCGAGGGCTACGCCGGGGCGATCTCCGTGGACAACGACCTCCACATCGACACGTCGACCTTCACGGGCAACACGGTCACGACCACCGCGGACGACGACGCGCTCGCGGTCGGAGGCGTGGCGGTGTTCTACTCCGACGGCACCATCGAGATCTCCGACTCCGAATTCGACGGCAACTCCATCTCCGCGACCGGCGTCAACGACGCCAACGCCGGCGGAGGCGTCATCGCCGAGGATCCTGACGGCGACGCGGCCGGGTCGTTCACGGTCGACGCGTCGACGTTCGCGGGAAATTCGACCACGTCTAGTGGGGACTACGTTTACGCCGACGGAGGGGCGATCTTCGCCCTCTCGTCCGAGGTCGACGTCGCGAACTCGACGTTCCAGGGCAACTCCGCCTCCGCTTCCGGGACCACGGAGACGTACGAGAGCGGCGGTGCCATCTCGGTCTACTCCGGGAACCTGTACGTCGACTTCACGACGTTCTCCGGCAACGACGCCGCGGATGGCGCGCACGTCTACGCGGACGCGAGCACCCTGTACCCGTACGCGTCGGTATTCACCAGCCCGGTGACAGGCGACAACTGCGACGTGGAAAGCTACGTGTCCGGCGGCCACAACTTCGACTCCGATGGGACGTGCACCGACAGCGCCTTCCCCGCCTACAACGACTTCGGCTATGGGGATCCGACGCCGCTCGACGCCCTCGCGGACAACGGCGGCCCGGCTCGCACCATGCTGCCGACCGCGGGCGGCGCCCTGATCGACTACATCGCCCCCGGCTCGTGCACGTACGGATCGGATGAGCGCGGTCTGGCCCGTCCGACCGGCACGGGCTGCGAGCCCGGCGCGGCGGAGCGGCTCGCCGATATCCCGTTCACCGTCCCGACCGACGCCGGGGACATCGACGGCGTGGTCACCAACGCCACGTGCGTCCAGAACATCGACTGGGTGACGGCGACGGGCTACACCCCGGCACCGCCCGCGGGGCTCTCGCTTCCCTTCGGCGTCTCGTCGTACGAGTTCTGCACGCCCCAGGACGGATGGACGGTCACGGTTCAGCTCGACCTGCCGAGCCCGGTCAACAGCTTCTGGAAGGTCGACGGCTCGGCCTGGACGCAGGTGGGCTCCGCGACGATCGCCGGTACGACCATCACGTACGACGTGACGGACGGCGGCGCGCTCGACTCGGACGGCACGGCGAACTCGCTCGTGGTCGACCCGGTCGGCCCAGGCGTCTACGCCGCGTTCACCGGCTAGGAGCGGCCGCTACGCGAGAACGGCCTCCTCGGCGCTGTCCTCGCCCGCGCGAACCGAGACCGTCGTTCCTCGACCCCTGATCGCGAGCCGGTAGTCGCCTCCCCAACCCTCGACGGTGGCGCGGCCCATGTCGTCCGTCATCAGCGTCGTCGGGGCGAGCCACCACTCGCCCTTGATGAGGCCGTCGAGGGCGTGGAACGCGGGCTTCAGCGTCCCGTCGAGACGGACGAATCCGGAGGGCGCGCCAAGCCACGAACCCTCGTCCGCGAGGCCCCAGTACGTGAGCGACTCGACGGCCGGGTGCTCGACGACGGCGCGGTAATGCCGCTCCATCTCGTCGGCCTGGCGCTCCTCGCCCTCGGGGGTCGTCGGCCACGAGTCGATCTGGTAGTCGTTGAGGTCGACGATCTCCGGGGGCATGAGGTGGCCGGAGACGAGCGTCGTCTCGGTCATCTGGACGGGCAGGCCGAAGCGGCCGAACCTCTCGAGTATGTCCCGGATCTGATCCTCGCCCCGGAAGCCCTGGTGCATGTGCGTCTGCACGCCGATCGCGTCGATCTCGATCCCCGCGGCGAGGCACTCCTCGATGAGGTGCTCGTAGTCCGCGCTCAGGTCGAAATCGTTGAGGACGAGACGCGCGGCGGGGTTCGCGGCGCGCGCCGTCTCGAACGCGAGGCGCACCATCTCCACGCGTCCCTTGGTTTGGGCGAGGCGTGTCACGGCGTTCTCCTCCGCGGTGAACACGGGGAGGATGACGGCCTCGTTGATCGCGTCCCAGAGGTCGATGACGCCCGCGAAGTCCGTCACGTCGCGGGTGATGCGTTGTCGGATGGTCGCCTCGACCTCCGCGTCTCCCAGCGGCAGGAGCCATTGCGGCGCGAGCGTGTGCCAGAGCAGCGGGTGCCCCTTCACGACGGCGCCCCGCTCGATGAACCATCGCGCGGCCGCGAGCAACCGCTCGGTGTGGGGGTGTCCGCGTTCCGGCTCGAAGCCGCGCCAGTAGAACGGCAGGGTCGCCCAGTTGAAGAGGCGGAACCACGGCTCGACGAGACCCTCCGCGTGGGCGTAGCTCGCGCCGCCGAAGTGTTCCGGCGGCGCGTCCGCGTCGGCGTTCGCCAACGCGATGAAATCGAAGCCGATGTTGCCGAAGCCGAACTGGTGCGAGACCTGCTCGACCTCGACCCGCGCGCCTGCAAGCGGAGCCCCGCCGACACCGAGGACGGTGACGTTCGTTCGGCCGAGGCGGTGGTCGTACGTCATGCGAGCTCCACTCGGATCATCGCCCAGCTGACGGGCGGGAGGGTGATCTCGGCGGCGTCGCCGTCGAGCGTGACGGGGAGATCGCGCGGCGCGACGCGCTCGTCGTCGGCGGTGTTGACGGTGTGGGGGTCGTCGCCGGCGAGCACGGTCGCGGTGGCGCTCGCGGCCTTCCCGAGGGCCCCGAGCTCGACGCGCAGCGGCTGAGGGTTCGCGACGTCCCTGTTGACGGCGATCACGGTCACGGCGCGCGCCTCGTCCCACGTGGCGACGGCGTCGATCGTCGCGACCTCGCCGTGGGCCGCGGTTTCGTGGCGCGGTCCGTCGACCTCCGTGCGGAGCACGAGCGGCTGGGCGTGGCGCGCGGTGAGCGCGAACGGGTGGAACGTGCTCTGCCGCCACGCCCGCCCGCCGGTCTCGGTGCGAATGGGCGCGATGACGTTCACGAGCTGCGCGAGGCAGGCGGCCTTCACACGGTCGGCGTGGCGCAGCAGGGTGACGAGGAGGTCGCCGACGACGACGGCGTCGGCGAGGGTGTAGTCGTCTTCGGCGAGCGGGGGAGCGACGGGGAAGCCGCTCACGTCCGCGTCCATGGTGTTCTGGAGGTACCAGACGTTCCACTCGTCGAACGAGATGTCGATGCGCTTGGAGGCACCCTTGGCGGCGCCGACCTCGTCGGCTGCGGCGACCACCCCGTCGATGAAGGCGTCCATGTCCGCGCCGGACGCGAGGAACGAGGCGAGGTCGCCGTCCTTCTCCTCGTAGTACGCGTGGGCGGAGATCAGGTCGACCTCCTCGTAGGTGTGTCCGAGCACGGTGCGCTCCCACGTGCCGAACGTCGGCATGGCGCGGCCGGAACTGCCGACGGCGACGAGCTCGAGCGTCGGGTCGACGCGGCGCATCGCGCGGGCCATGTCGAGCGCCGCGCGGCCGTACTGGTCGGCGGTCATCTGCCCGATCTGCCACGGCCCGTCCATCTCATTGCCGAGGCACCAGAGCCGCACGTCGTGAGGCTTCTCGACCCCGTGCGATCGCCGAAGGTCGCTCAGCGCGGTCCCGCCGGGGTGGTTGCAGTATTCGAGCAGGTCGACGGCGGCCTCGGTGCCGCGGGTGCCGATGTTGACGGCCATCATCGGCTCGACGCCCGCGGAGGCGCACCACCGCATGAACTCGTTGGTGCCGACGGCGTTGGTCTCGAGCGAGCGCCACGCGAGATCGAGGCGGCGGGGGCGGTCCTCGACGGGTCCGACGCCGTCCTCCCAGCGGTAGGACGAGACGAAGTTGCCGCCGGGGTATCGGACGGTCGTCACGCCGAGCTCGCGAGCGAGCGCGAGGACGTCGCCCCGGAATCCGTTCTCGTCGGCCGTCGGGTGGCCGGGCTCGTAGATGCCGCCGTACACGGCGCGTCCCATGTGCTCGACGAACGAGCCGAACACCCTGCGGTGGATCTCGCCGACTCGGGCGGCGGGGTCGAGAACGATGGTCGCCATGACTCATCAACCTACCGCCGCGGGCTGGCGCGCGGGTGCGACCGTTCGCCCGCGTGCGACACTGGCGGGGTGTTCACGGTGACGGTCCCCGACGCGCAGATCGCGGGCGCGCTCGGCGACGTCGGCGACGACGTTCGCGTCGCGGTATGGGACCCGCGCGAGGAGGAGGCGCCGCCCGTCGACCCGGCCGAGATTCGGCTCGTGTGCCTGCCGCACTACACGGGTGGGCGCACCGTCTACGAACGGATCGGCGCGCTCGGAGGCGTCCGGGTCATCCAGATCCCGTCGGCGGGATTCGAGCACGCGCTGCCGTTCGTGCCCGAGGGAGTGGCGCTCGCGAACGCCCGCGGCGTTCATGACACGCGGGTCGCGGAGTTCGCCATAGGGCTCGCGCTCGCGTCGCAGCGCCTGATCGACCGGTTCGTGCGCGCGCAGGACGAGGGGCGTTGGGACCCCGTGTACTTCACACCCTCGCTCGCCGATCGCCGCGCGCTCGTCGTCGGCTACGGGAGCATCGGCGCGGCGATCGGCGCGCGGCTGCGCGCGATGGAGGTCGAGGTCGAGGGGGTGGGGCGTTCCGCCCGCGTCGCCCCCGACGGAACCGTCGTCCACGCCGCCTCCGACCTGCCGCGACTGCTGCGAGGCGCCGAGCTCGTCTTCGTTGTCACCCCGCATGACGAGACGACGGACAAGCTGGTCGACGCGGCTTTTCTCGCCGCGATGCCGGACGGCGCGCTGCTCGTGAATGTCGGGCGTGGCAAGTGCGTGGACACGGACGCGCTCGTCGCGGAGTGCGCGTCCGGACGGCTCCGCGCCGCGCTCGACGTCACCGACCCTGAGCCGCTTCCCTCCGACCACCCGGCGTGGTCGACGCCGGGCATGATCATCGCCCCGCACGTCGCGGGCGCGACCCCGCTCACGGACCGGCGCAACCTCGACGTGTACCGCGCGCAGATCGCCGCGCTCCGCGAGGGGCGCGAGCCGTACAACCTCGTCGCCGTCGGGCCGACGGAGGTCGACGGCCGGCAGACGTACACGTGGGAGCGCGCCTAGGGCGTCGGGGGTGGGCGCCGTCGCGACGCCGCGAGCGCTACCTCGCGCTCGGCCGCGTGGTCGACGATCGGGCCCGGGTAGGCGGGGGTGTCCACCTCCGCGACCCAACGCTCGACGTACGCGCGGTCCGGGTCGTAGCGCGTCGCCTGGAGCGACGGGTTGAAGACGCGGTGGTACGGCGCCGCGTCCCGACCGGTTCCGGCGACCCACTGCCAGTTGAGCTGGTTCTGCGCGTGGTCGTAGTCGAGCAGGCGCCGCCGGAACAGGTCCGCCCCGCGCTGCCACGGCAGGTGCAGGTCCTTGACCAGGAAGCTCGCCGCGACCATGCGCGCCCGCCCGTGCATCGTCCCCGTCGCCGCGAGTTCCCGCATCCCGGCGTCCACAAGCGGGTAGCCGGTGACGCCGTCGCGCCACGCGACGAACGCGGCGTCCGCGCCGGGGCCCGACGCCCACGCGTCATCCGGGACGACGGCGCGGAGGGATTCGCGGAGGGATGACGGGTGGCGGAACAGAACGTCGGCGTGGAAGTCGCGCCACGCGAGTTGGCGCTCGAACGCGCGCGCCGCGGGGCCGGGGATGTCCCGGGTCGCGGCCAGGATCGTTCGGGGGTGGATCTCCCCGAAGGCGAGCGCGACGGAGAGGCCCGAGGTGCCGGCGAGGTCGGGGCGGTCGCGGTCCCGGTCGTAGGCGGCCAGGGCGCCGCCGACGAAGAGGTCGAGCCGGTCGAGCGCGCGCGCCTCCCCGAAGGGATGCGGGTAGCCGAGCAGGTCGTCGATGTCGCCCCGCGCCGCCTCCTGGTCGAGGCTCACGTCCGAGTCGAGCGGGCGGAACCGAGCCGGGTCCGCCGCGGGAGAGGGGGCTTCCCATCCGCCGTCTCGCCACGCCCGGTAGAACGGCGTGAAGACCCGGTACTCGGAGCCGTCGGCCTTCGTCACGGATCCGGGGACGACCGCGTACGGGGAGCCGACGAGCCGGAGCTCGCGGCCGTCGGCCGCGAGGGCGAGCGCCACGGTGCGCTGCTCGCGAACGCCCGACGGCGAGAACTCCTGCGCCGCGACGACCACGCGTGCGCCGGTGTGGCGCGCCGCGGCGACCACCGCGTCGGCCGCTTCGCCGCGCCGAACCCCGAGCGCGCCGCCCGTCGCCTCCTGGAGCGACCAGAGGACGCGCGCGAGATGCGCGCGCCGCCGCCCGGACCACCAGTGGAGGGCGGGCGTCCAGGCGAACAGCGCCGTGGCCGGGGATTCGGCCTGGGCGGCGATCAGCGCGGGATTGTCCGCGAGGCGCGCGTCGCGCCGCACCCACCACAGCGAGGTCATGGGGGGTCAACCGTCCCGCGACGCCGCGTGTTCCCGCTCGGGTTCGGCGGCGCGGGTTCCGCCCGACGCTAGTCGAGGTTCGCGGCCGCCCAGATCGCGATCCCGTCGCGTAGGAGTTCGGCCGTGCCGTCGCCGAACTTGTCGTAGGTCGCGCGGAAGCGGTGATCCTCGACGTACTTCGAGCCGAGGCCCGTGTAGGCCTCGCGGTCCGGCACCCAGAACACGCTGATCCACGCGTGGTGGCGGGCGACGAGGGACTGGAGGGCCGGGTCGCGAGGGTCGGGGTCGTCCGCGGCGGCGAGCGCGGCGACGCCCTGCGCGATCGCGGTGTGCTCCGCGAGGTGCGCCTTCTGGCCCGACGGGCCGAGCGTCTTCCAGGCGGCGTTCGAGCGGCTGACCGCCTCGTCGCCCCAGCGCTCGCGCGCCTCGTCTTCGTGTTCGCGGTGGTCGAAGCCCTCGAAGAGGTCATCGGCGGTCATGGGCGTTCCTTCCTCGAGGGATGCGATGGTGCGGCCGATGGTCTCGGCGAGCGTGAGGTAGCGCTCGGCCTCGGCCTCGACGGCGGCGAGGTGGTCGCGCAGCAGTGCGAGCGTGGTGTCCGGATCGGCGGCGTCGAGGATCCGGGCGATGGTCTCGAGCGGCGTGCCGAGCTCGCGGAGCACGAGGATGTGCTGGAGCCGCCGGAGCTCGGCCTCGGCGTAGTAGCGGCGGCCGTTGTCCGCGGTCCACGCCGGGGTGAGGAGGCCGATCGCGTCGAAGTGGCGGAGCGTCCGGCTCGTCACGCCGGCGGCGCGCGCCAGTTGCGCGGTGTCGATCGCCGGGTCGTCGTTCATGCGACGCACGCTACAGGTTGACGCAACGTCAACCGCAAGCCCGGGTGCGCGCGGGGGGTCGCCTGAGTTCTAGACTCGGCACCATGACAACTCCCGACATCAAGCCTTATTCCCGCACGGTGACGGACGGTCTCGAGGCCACGGCCGCGCGCGGCATGCTCCGCGCCGTCGGCATGGGAGACGACGACTGGGAGAAGCCCCAGATCGGCATCGCCTCCTCCTGGAACGAGATCACGCCCTGCAACCTCTCGCTCGACCGGCTCGCCCAGGGCGCCAAGGAAGGCGTCCACGCGGCCGGCGGCTACCCGCTCGAGTTCGCCACCATCTCCGTCAGCGACGGCATCGCGATGGGGCACGAGGGCATGCACTTCTCCCTGCCGTCCCGCGACCTGATCGCCGACTCCGTCGAGAGCGTCATGGCCGCCGAGCGGCTCGACGGCGCCGTCCTCCTCGCCGGCTGCGACAAGTCGCTGCCCGGCATGATGATGGCCGCCGCGCGTCTCGACATCTCCGCGACGTTCCTCTACGCCGGCACGATCGCCCCCGGGTGGGTCAAGCTGAGCGACGGCACCGAGAAGGAAGTCACGATCATCGACGCGTTCGAGGCGGTCGGGGCGTGCGCCCGCGGGCTCATGTCCGAGGACGACGTCACACGCATCGAGAAGGCGATCTGTCCCGGCGAGGGCGCGTGCGGCGGCATGTACACCGCCAACACCATGGCCTCCGCGGGCGAGGCCCTCGGCATGTCGATCCCCGGATCCGCGTCGCCGCCCAGCGCCGACCGCCGCCGCGACGCCTTCGCGCACAAGTCGGGAGAGGCCGTCGTCAACCTGCTCCGCAAGGGCATCACGACGCGTCAGATCCTCACCAAGGAGGCGTTCGAGAACGCCATCGCCGTGACCATGGCTTTCGGAGGCTCGACCAACGCGGTGCTGCACCTGCTCGCGATCGCGAACGAGGCGGAGGTCGATCTCACGCTCGACGACTTCTCGCGCATCTCCGACAAGGTCCCGCACCTGGGCGACCTCAAGCCCTTCGGCGCGTACGTCATGAACGACGTCGACCGCGTCGGCGGCGTGCCCGTGGTGATGAAGGCCCTGCTCGACGCCGGGCTGATCCACGGAAACGCGCTCACCGTCACGGGCAAGACCGTCGCGGAGAACCTCAAGGACATCAACCCGCCGGACCTCGACGGGAAGATCGTTCGCGCGATGAACAACCCGATCCACAAGACGGGCGGCACCACGATCCTGCGCGGCTCGCTCGCGCCGGACGGCGCCGTGGTGAAATCCGCGGGATTCGACGAGGAGTCGTTCGAGGCGACGGCCCGCGTGTTCGACCGCGAGCGCGCCGCGCTCGACGCGCTCGAGGACGGGACGATCACCGACGGCGACGCCGTCGTAATCCGGTACGAGGGCCCCAAGGGCGGCCCGGGCATGCGCGAGATGCTCGCCATCACCGCCGCGATCAAGGGCGCGGGGCTCGGCAAGACCGTCCTGCTGCTCACCGACGGGCGCTTCTCCGGCGGCACCACGGGCTTGTGCGTCGGGCACATCGCGCCCGAGGCCGTCGACGGCGGCCCGATCGCGTTCGTGAAGGACGGCGACAAGATCCGCCTGAACGTGGCCGAGAAGACGCTCGAGCTCGACGTGAGCCCCGAGGAGTTGGAGAAGCGCAAGAAGGGCTGGAAGCCCGTGCCGCACACGTTCACGCGCGGCGTGCTCGCCAAGTACTCGAAGCTCGTGGGGAGCGCCTCGACCGGCGCCGTGGTCGGTTAACTCGGTTCCCGCGCGCGCTGGCGGTGGATTAGTGCCGAATACGAGTCCGGATCGGCACTATTCCACCGCGGGCGAGCACGGGGAGGCGCTCACCGTCGCCGTGACCGGGGCTGGCGGGTTCGTGGGCGGGGCCGTGTGCTCCGCGCTCGACGCCGCGGGATACCGGGTGGTACGCCTGGCGCGCCGGCCCATCGCGGGCCACCCCGACACGGTGCTGTGGGACCTCAGGCACGGCTACCAGGGTGACGGCCCGTTGCCCGCCATCGACGCCGTCGTCCACTGCGCGGCGGCCGTCTCGACGTTCGACGCGGACGGCACGGCGCGCGAGGCGAACGTCGGCGGCTCCGTGCGGATCGCCGAGGCGTGGCCGGGAGTACCGCTCGTGCACATCTCGTCGGCGAGCGTGTACCCGCCGAGCCGCGGTACGCCCCTCAAGGAGGACGACGCGACGGGGGAGGGGCTGCGCGACCCGTACGCCCGGTCCAAGTGGGAGGCGGAGGTCGCGCTCGTCGCGGAGGCGGAACGGACGGGGCGGCCGCTGACGATCCTCCGGCCGAGCATCATTCACGGTCCCGGCGATACGCGGATCCTCCCCGCGATCCACCACCTGCGCCTCGGGGGCTTCGTGCTGCTCCCCGGCGGGCGGAAGCTCTGGTCGATGACCCCGGTGGAGGTTCTGACCGACGCCGTCGTGGTCGCCCTCGCCGCGCGTCCTTCGCGCCCCGTCGTCCTCAACGTGGCGGTTGACCCTCCCGAGCCCGTACGCGACCTGTTGCGCCGCCTGCTCGAAGCCGACGTCGGCCGGCCTCTTCGCGCGATACCGTTCCCGACGCTGCCGATCCGCGCCTTCGCGTGGTGCGTCGAGGCGGTCTGGCGGCTTCTGCGGCTGCGGCGCGAGCCCCTGATCAACCGGGGGAGCGTCGCGTACCTCGTGGAGGAGAGGATCCTCGATCTGTCGCGGCTCCGCGGGACGCGCGGTAGGTCGTAATTTCGCGCGCTCCGCGCCGGGGTCGCGTCTGTTCGAATCGGGGTTGTGCTCGTCGTGCGGACGAGGACCCCCGCTGATAGCGTTCGGTGCATGCCGCCCCGCACGAAGACGCCCGCGACGCCGCGCATCGTCAAGGTCGAGGAATTCGCTCGGTCACGGGCAAGGATTCTGCGGGAGGAGCAGGAGCGCGCGGAGCGCGAACGCGCGACGCGGCGGATCGCCAATCTTCGTCGGATCGCCGGTCGCCGCCCGGTCGCACGCGGCACCAAACCACGGGGCATCGTCAGCTACCTCGGCCGGGTGTCGTGGCCCGTCGTCGCGCGCGCCGGCGTCGTCGCGGCGCTAGCCGCGGTGTGCTTCGCCGCGTCGTACGTCGGCGTGGGCGCGATCGTGGGGAACGGGGCGAACGCGATCGCCGAACCGGATCCGTCGGCCTCGTCGTCGCCCTCCCCGTCGGACCTGACCGTGGCACCGACCGTCGAGCCCAGCGCCGGGGAGACGCCGAACGCCGCCAGCGCGCCCGTGGTGACGCCGCGCGACCCGAAGACCGCGGGCCTCTGGGGCCCGGCCCCGACCGCGACGGACACGTATTCCGACGCCACGGGTTGTTGCCTTCCGTCGCCGCTGCCTCAGTACGCGCAGTACCCGTCCGACGCGACGTTTGAACTCATTCACACCGATTCACAAATACACCCCGTATGGTCGCCCGTTCGCGACGAGGTCGCCCTCATGGCTGGTGGATCCGACGGGCGCGAGGACTTCGTGATCTACGACGCCGAGACGAGGAACACGCAGACGATCGCCTCCTTCCTCCCATTCGGGTGGTACCCCGTCTTCACCTGGTCGCCCGACGGTCAATACGTGGCTGTCGTCACGGGTACCTCGTACTCGCCCACATACTTCGCGGTCTTCTCGCGCTCGGGCGGAGATCCCGTCATCCCCTTCACCTGGATCGGGGGGGACGCCTACCTTGGGGTCGACTGGTCTCCCGACGGTCAGACGCTCGCGATCGGCGCGACGTCGACCAGGAACGACAACACCAACGCGCCCCGCGACTCCCGCGTCTACCTCGTCGATCTCGCGACCGGAGAACGAACCGACATCATCGACGGAGCCTTCCCGTCGTTCTCGCCCGACGGCGGCACGTTGGCGTTCTTCCGTGACGAGGGCGGCGACGGCAGTTACGGAGTGTGGACCGTCCGTCTCGCCGACGGCGCGTTGACCCAGATCTCGGGCGAGTACCCGTTCACGGCCTTCGATGCGTACGTATGGAACATGGAGACGCGGTTCACGCCCGCCTGGTCGGCGGATGGGTCGCGTCTCGCGTTCGTGTCTCCTCGGCCCGACGCGGCATCGCTCTCCTCGCCCAACACGTCGCCGCGCCTATGCGCGACCTTCGTCGCGAACTCTGACGGCAGCGGGTTCGTCGAGGTATCGAATGCCCGCGCGTCCGCGCCGGCTTGGCTGCCGAGCGGTGACCTACTCGCGGGCTCGACGGTGTTCGACGGTGCGACACTCCAATCCACGACGCGGACGACTGCCTATGTCCTCCACGGTCGGGGGCTGGAGAAGTCGGGCGGAGTGCCGTCCAATTGGAGGGGCTCGCAGGCGTCACTCTCTCCGGATGGCAAGTACACGCTCGTATGGGCCCAAGGCCCGGGATATGTCAAGTACGGCTGGTACGTCGCGACGAACTAGGCCCGGGAAGGGATTCTCGTTATATGAGATCGTGATCCACGATATGAGATTCCTCGCGAATTGGTCGGGATCCGATCTCGCGTGCCCTACAGTCGAAGCATGCAGACGATTCTCGTCGTAGTACCGAGGCGCGCGGGCGACTAGCCCCGTACCCCGGCATCGTCCGCGCGCATCCCTCCGGCCAATCCCGGGGGGTTTTTCATGCGAGGCGGACGACGGGATCGCCTCGCGAGGACACTCGACCCACAGGAGAGAGACCATGGCGAAGGCCACGGAACCGGCGGCGAAGCCCAAGGCGTCCGCCGCACGGGCGAAGCCGGCGACCGCGACGGCGGTCCCGACGGTCGTCCCGCCGACGGAGATGACGGGCGCGGAGGCGCTCATCCGCTCGCTCGAGCTCGCGGGGGCCACCGATGTCTTCGGGCTTCCCGGCGGAGCGATCCTCCCCGCGTACGACCCCCTGTTCGACTCGACCGTCCTCCGTCACGTCCTCGTGCGCCACGAGCAGGGCGCGGGGCACGCGGCGTCGGGCTACGCCCACGTCACCGGGCGCGCGGGCGTCGCGATGGTGACGTCCGGCCCCGGCGCGACCAACCTCGTCACACCGATCGCGGACGCGAACATGGACTCCATCCCCATGGTGTGCGTGACCGGCCAGGTCGCCGCGGGCTTCATCGGCACCGACGCCTTCCAGGAGGCGGACACGGTGGGGATCACGCAGCCCATCACCAAGCACAACGAGCTCGTGACCGACCCGAGCCAGATCGCCCGCGCCATCCAGGAGGCCTTCCACATCGCGACGACGGGTCGTCCGGGTCCGGTGCTCATCGACATCGCGAAGTCCGCGCTCCAGGCGAAGACGACGTTCTCGTGGCCGCAGCAGTTCGACCTTCGCGGCTACCACCCGGTGTCCAAGCCGCACTCCAAGACCATCCAGGAGGCCGCCCGGCTCCTCGCCACGGTGCGCCGCCCCGTCCTCTACGTCGGCGGAGGCGTGATCCGCGCCCGGGCGTGGGACGGACTCCGCAAGCTCGTCGACCTCTCCGGCGCGCCCGTCGTCACCACGCTCATGGCGCGCGGCGCCCTGCCCGACTCCCACCCCCAGCACCTCGGAATGCCCGGGATGCACGGGACGGTGCCGGCGGTCGCGGCGCTCCAGAAGGCGGACCTCATCGTCGCGCTCGGCGCGCGGTTCGACGACCGCGTGACCGGCAAGCTCGATTCCTTCGCGCCGCACGCCAAGGTGGTCCACGCGGACATCGATCCGGCGGAAATCAGCAAGAACCGCCACGCCGACGTGCCGATCGTGGGGGATCTCAAGGACGTGTTCGCCGAGATGGTGCCGGCGCTCGCCGCCGAGCACAAGCAGCACGGCCAGCCGGACATCGAGGCGTGGTGGAAGCAGTTGGGCGACTGGCGCGAGACGTACCCGCTGGGCTACGAGCCCACCGAGGACGGCCACAGCGCGCCGCAGCACGTGATCCAGCGCATCGGCGAACTGACCGGCCCCGAGGCCGTGTACGTCGCGGGCGTGGGTCAGCATCAGATGTGGGCCAGCCAGTTCATCAAGTTCGAGCGGCCGCAGTCGTGGCTCAACTCGGGAGGCCTCGGGACGATGGGCTACGCCGTCCCGGCGGCGATGGGCGCCAAGGTCGGGGCGCCGGACCGGACGGTCTGGACGATCGACGGCGACGGCTGCTTCCAGATGACCAACCAGGAGCTCGTCACGTGCGCGCTCAACGAGATCCCCATCAAGGTGGCGATCATCAACAACTCGTCGCTCGGCATGGTCCGTCAGTGGCAGACGCTGTTCTACGGCTCGCGCTACTCGCAGACCGACCTGCACACGGGTCATGGCACGCGACGCATCCCGGACTTCGTGAAGCTCGCCGAGTCGATGGGCTGCGTGGGGCTGCGCTGCGAGTCCGACGCGGACGTGGACGCGACGATCAACAAGGCCAACGAGATCAACGACCAGCCCGTGGTGGTGGACTTCACCGTGTCGCGCGACGCGATGGTGTGGCCCATGGTGGCCGCGGGCGTGTCGAACGACGAAGTCCAGTACGCGCGCGGGGTCGCGCCGACGTGGGACCGAGAGGACTAGGGGCCATGGGCAAGCACACGCTGTCGGTACTCGTCGACAACAAGCCGGGTGTTCTGGCGCGCGTCGCGGGGCTGTTCTCGCGCCGGGCGTTCAACATCCACTCGCTCGCGGTGGGACCGACCGAGCATCCGGAGATCTCGCGGATCACCGTCGTGGTCGACGTCGAGGACCTTCCGCTGGAGCAGGTGACCAAGCAGCTGAACAAGTTGGTGCACGTGCTGAAGATCGTGGAGCTCGAGCGCGACCGCTCGGTGCAGCGCGAGCTCCTGCTCGTCAAGGTGCGCGCCGACGCGCGCATCCGCACGGAGATCCTGCAGATCGTGGACCTGTTCCGCGCGCACGTCGTGGACGTGGCGCCCGACGCCCTCGTCATCGAGGCGATCGGGACCCCGGAGAAGCTCGAGGCGCTGCTCGCGGCCCTCAGCCCCTACGACCTGCGGGAGCTCGTCCAGAGCGGCACCGTCGCGATCGGCCGGGGCAACCGTTCCATCACCGAGAAGGCGCTCGACCGCGGCGCAAGCGCGGCGACCGACTAGATTTCAAGGGTTACGAACACTCAAGGAGAAGACGATGGCTGAACTGTTCTACGACAAGGACGCGGACCTGAGCATCATCCAGGCCAAGAAGGTCGCGGTGATCGGGTACGGGTCGCAGGGGCACGCGCACGCGCAGAACCTGCGCGACTCGGGAGTCCAGGTCAAGGTGGGCCTCCGCGCGGGCTCCCGCTCCGAGGCCAAGGCGAAGAACGACGGTCTCGACGTCGTCAGCGTCGACGAGGCCGCCGACTGGGCCGACGTCATCATGATCCTCGTGCCGGACCCGCTCCAGCGCCACGTGTTCGCCGACTCGATCCTCGAGCACCTCAAGCCCGGCAACACCATCATGTTCGGCCACGGCTTCAACATCCGCTTCGGCTACATCGACCCGCCGGAGGGCGTGGACGTCAGCATGGTCGCCCCCAAGGGCCCCGGCCACCTGGTGCGCCGCGAGTACGAGGCGGGTCGCGGCGTTCCCGTGCTCGTCGCCGTCGAGCAGGACGCGACGGGGCACGCGCTCGAGACCGCGCTCAGCTACGCCAAGGCGATCGGCGGCCTCCGCGCGGCCGGCATCAAGACCACGTTCACCGAGGAGACCGAGACCGACCTGTTCGGCGAGCAGGCCGTGCTCTGCGGCGGCGCCTCCCAGCTCGTCCAGTACGGCTTCGAGGTGCTGACGGAGGCCGGCTACCAGCCGGAGATCGCGTACTTCGAGGTGCTCCACGAGCTCAAGCTCATCGTCGACCTCATGGTCGAGGGCGGCATCACCAAGCAGCGCTGGTCCGTCAGCGACACCGCCGAGTACGGCGATTACGTTTCCGGGCCGCGCGTGCTCGACGCCACGGTGAAGAAGCACATGGAGGAGGTCCTCGCGGACATCCAGTCCGGCAAGTTCGCCAAGCGCTTCATCGACGACCAGGACAAGGGCGGCCCCGAGTTCGCGGAGCTCCGCGCCAAGGGCGAGGCGCACCCGATCGAGCCGGTCGGCCGCGAGCTGCGCAAGCTGTTCTCCTGGGTCAAGCCCACGGACTCCGACTACGAGGAGGGCAAGGCCCAGCGATGAGTCCGACCTCCTACAAGCTCGCGGTCGTCGCGGGCGACGGCATCGGGCCGGAGGTCGTGGCGGAGGGGCTCAAGTGCCTCGACGCGGCGACGGACGGGACGGGCATATCGTTCGAGCGGACGCCGTTCGACCTCGGCGCCAACCGGTGGCACGCCACCGGCGAGACGCTGACGGACGACGACCTGGCCGCCATCCGGGACCACGACGTCATCCTGCTCGGCGCCATCGGCGACCCGGGCGTGCCGTCGGGCGTGCTCGAGCGCGGGCTCCTTCTCCGCCTGCGCTTCGAGCTCGACCAGTACGTCAACCTGCGCCCGTCGCGGCTGTACCCGGGCGAGGTCTCCCCGCTCGCGAACCCCGGCGACATCGACTTCGTCGTCGTGCGCGAGGGGACCGAGGGTCCGTACATCGGCAACGGCGGCGCGCTCCGAGTCGGCACGCCGCAGGAGATCGCGACCGAGGTGTCCGTCAACACGCGGTTCGGCGTGGAGCGGGTGGTGCGGTACGCGTTCGAGGTGGCGTCCAAGCGGGAGCGCAAGCACGTGACCCTGCTGCACAAGCACAACGTGCTCGTGCACGCCGGTCACCTGTGGCGCCGCACCGTCGAGGCGGTCGCGGCGGAGTTCCCGAAGGTCGCGTGGGACTACCTCCACATCGACGCCGCGACGATCTTCATGGCGACCGACCCCGCGCGATTCGACGTGATCGTCACCGACAACCTGTTCGGCGACATCATCACGGACCTCGCGGCGGCCGTCAGCGGCGGCATCGGGCTCGCGGCGTCCGGCAACATCAACGCGGACCGCACCGCGCCCAGCATGTTCGAGCCGATCCACGGGTCGGCGCCGGACATCGCGGGCAAGGGGCTCGCGGACCCGTCCGCGACCGTGCTGAGCGTCGCGATGATGCTCGACTTCCTGGGCCACGCGGACCTCGCGCGGCGCGTGGAGGACGCGGTGGCGGCCGACGCCGCGGCCAAAGGCGACGCGAAGCGGTCCACCAGCGAGATCGGCGACGCGATCGCCGAACGGATTAGCGCGGCCGGGTAGCCCGGCCGGTTCACGAGGGAGAGTCGCATGAGCACGTTGTCGGAGGCGGGCGCGGCTTTCGCTCTGCACGCCAATCGCACGCCGGCGTCCGACGACGTCCGCGCCACCGCCCTGGCGGAGCTGAAGTTCGGCACGGTCTTCACGGACCACATGGCGCGCGTCACGTGGCGCCACGGCGAGGGCTGGTCCGACCGGCGCGTCGAGCCGTACGGGCCGTTGTCGCTCGACCCGGCCGCGGCCGTGCTGCACTACGCCCAGGAGATCTTCGAGGGCCTCAAGGCGTACAAGCACGCGGACGGCTCGATCTGGCTGTTCCGCCCCGAGGCGAACGCCGCGCGGTTCCAGAAGTCCGCCCGGCGCCTCGCCCTGCCCGAGCTCGACGTCGACGACTTCCTCGGCTCGATCGAGGCGCTCATCGCCGTCGACCACGCGTGGGTTCCGGATGCCGACGAGAGCTCGCTGTACCTGCGCCCGTACATGTTCGCCTCCGAGGCGTTCCTGGGTGTGCGCCCCGCGCACGAGATCCAGTACCTGCTCATCGCCTCGCCCGTCGGCCCGTACTTCCCCGGCGGCATCAAGCCGGTGTCGATCTGGGTCGCGCAGGGCTACCACCGCGCCGGGCCGGGCGGCACGGGCGACGCGAAGACCGGGGGCAACTACGCGTCGTCGCTCATGCCGCAGACGCAGGCGTATGAGAACGGCTGCCAGCAGGTGCTGTTCACCGACGCGGCGACGGACACGTACCTCGAGGAGCTCGGGGGGATGAACATCTTCGTCGTCCACCGCGACGGGACCATCCACACGCCGCGCCTCAGCGGGACGATCCTCGAGGGGATCACGCGCGACGCGCTCATCCAGCTGCTCGAGGGCGACGACCTCAAGGTCGTGGAGCGTGACGTCTCGCTCGCCGAGGTGCGCGAGGGGATCGAGGACGGCGAGATCGCCGAGGTGTTCGCGTGCGGCACCGCCGCGGTCGTCACGCCGATGGGGCGGCTCAAGTCGCCGACGTTCGACGTGACGGTGGGCGACGGGACGGCCGGCGAGGTCACGATGCGGGTGCGAAAGGAGCTCACGGACATCCAGTACGGGCGGGCCGAGGATCGCTTCGGCTGGATGCGGCGGGTGCGGTAGCGCCCGCTACCCTGGCCTCATGCCCACGACTTCTGCCGGACTGACCGAGGGCGACTTCCCCCTCACTCCGAACCCCGCGCCGACGGCGCCCGACGAGCGCGCTCGTCTCATGGAGGCGCCGTCCTTCGGGACGGTCTTCACCGACCACATGGCCCGCGCGACGTGGCGCGAGGGCGACGGCTGGGGCGATCGCGGCGTCGTGCCGTTCGAGCACCTGCGCATCCACCCCGGCGCGTCGGGGCTCAACTACGGCCAGCAGGTGTTCGAGGGCTTCAAGGCCTACCGCGGCGACGACGGCGTGATCCGGCTCATGCGCCCGGCGGAGAACGCCCGGCGCTTCCGCGCGTCGGCCGCGCGCATCGCGCTCCCCGAGTTGTCGGAGGCGGACTTCCTCGCCGCGACGGAGGGCGTCGTGAAGGCGGACCGCGATTGGGTGCCGACGACGGAGGGGTCGAGCCTGTATCTGCGGCCCCTGCTCTACGGGGCGGAGGGGTGGCTCGCGGTGCGGCCGTCGCGGGTGGCCGAGTTCGCGCTGCTCGCCTCGCCCGTCGGCCCGTACTTCCCGGGCGGCGTGAAGCCGATCTCCGTGTGGGTCGCGCAGGGATTCCACCGCGCGGTGGTCGGGGGAACCGGGGAGGCGAAGGCGGGCGGCAACTACGGCGCGGCGATGCTGCCGCAGCGGCAGGCGGAGGAGAACGGCTGCGACCAGGTGCTGTTCCTCGACGCCGCGACCCGCGAGTTCGTCGAGGAGCTCGGGGCCATGAACCTGTTCGTCGTGTTCAAGGACGGGTCGGTGGCGACGCCGCACCTCACGGGGACGATCCTCGAGGGCGTCGTCCGCGACTCCGTGCTCGCGCTGCTGCGTGCGTCGGGGCACGAGGTGTCGGAGCGGCGCGTCGGGATCGACGAGCTGCGCGAGGGAACCGAGTCCGGCGAGGTGACGGAGATGTTCGCCTGCGGGACGGCTGCGGCGATCGTGCCGGTCGGGCGGCTGGTGTCGCCGACGTTCGACGTGTCCGTGGGCGACGGCGAGCCCGGCGAACTCACGATGTCCGTGCGCGAGCGGCTGATGGGGATCCAGTACGGGCGCGTCGAGGACGAGTTCGGGTGGATGCGGGTTGTCGCGCCGTAGGCCTGTGCGTCGATCGTCCCTACTTGCCGTCGAACTTCTTCGCGAGCCAGTCGAACACCTCGCGCTGGTCGGCGAGATTCGCGCGTCGAACCTGCGCGAGTAACCAAATTGCGGTGGGCTTCTGTTGAGTGAGGTTCTTCGCGCCTTGGTTGCATGAGGAGCAAAGAGTCCGAAGATTCGATGCCTCGTCCGACCCTCCGAGACTCTTGTCCACGATGTGCCCGAGATGCAGACGAACGATCCGACCGGTCTCGGGATCAGTGTCGCCAGCGGCGAGGCCGCACATCTGACACGTCGAGCCGTCGCGATCGAAGACCTCTGCGCGCACGCGTTGCGAGATTCCGCGCTTGAACGTGCGTGCGCCGTCTTTGGGAGGCTCGTGTTCGAGCAGGTACTCGCCGGGCTTCAGGGCGTTCGTATCGTGGTTCGTCGCGATCGGCCATCGATCCTCGTCGCGAAGCTCGCGCACGCGTCGAGCCCACTCGCTTACAGGTTCCGCGACCGCTTGAAGTTCCTTCGCGGTTACGATCTCGCCAACGTGCGCGCGAAGGTAATCCGCAATACGCCCTTTCGCGCTCCCGGCTTGTCCTCCAGCCTCAGGCGGCACTCTGCCTCCTGGACTCGTGCACGACCTCGATGAGACGGTTACCAATGTGCTCCGTGTATGCGGGCGGAATCGACTCGTTCAACTCACCCTTGTTCATCCAGTCGATTCCCATGGCGTCGCGGGCATTGGCGATGGTGCAGTTCCCGCCCCCGGTGACCTGGACGAAGGAGCGATCCTGGTCGAGTTTGCCGTAGTGAGCCTTTCGTCGGTCATGCGTGAACACGAGCGGATGCTTGCCGTGCGGCGGCGCCGTCAGGTCGAAGTTGGTTTCGAATAAGCGGTGTCGAATCACGCGGAGCGGTGGGAACATCGTGCCGCACAGGACGACGGGATCGATGAGCGGAGCTCCTTCGACGTTCTCGATAACGTAAGGCAGGCCAGTCGCCGAAAGCATCTTCCGCACGGGTTCGATCAATCGAGGCCACAAGTGCCCGTTACCGTTGCGCTTCGCGAGGTCCGAGTACGACTGGCAAGGCGGCGAGGCGTGTATCGCGTCGAACGAAAGCAGAAACTCGTCGTCGAGTCGAAGCGCATCTGCCTGAATGAATTCGAACGGGTAGTTCGGCTGTGGATCGATGTCCACACCAACAACTTCAAATCCTGCTCGGTGATAGCCCATCGCGGCACCACCCGCGCAACAGAACAGATCCAGTAACCGGGGCTTGCTCGCCATGTCGCGAGATTACCAACGAAGGCTGACGCACCGTGGGCGCCACGGCGCGACCACGCGCCATCAGTATCCGATGAGTAACAGTCCGTCGAACGGGAGCTGTAGCCGTCGTGATTGGTACAACGCGTCGAGTTGGGCGCGCGTACTCGCGTAGGCGAGGGTTGGCTTCGCGTCCGGATTCGAGCGGTACTTCAGGGGCTGGAGTAGCGCCAAGTTCTTCGCGTCGAGGATGAGCGACGTGCGGACGATGTCGCGGTAGTCGGCGTTGTTCGACGCGCCCCGCCCAGCCTCGACCTCGACCGCGATGCCGAGGTAGTCGTTGAACGCGTCGATGTCATAGTTGACCTCCGGCTCGCCGTTCTCGCCGAAGAGCACGGTCCTGCGGACTTTCTGATCCGAGCGCTTGCCCTTCTCGACTTCGTATCCGAGGCGTTCGAACCCAGGGCGTAGCTGTGCGAGGACCTCGTCGGAGTCGAGCCCCGTGTATTCGTGCTCGGTCGAGATCCGCAATTCCTGCTGATTCACCGCGTCGACAAGTTCTCGCGCCCAATCCGGCGGGGCCGCGTTCAGCGGGTAGTACTTCCACAACGGGTAGGTCACCCGCCAAGCTTGTCGTGATCGCGCTCGAGAAGCTAGTCGAGGCGGCGTTTGCGCACCGCGGCAGTTATCGCTTCGATCACGCGAATCTCGGCGTCGTGTTCCCAGAATCGCGCCACCATCCATCCAGCGGCCTCAAGCGCGTCGTCCGTTTCCCGATCGCGCTCCTGGTTCCGCGCGATCTTCGGCCACCAATACTCGACGTTGCTCGACGGCGCGACGTAGTGCTCCGGGCAGCCGTGCCAGAAGCAGCCGTCGATGAACACGGCGACCTTCGCGGGGCGGAACACGATGTCCGCCGTGCGCCGCAGTTCCGGGAGTGGTCGCGCGTGCACGCGGTACCGCAGCCCCATCGCGTGGAGCGCCCGCCGAACCGCCATCTCCGGAGACGTGTCGCGCGAGCGGTTGCCTTGCATGGACTTCCGCACGGCATCGCTCGACGCCCAGGACTCGGTCGGCACGCCACCAGCGTAGGCGGCACCTCCCGACGCGTCCCACTCCGCCGCTAGCCTGGCGTCGTGACGCGCGAAGCGACAACCCCGGGGCAGCCAGCACACGACGCCGTCGTCGCGTGGCTCCTCGAAGGCGACGTCGCCGTCCAGTACCAGACTCGGCGCACGGTCCTCGGCGAGGACCCCGCCGCCCTCGCCCCGCTCCGCGCCCGCATCGCGGCCGAGGGCTGGGGCGCCCGGTTCCTTGCCCAGCGCGACCCCGCGACGGCAATGTGGGGCGGCGGGCTGTACTCGCCCAAATGGGTCTCCACCCACTACACGCTGCTCGACCTGGTGAGCCTCGGCGTCGACCCCTCCGCCCCTGGTCTCCGCGAGTCCGCCGGCGTGCTCCTCGCTGGCCTCTGGCCCGGCCCCGACGGCACGTCGCCCGAGCGGGACCACCCGCTCGACACCTGCATCGCCGCGATGCTCCTCACCATCGGCACGTACGCGCGCCTGGGCGACGCCCCGCTCCCGGGCGGCCACCGCGCCGATATCGTGCTCCGCGAGATCGTCGATCACCTCCTGGCCGTCACGCTCCCGGACGGCGGCTGGAACTGCCGCTGGTGGCGGGGCGAGAACACCCACAGCTCCCTCCACACCACCATCTCCGCGCTCGAGTCCCTCCACGAGTGGGCTGGCGGCCCCGACGCCTATCGCAGGGACGAGGCGCGCGACGCGGAGGAACGTGGCTGGGAGTTCCTCCTTCGCCACCGGCTCTTTCGCTCGGAGACGACCGGCGAGCCGATCCACGATCAGCTGACGCGCCTGCCGTACCCCGGCCGGTGGCACTACGACGTTCTCCGCGGGCTCGACTACCTCGCCTCCGCGGGCGCCCCGTGGGACGAGCGGATGCGCGACGGTTTCGACCGGATTCTCGCCGAGCGCCGGACCGACGGGACCTGGCCCGTCCAGACCCCGTACGGGGGCAGAACGCACTTCACCATGGAGACCATCGGCGGCCCGAGCCGCTGGAACACCCTGCGGGCTCTCCGGGTGATGCGTGCGTACGGGGAGATCGCGGGCGCCTGAGACAGCCACTCCGGAATGTTCCACCCGGCGGCAAGGTTGCACGCACTATGACCACCATCGGAATCATCGGCGCCGGCAACATCGGCTCCAACGTCGCACGCGCGGCCGTCGCCGCCGGCCACACCGTCGTCATCTCGAACTCGCGACACCCCGAGTCGCTCGCCAACCTCATCAGGGAACTCGGACCGCGCGCCCGCGCCGCCATCCCCGCGGAGGCCGCCGAGGCGGCCGACCTCGCCCTCGTCGCCATCCCGCTCGGCAAATACATGGAGGTCCCGGTCAAGCCGCTCGCGGGCAAGGTCGTGATGGACGCCAACAACTACTACCCGCAGCGCGACGGCCGCATCGCCGCCCTCGACGCCAACGAGTCCACCACCTCCGAACTCCTCCAGGCGCACCTGCCCGCCTCGCGCGTCGTGAAGGCGTTCAACAACATCTACGCGCGCGAGATCCCCACCGACGGCCGCCCCGCCGGCACCCCCGGACGCCGCGCGCTGCCCATCGCGGGCAACGACGCGGACGCCAAGGCCGCGGTCGCCCGCTTCCTCGACGACATCGGCTACGACGCCGTCGACCTCGGCCCGCTCAGCGAGAGCTGGCGCGTCGAGCGCGACACCCCGGCGTACGGGGCCCGGCCGACGGCGGACGAGCTTCGCGCCCTCGTCGAGACGACGGAGCGGGTCCAGCAGGTGTAGGCCCGATTCAGTAGCCCTGCTTCTCCAGGATCCACGCCCGGAGCTTCTCGACGTTCGCCTGGTGCTCCGGGAACGTCGTCGCGTATGCGGTCTCGCCGGTGACCAGGTTGATGGTGACGAAGTACAGCCACGTCCCGTCGGCGGGGTGGATCGCCGCCTCGATCGACGCCATGCCGGGCGACGCGATCGGACCCGGGGGGAGGCCCGCGTGGAGGTACGTGTTGTACGGGCTGTCGACCTGACGATCGTCGGCGCTCGAGAACACCGAGTCGTCCCCGCCCACCGCGTACCGGATCGTCGAGTCGAGCTCGAGGAGCATCCCCGCGTCGAGGCGGTTCTGGATTACCCGCGCGATCTTCGGGCGGTCGACGTCGAGCTTCGCCTCCCGTTCCACGAGCGACGCGATCGTGAGTGTCCGCAGCCATTGGTCGCGCGGCACGCCCGCCTCCGAGAGGTGCGCCACGGTGGCGTCCACCATCGCCGCGAGCACCTCGGTCGCGGACGCGTCCGGGTCGAAGCGGTACGTGTACGGGCCGAGCCAGCCCTCCGCATTGCCGTTCGCCTCGGGGGGCAGGCCGATCGCCTCGGGGTCCGCCAGCGCCGCCTCGAGGTCCGCCGCGGGGATGTCGAGCACCTGGCTCACCCGATCGACGATCTGCGCCTCGCCAAAGCCCTCGGGGATCGTCACGCTCCCGACGGTCGGCCGCACGGTGAACAGCGCATCGAACGCCGCCGCCGCGCTCATGCCGGTCGGCAACTCGTAGTATCCCGGCTGGATCGAGCGCGTCTGGTCGTCGCGCTCGATCGCGACGGCGATGAACTCGTCCGCGTCGGCGATCACGCCCGCGTCCTCCAGGGTGTGCGCGATGTCCGTGCCCGTATCGCCGGTGTTGATGACGACCATCACGGGGGCGCCGAGCGCCGAGGGCGAAGGCGTCGCGGACGGTCCGGCGGGGGTGACGACGCGGTGGCCGAAGCCCAGCGCGCCTACCGTCACCGCCGCGACAAGAAGCGCTGCCGCGACGGCTCCCGCCGCGACCCGGGCGACGCGCGCGCGCGACACGCGCCGCAGCGTCGGCCCGACGTCGGTCGCCAGCGCCGTGGTCGCGAACGCCTCCGCGCCGAGGCGCGCGACGGTCTCGAGGCTCGTGGAGATCGTGTCGTTCATGAGCGTCCCTCCTTCGGGGTGACGGGGACGGTGGAGCGGCCACCGGTCAGCAGATCGGTCGCGGAGAGGCCAAAGTCGCCGTGCACGGCGCGGAGGCGGCCGACGCCGTCGCTGAGGTAGCGCTTGACGCTCCCCTCGGCAAGGCCGAGCTCAGCGGCGATGGCGGCGACGCTCAGGTCCTCGAGGTAGCGGAGCACGACGCACGCGCGCTCCCGGGGCGGCAGCGTGAGGATCGAGGCGTGGAGCGACAGGGCGAGGGCGACGTCGTCCGCGTGATCGCTCGCGACGGGCTCGGCCTCGACGTCGGAGATCGCGGGGCGGGCCCGGAGGCGTCGGCCCGAGTCGACGAACGCCGTCGCGATCGCCCTCTTCACGTACGCGTGCGCCGCGTCGAGCCCCTGGTCGGCGCGCCCGCGCCGGAACGTGCGCACGAGCGCGTCCTGCACCAGGTCCTCGGCGCGCGCCTTGTCGCCCGTCAGCACGTACGCGTAGCCGAAAAGGGCGGCGCCGCGCTCGGCCACGAGCTGCTCGAGCAGCCGGGCCCACGGCTTCGTCGCGCTCACGTGTGATGTCCTCGGTTCATGGCGGCGTATACGCACGACGGGCGCGGAAGGTTGGGTCCTCGTCGTCGCGCCCGTCACGACGTACGCTATCCCCACCATGTCCTCGCCGGTGCCCGATTACGCCGTGACGCGCAAGAACGTCCGCACGCTGCGCATCACGGTCAAAGCGCCGACGGGGGAGGTCCGCGTCACGGCGCCGTTCGGCGTCAGCGAGCGCGCCATTCGCGCGTTCGTCGCCTCGAAGGCCGCGTGGATCGCCAAGCACCAGGCCCGCATCGCGCGCCAACCCGCCCCCCTCGAACCCGGACCCGAGGCCAACCGCCTGCGCCGCGAGCTGCGCCGCGCGATCCCGCCGCTGCTCGAGACGTGGGCGCCGCGCGTCGGCGTCCCGGTCCCGGACTTCGTCATTCGCCGCATGACGACCCGGTGGGGCACGTGCAACGTCCGCGCGCGCCGCATCACCCTCAACCTCGAACTCGCGCGCCGCGAACCGGAGCTCCTCGAGTACGTCGTGGTCCACGAGCTCGCGCACCTCCTGGAGTCCGGCCACAACGCGCGCTTCTACGCGGTGATGGATCGGGCGTTGCCCGACTGGCGGCTCAAGCGGCGGGCGCTCAACGAGGGCGGCATCGTCGCCGACGCCGGTATGGACGACGCGGGAGCGGCCTAGCATCGTGCGCTCGCGGGGGGGGGGGCGTGTCCCCGGTCGCGCGGGCGCGACGCCCGCGCGGTCTAGCGTCTTCCGCGCCTGCGGCGCGTGGTTCGCGGTTGCTGAGCGCGACGCGTCCCTGCGGTACATGAGTGCACGTTTTCGCGCGAAGTCGGCCCGTCGCGCGCGCCTGCGGTACATGAGTGCACGTTTTCGCGCGAGGACGGGGGTGTACGGGCCCCTGCGGTACATC
>Ga0316575_10000008_pt1 | contig 65346 bp, 98 predicted proteins | sample J5NA_FD_203072 | JGI IMG/M metagenome (GOLD analysis project Ga0316575, IMG submission 203072) | Rhizosphere microbial communities from salt marsh grasses in Alabama, United States - J5-7_050615r2r3 | ecosystem: Host-associated > Plants > Roots > Rhizosphere | place: USA: Alabama | collected...
TATTGATGACATAATGAAATAATTGTAAAATCGCATTAAAAAGGCTACTAGCTGCCAATAGTAACCTTTTACAACAATAAACTTCCTGTAATTAAATTTTTGGCCAGTCTTAGATAATAATTCTTATATAATCTTCTTTAGCCTGGTCCTTTAATTTTATATTTTTAAATCCTCTGAATTTTTTACCATCTTTATCAAGACAATTTTCTGAGTATTCTACATTACATAATTTTGCTTCATTTATAAATTTATTCCTACCTAATGGAGAATATCCATTTTCTTTACAAAATAGTTTATACCAGTTATACATTTCTATAGATCTGATATTATTATTTTCTTCTTCTATGAGTGCATCATCTATAAATTGGAGTACATTATTATTATCTTTTTTATATTGTAATATAAGTCTATCATTTTTTTCATTTGTTGAGAATTTAAATTTATTTGATAATAGTCTTTGAAGACCTTTGATACCCCAGTTTATTACTCCAATCATATCAAATTTATCAATTAAATGTTCGTCCTGTTCTTCTTTAGGTATAGCAGTTTCAAAAGGAATAATTAAAAATCTATTATAAAATTCATTATTTTTATCATAAGTAGGTGGTAGATTGTTCATGGAACAAATCAACCTAGCTTTATTATAGAATTCAAATTCATCTAGTCCTTTTCTTTCAGCCTGGATTATATCATCACCTGTAAGCATTTTAATTAGACTAGTATCTTTTAATGGTGCTGATGATAAATCACCTACTACATTTGCTAATTTTCCATATAATGCAGCAGAAGCAAATCTATGGCTAGGATTTGCAAGTTTTTGAAGGGTTACGGCTGTTACTAATTCTTTTCCTAATATCTTTACTATAGTGTTTAATATCAGTGATTTTCCAGAATCTCCAACACCATAAAGGGCAAAGAATTTTTTAGCACTATTATTAAGTAACATTAGATATCCTATTATTTCTTGTAATAATTTTTGCTGGTCTTTAGGTAATACTTCATTCAAGAATTTTTCCCATACACTACAGTGTATATCTGGATTAAAATCATAATAGAATTTATGTGTATTCATATATTCTAAGCTATGTTCTTTAATTTCATAAGTTCCTTTTTTACTAAACTCTAAAACGCAATTATTAAACACCATTAAATTATTCTTTTTATTTAGCATATCTATTTTTTCTTCTTCCCTCAATAATCTATTGAATACTTCATTAACTGACGATGTACCTTGATATTTTTCATGTAAATGTTTTGCTATGAATTTTTTTACCCTATTGTGGGTAGTTGATTCATAAACACCATCCTTATAAATATAAAATCCATTCTTACTATTAAAAGTCTTATGTTCTGGATCATTTACTAAATGTTCTACAATTTGTTTATAATTTAATTTTAATTTACCTTCATCGTCATAATAATGATAATTTGCTTCATGACCTGCTTCTACTTCAAATGCTGCCTTAACATTTTTATATCCTAAATTTTCTTTAACATATTTAATTGTCTTAGCTACATCACCTTTAAATCTATGTATCTTTAGCATATTAAATCCATTGTGACAATGATCATCATTTAAAGGGTCTGTGTTATGGAAACTATATGCATATGTAGCATAATTACCTTTTTTATCTGGATATACTTTTAATCCATTTTCCGTTGAACCTTCACAATATGTATAACATTCTTTCTGAGTCCCTTTTTTATAAACATCATCTAAAAAATTTTCTATTATTTCATGAATATTATATTTTTTACAGAATTTATGTATAACTTCATTTTCAGGCATATCATGAGGACTTTTAATACCACCTAGTTTTTTATTCAAATCTATCTTATCTGTCTTATTTATCTCATCTATAGTCTTCTTAGTCGCATATTTTATTTTCCTTTTATCCTGTTCAGGAGTCAATAAAAAATCAGCAGGATTCACAAGTTTTCCTTCAACATGTTTACTTTTGAAATCTATGTCACTTGGTGAAGAAGGTAAAAACATTACCTGATTATATTTAAATGATGCTCTGTCAATTTCTTCCCATCTACTAGAATCCAATTGCTTGAATCCTAATTTTCTGGACAATTCCTGGACAATTATCCTATAATCTTCTTTATTAGTTATAACTTCTTTTAATGGTAAAAACACTCGAATTCGAGGGTTTTCTTCGGTATGACTATGTGTTGTATGCCAGAAATGTTCATATGGTATTTTATTTATCTTATCCCATATGGATTTATCACAATCATCAATATCTAATGCTATTATGTTCCTATACTTAATGTTTTCTTCTTTCCTTATATCACCTTCTAATTGTCCAAATATAATACATCCTATATCTTTTTTACATGCTAATTCTTTTTTATTTTCAAGATACTGTTTGGATGTATAGTCTTGCTTTTTACACTTTGATAACATTATTTCGATGTTTTCCCAGGTGTCTTCCTTATTAATCCACCCAGTTTTCTTATTGACTAAATTATTATAAATAAATGAATACACAATATCTTTATTTTCTTTCATACTTACCCCCCTTTTGTAATTATTATCTTATCGCCTTTTCTCTCTAACCATACTCCATCATATAGATTTAAATCTTCTACTGTAGTTGGTGGAATAGCTACTGTATGACTATTGCCATCTTGCCTTAGTGTCCTTTTAACCTTATATTCTTTAGTATTCCCTTTAGTTCCTGTTCCCTTTACACCTCTAAAAAATGAACTTGTTAATCTTAATCTAGTTAGCATTTTGTTTCCTCCTTAATGTTAAAGAACGTTCTTTATTAAGATAATAAAAAAGCGTTTAAGATGCTTTTTCCTCACCTGATTTTTTTTCTTCTTTTGATTGATCATATGCAGTATGTATTAAATGAGCAGCTACTTTATTGATACTAATTTCATTAAATTTAGATAATTCTTTCAATTCATCAATTATATCTACAGATAAATATAATGATATTTTTTTCATACGTTGTGTATCTATTTTCAATTTATTTTTCAATTTATCCATCTTTACAACTCCTTTTTTTTAAGTATTTATATAGTATCACTTTATATTAAATAATGCAACCAAAAATTATATGCATTTTTTTTAAATTTTTTTTTACACGTTTTTTTTATAAAAAAGAGTGTAATCAAAAAAATGAAAAAATCTTGAAGCTATTGGTATTACTAGATTCTTATTTTTATCTACACTTTTTACACTGTTTTTTACCCTATTTTCATATCAGGCACCAGATTTCAAAATAATAATAAATAATATTTCCTCATTACCTCTACTCTTTTTTTTCTATTATATTATTTTTATTTATTTTTTTATTTTTCTATGTGGAAAAAAAAGAGTGTAAAGCGTGTAAAAAGTATTTCAAGACCAATAATATAAAGCGATTCAGACAATTAAAAAAGCGTGTAAAAAGCGTGTTTTTTACACGCTTTACACGCTTTTATAAAAATTAGAATTTAAGAATAATTTCTAATGAGTTCTAGTAAATTTATATCTTTTTTATAGTTTACCGTAATAAAAAATTTAATTTCTAATAATTTCTCAGTTTTATTTTCTTCACGAAATATGCAAGGAAATGCAAATAAAAAGAAAAATAATTGTTTTTCTGTTAGAAAATAAAATTTAAGAAGTTTAAAATTATTGCATTGTTTACCAGTGATGTTACCTGTAACTATTTCATCTAGTAATTTAAATTTATCTATATTTTCATCTATAAATTTAACAATGATAGAATTATGTTTATCTATAATACTAGATAATTCATGAGTAGTTATAGTTTTTTCTATTGATACACCATGTTGCCAGTAACCATATTTAAAAGATGTATTATCTTTTATGTATTTGTGCATTTGCTCAGGTGTAGGATAAGAAATAATTTTGTCTTTATATTTTTCAAGGTCTTCAAATGCTATATCTTTATTTGTATTATGTACACCCCATCTATTGTTAATTTTATATAAATGGACATTGGTGTTTCTTATTAATTTAGTTATCTTATTATCTAAATCATCTATTTTTTGATATATTTTTCTAAAGTCTCCTAATCTTGATAAATTATTTAACATTGTAACAAATCTCCTTTCTAATGTAATAAAAGAACCCATCAATTTTCAATGGGTTCTTTTATGTATAAATATTTGCAATCAAGGTCCAAAGTTAATTATTTTAATTTTTTTTGTTTTATTTTATTTCTTCTATCGGCAGCATCTTTAGCCATTTTTTGCTGTCTTTCTTTTTTTGCATTCGTTACTTTTATTATCTGGTCCGCAATATCCTTAGATGTCGGATTGAATACTGTTTTCATTGGCAAATTTAGAAATGCTGATATTTTCCAAACTTCATCAAATTCAAAATCTATTTTCTTATTTAATTTATTATATACATGTGATAAAGATAAATTTAATATTTGTGATAAATCTTTCGGTTTTTTGTTTTCCATATACAATAAGTTCGATATATATTGTTTGTCTACATTTATGTTATTCATGTTAAAACCTTCAATTAAAGATTTATTAATTATTAATTTATCTGATTCATTACTTTTTTTTAAAGATTTATTAAATTCTTTCGATATCACCTGAATTAATTCATTATCTGTTGGGCAAAATATCCGTTCAATAGGTAATTCCATATAACTACTTAATAAAATACCTTCTTTTACTGTTATCTTTGTGTCACCCCTTAATTTATCGTAAATAGATACAATTTTTAAACCCCATAAATTACATAATTCATTGATATGTATTCCTTTTTCATTCAATAAACGCTTTAAATACTTTTGATTTAAATTGAAGTCATTATAAGAATTTTTATTATAATATTTTTCTATATTATAATCATTATAATACACTTCAAACATCATTTGTTCTGTTGGGCAAAATACATCAATTACATTAATATGTAATTCATCTGATAATAAAATTGCTTCATTTATATAAATTAGAGTACGACGGCTTATTTTAAGATTTAACGCGTTTTCGCTTATTTCTAATCTTTCGCATATTTTTTTCCTATTTGTAAATTCATTAGTCTTTATTAATTTGTTAATATAATGCGTATTAAAATTATATTTTCTATAAATCACTATTACACCTCCTATTTTTTTATTTTTATTTATAATATTATAACACTTTTTACATTATGTCAAGTAATATACAATATAATGGAAAAAAAATAAACATAATATGTCAAATTTTACATAACAATAGACCTGTTTAGCGAACAGGTCTATAAAAACAGTCTGTAACAAAGAGATTTACTAACAATTTTATTATATAGAAAAATCTTAATTATAACAATGCTATTCTTGTTACAAAACCCTCAAACTACCGATTTGAGAGTTTTATCATACTTTTTGGCTTTTTTGATATTAAAACAAGGCATCCTATCCATGATGCCTTGTTATCTGATTTTTGCCAAATCATTTTAAAATGTATATATCTTCAATGTTTAACGGCGTTTAATGTATTGGTTTAATTTTAAAAAGGTTTTTGCATAACCACTATGCTATTCTTGCATATATAGGGGATTATTAATCCCCTAGTGAAAGGAACATATTAAATATATACACTATACTTGCCACAATTATTTACTTGCCAAGCAAGAAATTGGATTTGAACCAATGTGAAACCAATATTACCAATACACCTCGATTTAAACAAATATACTATATTAAACTTTTGAGAATAACTTAAATTTAAATTTTAATAGCTAATGTCTGCCATTGCATCACCACGACATTTCAAATAGTAGAATCAAAGTCGTGGAAAGGATTCGAACCTCCAAAAATAGCTTTATTTAACTTGAGTCTTAGCTTATCTCAAATGGGATCGAATGGAATTGAACCATTAACTCTAGGATTTTTTAATCCTAAGCTCTACCGATTGAGCTACCATCCCATATTAAAGTTTATTCAAACAAATATTTAAATATTGAATTTATATGTTTTTTTTCTACTTCAATACTATTAGCTGTTTCACGTGCCATCTTGACAGCTTTTATAAGTTTTTCAACTTTTTTTAACAATTTTTCTTTATCTGGAATCGGTATAGCACCTGATAATTTTTCAGTATTCCAGTAACCTATAATAACATCTTCATTATATACTTCTGTCTGTGCTGGATGCTTATCTGTTGCTTCATACCTAATTAAAACTTTAGGTACTTTTTTAGTTCTATGTGTTTCAATAGGTTCAGTCTTATATAGATTACTATTTACATCAGGTTTCCAATCCTCATTAATGTCCAATGTAGGAATAGAATTAATTATTGTTCTTATATCTATTAACTGTTTTTCTAAAAATATGATGAATGTAGCTGGTACATGTTCAACAATAGTAACATCATCAACAACTATATCTGAAAATGCTGTCGTATTACCATAATCTTTAGTCAATATATAATCAAAAGATTCAGTCATTGACTCTATAATTAAATTAAATAAAGATTCAACATTAGCGACTACTTTTTTATTTTCATCTGCAAACTTTTCACCTTCATCGTCTAATGGTCTATATTTCTTTGTGAATCCATTAAATAAATCTGGTTTTTGAAAAGTTTTATAAATATTAGTAATAGTCTGCTGATTCCTTGCTTTTACTTCTTTTTCAATCGCAATAACTTGATTCAATTTATAAGCTTTAGACATTGTTAGTAAATCTCCTTTCTATAATTTAAAACCCTGAAAATTCAGGGTTTTTAGAAAAATATTTTATATGCTATAATATAATTAGTACAAACTAATTATCTACATCATAACACATGTATTACATCATGTCAATAAAAAATACTGGTTCGACTTTCCAGTATTTATGCAACTTATTTAAATTAAAAAAAAACTTTGAAGTATTTAAAATTTACAATTTATTATATAATACATATAGGATAAATTAAACCATATTATTATAGTTTATATTGATATTCCAAAAAGAGAGCCAGTACCAACGGCTCTCTATAAACAGTACATTATCTTAACTTACTTATCATAAAATTCATTAATAGCTGAGTTCCAGTTTGCTATATCTTCTTCGCTTGGTTTATTCGCTATTGACTGTTGGTCTTTTATTCCTAGTTTGCTTGCTACTTTCATTAAGTCAGAATAATCTTCACCAGCTTTAAAACAGTTATCAAATTTTTCCATATATTTTGCTTTAAAAGCCTCTCTTGACATCGAATTTGCATCAACTTCCATCTGGTCTAAGTTATATTTGTTTGTATTCATTTACAATTTCACCTCCTTTCACTTTCATTATTCATAATAAACAAAACCATACATTTCTATAAAGTCCCTTTGTTATCTGGGCTATTAATTACGCCAAACCCGGTTAAACATAAAAGGATAAAGTCTATTGTGTGTTGTATAACTTCTTGTTTTATTCCTATCATTTCATATAGTCCCCATTCACCAAGAAGTAATAATAATGCACTAGTTAGTCCAATCCATAAAACCTTACTTTTTAGTCTGTTTTGTGTCATAATTTCACCACCCTTTTGATAAAGTCCCCGAATCTGATTAATATCAACCGTAATCGGGGACATGAAACATGGAACATTAAACAATTATTAATCTATTGAGAGAAAAACTCTCAATTATACCTTTTATGTACTCAATACATATATTTTTTTTAGGATATAATATGTATTGAATATTGATAATTTAAATATTGGCTACCACACCAGTATTTAATATGAATATATTTTATTTTTGCAAAAAACGTCTTCAATTGACGTAATTAGAGTCTCCTTCTACACATGGTAATTGAGTCAACTTGTGGGATTGTGTATTATCGGATTTCCCTTTTAAAATTATATTGGTCCAGACAATGTTCTTTTTTTTGGAAGAACAAAATCTGATTTTACAGTGTCCTTTTTTTGGAAGGACAAAACCTGGTTTTTTTTTTTAACTTGTGGGATTGTGTATTATTGGATTTCCCACAAACCCTATAGACTCATACACTAAGCCAGGAATCTTGATCTCATAATCATTGATTTCCCGTAACCTGTTTTAAAACTATGTTGGTTCGATTTTTAGGTAGTTAGTATGAATATAAATACCGTCATACACGGTGCGTCTTGGTAATTAATGTCCCCAAGCGGAATAGACAACTACCAAATTATGTCTACGAGTTTTACCTCCTTTTAACTTGTGGGATTGTGTATTATTGGATTTCCCACAAACCCTATAGACTCATACACTAAGCCAGGAATCTTGATCTCATAGTCATTGATTTCCCGTAACCTGTTTTAAAACTATGTTGGTTCGAAGCTAGTAGTTGGAATTGAACCAACAACCTACTGATTACAAATCAGTTGCCCTACCTATTGAGCCATACCAGCAATTTATAATTTATCTGGGTTACTGTCCTTTTTTTAATAAGAAGTTCACCCAGATAATAGTTTTGGGATAATCTACTAAAAAGTTTATATTACCAATTAGTAATATAAACATTATATAACACTTTTTACATTAAATCAAGGTATTTTTTTATTCAATGCATTAAATAAAAATTCTTCCCATGGTAATTTTGATGATGCTCTGAAATGCTTCATCCATACTTGCCAATACTCAGGTGAGATTATTTTAGCATATTCTTCTAATTTACTTACATTATTTTTTTCTTCTTTATAATTGATACCGAAATAATCACAAATACCTTTTAATACTTCAATTGCACATTCTTGTTGATATGATAAATTCCTCATTAAATTGGCTTCAACATGATTGCTCATGAAGCCACACTCTAGGAGTACTGCTGTCATTTTAGTTTCCCTCAATTCGTGGAATCCTGATTTATAAATAACGGTATCTTTTTTTACTCCCCTATCCTTTAAATTAGTACCTTGTAATAATTGTTTGTGTATTGCAGTAGCTAATTTTTTACCTTCTATACTCCCATCATGATAATATGTTTCAATACCACCTATATTATCATCCCATTTATCACCCATCGAATTAAAATGATAAGATATATAAATATATTTTTTATATTTTCCTAAATCATATTGTACATTCGCCCTATCTGTCCTGGTTTTTAATACTGTATCTGTTCTCTCAGGACTAACATCATATGTAACAAATCCAAACTCTTTACAAGCTTGTAAGAAAATTGTCTTAGTTGGAGTATTAAATTCATTCTCACAAATTACAGAACCATCTTCAAATTTAGGTGTCCTTTTTCCTGCAGTCTCTAAACCATCCGATGACCATCATTACCTATGATTAAAATATCTTTTGGTAATAATGACATATAGCATCACTTCCTTTCTTAAAATAAAATCCCTATAATACCTATTATACTAATTATACCATTAAAACAATATGTTTTTTAAAATAAATACAGTATTAAAAAATAATATTTAAATAATGTATTTATCAGCGTTTATGTAACATACATAAAAAAACTCTTGTATCAATAGATACAAGAGATATTTTTACAATTTGATTGCCTTGATATATGATCCTTTATCAACTTGCATGGCAGTAGCATCACTTGTATTCTGTGCCCATTGCATTTGTAAAATACATCCACCATCACCAGTTTTAATTAAAATCTTTTCATAGTGTGGCATTTCACCAGTCGCTACCGTACCCATTAAAACGGATGCAGCAAGAGCATAATTATTCATTTGTAATGCACAATCTGTATAAACTGTAGTACCTGTAGCTGCTGATATTGTAACCCTTCCGTCACTGAATACTTCATAATCCCCACTAACAGACCAGGCGACTTTTAAATCAGGAGTAGCACTTCCAGAACTATATATTAAAACTAATTCAACTTCAAACAAACTATTAGAAGGTAATTTAATAATTAATTCATTATCATTTTGTAAAGTTGTGCTTGACGTAACTGTTTCATCATAGTATTTAACAACATTTATAGGAACACTTTTACCATCAGTTATCAATGGTATCATGTTATTATTACTGATGGTAAAATCTGTTACAAAATAATATTGATTATTTGCACCTGTTGAAAATCCTACATCACCACTGGCAGTGGCTGAAATAGTAATAGGATATTCAGCATATACAGGTTTCATACCATCTACTTCTAATCTTGCTCTTATAACATTATCAGGTGTTTTATCTATCCACAGCATCATTCTATCACCAGTAGCAATACTTCCAGATAATGAACCTGTGGCAACATAAGAACCTGAACCACTTACATATTCGTATATCTTCAAATCATCATGAATATCAATCCTAATATAATTAGAGGCATCAACATACCAGGTAATACTACCTCCATAAGTAGCTATTTTAGAATACATTTCGCATTTAAATGAAAATGAATTTACATCGTTCATTATCTCTATCATGTCATTATATGATTCATCAGCATATTGAAAACCTTTTTTACCTATTTTTTTATCAAAATATACTAAAGTATCTGTATCATTACCTATCCATGGTGATTCATCATAATTATCTGAACCATCATTTACAATAAAAGGTGATGAAACACCTGACACTTGTCTAACCATATATAATTTATTACATATGATATATTCATTTTGAGCTGATGCTGTTGTCGCGGCATATATAGCAACAAATGTTATATCATCCCATCCACTAGGTGAACCATCAGTTCCAAAAGAACTTTTATCAATATTGTAAAAATTCCAACCAGTTGAATAACTACAGAACTTATAATAACAATTAGAAGCATCTGTACCTACTCTTAATAGAATACTACTGAATTTAGTACTATCTGATATATAAAATACAAATACTATATTATCATCTGAACCTTCTGCAGCACCAGAAGGATATGTTGTACAATCTACACTAGTGATTGTATCTGTAATTTCAAGTGTTCCAGATGATGCATCTGAATCTAGCATCTTAACCCCTCCTATACCACAGATTACATCGGTATATATTACTGTTGATGCTGTTATTGTACCAGATGTACCAAAGTCACTATGATTCTCAAAATTATGTATTTCTCTAACATTGTTTTCGATACCATAATCTAACATATTATTGGCATTTATAGAATTTGAATAATTTAATTCTTCCATTACTTTTGTTAATGTTATTTCATTTTTATTTAAATTTGTTTCGTCTAGTGCAGGAATAGTACCATTAACAAATGTATTTTCTGTCCAATTTCTAAAGTTTGACAATTAAATCACATCCTTATCTTTTTCATCACCAATAACATCATAATTCCTTTTAATCTTTTGTTTTTCTATTTTTATTTTATTATTATCAAAGATCAAATTATATTTTCTACAACCTTTATGCGATAATCTATTTTTATTATCCGTTGTTTTCTTCAATATGATTGTTGCAGAACAAATATAATTATCTTCTTTCTCTGTACACGTATATTTGGTTATCCTTATTTCATTTCCTTCTTGAATAAAATCTAATATAATTTTAGCAAAATTAGCTTCTATATTAAATTTAAATTCTTTTGTCAATACGCCATCTATCCTATCTTTTTCACCTATCTTTGTAGTTGTTGATATTATATTCATGATTTTACTCCTTTCTATAGTTTTCTAGCTTTTATATATGAACCCTTATCAACTTGTATAATTGTTGTGCTAATATTATTTTGTGCCCATTGTAATTGTAGTTTACACCCACTGTCACCAGTTTTAATTAGAATCTTTTCATAATACGGTAATTCACCTGAACCAATAGTCCCAATTGCAACGGGTGTTGCAAGAGCATAATTATTCATATATAATGCTATATCTTGATATGATGTTGAATTTACACCTGTTGCGATAATAACTCTACCATCACTAAATAATTCATAATCCCCACTAGCAGACCAGGCGACTTTCATACCTGGTGTAGTATTCGAACAACTATATATTAAAACCAATTCAACTTCGAACAAACTATTAGAAGGTAATTTAATAATTAATTCATTGTCATTTTGTAAAGTTATACTTAATATTAAAGCTTCATCATAATATTTAGTTACCATTATATTTGTTGATTTACTCCAATTAGATAATGGAATTGATGGATTACTACTGGCAACATAATCAGTAATAAAATAATATTGATTTGCATTATCATGTGTAATTCCTAAATCCCCACCCAAAGTAGATGAAAAAGAACTAACAGCCTCAGCATATACTGGTTTCATACCATCTACTTCTAATCTTGCCCTTATAATATTATCTGCTGTCTTATCTATCCATAATTCCATCCTATCACCAGATTCAATATTCCCAGACAATGAGCCTACAGCAACATAAGAACCTGAACCGTTAATATATTCATAAATAGTTAAATCATTTTCAATAGATATTGAAATCCAATTATTATAATCTATATGCCATATTATAGTACCTCCATAATAATCTATCTTAGAATACATTTCGCATTTAAATGAAAAACAATTTACGTTACTCATTATTACTACTTTATCATACGAATATGGTCTTGCATTATGTAGCCCTTTCTTTCCAATCTTTTTATCAAAATATGTTACTATATATTCATTTCCTTCTAAATACATATTTGTATCATAATTACCTTCCCCATCATTTACTATTAAAGAACTTGATATTGTAGTATCCGATATTCTTCTTATCAAATATAATTTATTTAATATAATATAATCTAATTGACTATTGTTTTTAGTCGATACATATATTCTTACGAATGTTATATCATCCCATCCACTAGGTGAACCGTCAGTTCCAAAATCACTTTTTTTAGCACTATAAAAATTCCATCCAGTAGATAATGATATATATTTATAGTAACAATTAGAATCATCATCACCTAAACGTAAAAGTAAAGTAGTAAATACTGTACTATCAGAAGCATAAAAACATAATGTAATATAATCTGATGTACTTGCACTAGCACCAGAAGGATAAGCAGTCAAATCAATAGATGTAATATTGTCGTATACACCAATACTAGATGCTGATGTTACATTACTTTGCATGGTAATACCACCGATTCCACAGATAACATCTGATGATTTTACTTGATCAAGTGACATGTCGCCATTAGTAGTAAAATCACTTATATTCTCAAAATTATGTATTTCTTTAACATTATTTTCAATTCCGTAATCCAATGCTTGTTTTAATGATGTATTGTTGTATGAGTTTAATTCTCCCATTATGCCAGTTAATGCTGTTTCATTTTTATTTAAATTAACAGTAGTAAGATGAGGTGCAGAACTATTCACATATGTTACTGGTGTCCAATTTGCATAATTAGACAATATAATCACTTCCTTCTCATTTTATCTTTAAGTTTGTATTTTTAGCAGGAATCCTTGATTCTTGAACTATAATATCTTTACCATCGACTACTTTTGGTTTAAGTTCAGTATCTATTTTTTTTACGTATCCTGGTACATATTCATGTATATCTAAAACACAAATGCAATTATAACAATCTTTTGTAACTTTCTCTTTTAAGATTGATTTTTTTTGTGTATCAGGATCAATAACTTGTACATCTGTTGATACTTCAATATTCTGTCTTTTAAAAACTAGTTTTTTTATTGTTATATCAAGACCATTTTTAACTTCATCCATTAAAGACTTCATAAAATTAACCTGTGCATTTAATTTAAAATCTTCTTTCAAATTACCATTTGCCTTTACATCTTCTGTTACTTCTATATTTGAACTTAATGTTTTCATATTACATTACCTCCTTTTTAACTTAATGTTATTACATATTCTATAAGCAATTCTTCACTTCCTGACTTAGTATATGACCATAGTACATGTGATAATAAATACCCTGTATCAACTGTTCCACTAGCAGTAGAACCACCAAATATACCAACTTCTTCAATACTACCTACATAATCTGTGGTTGTTATATAAAATGATGCATTAACTGTAGTAGTTAATGCGTTGTCTATAGCTACATATGGCATCCTGAATACTTCTGCACCAAGTACAGAATCAGTAGCCGTAACTGCTGTATTATCTGTACCTATAGCACAGTATTTAATTTCATAATATAAACTTAATGAATATCCTAAAAATGCTCTAGCTATTCTATAATGTACATCAGTCATAACAAGATTATGTTTTTCATCAATCTGTTTCTTCTTCCCGTTTTTTATAGAATAAAAATTATATACACCATCTATTTTACATGTTTCAATAGATTTGGGTTTTATTATTCTCTGATGTTTCTTAAGTAATCTTCTTTTTATAATATACAAATTAATCCCCCTAATCATTTACAGTATCAGTATCAGTTATAGTACTTGGATATAAATCTACTGCAGGATATAAGTCCGTTGCAGGTGTAAGTGGAGTTATTTCATAAAATGTATATTCACCCGCCTGTGATATTGTTTCATATACATCATGTACATATACTACTATTTCATCAGTATCTACACTTATTTTTGTCGCTTCAATTATATTCTTAAAAAAATCTTCCCACCCACCAGTGTTAGGACTATCTAAAATTTCATAATCATACGTTATTGCATTAACACTTCTAGGGGTCCATGTACAACTTTTTATTAAAAAGTATTCATATACAGTTCTCAAATCACTCATATTTACTAATACTTGCTCACCTGGTTCATATGTTTTACTATACATTCTATAAGTAAATGTATCTGCCGTATTGGCGTATTTCTCAAGAAGATTATTACCATAAAGTAAAGCATCCGTCAAATTTTCTATTTTACTATTGTATTCATAAGCATCATAATAACCCCTAGACGATATTTCATTTGTATCATGTGTAACAATGATTAATGGTATAAGACCATAATATGTAATTCTTATTTGATCTGTAGCTGTTAATACTGATTCATTCTCATCATGCGTTAATTGAGAACTTCCGTAACTCCACCACCATTGTTTACTTTCTCCTTCGTCCAATCCCCTTACACCAACATCTTGTACTACCCATCCACTACCGGTATTAACCTCAACCAAAGGTTCTAGACCTATTTTATATTTAACAAAAAATTCTCTGTTACTGGAATTAGGTGTTGGAGTAGGAGTCTTTTGAGTCTGGATAACAGATAATCTATCTTGACCTTTTACATATTGCCTGTTCCTATAATTTTCCATTGTTCGTTTTCTTCTAAAATCATTTATAATACTTGTCAATGATGAATCAACAATAGGAGTACTTGATATAGAATATCCTATAATTTGAAAAGATAATTGTTTATTCTTATCTACATTCCAAATATAGTTACCAAAACTTTTTAAATGATTTAAAGCAGAATGGCCATATACATATGAAAAAGGTACTTTATTTATAATAGTTGTAGGTGTTATTGTACCTGCTGTAATACCATAACTTGCGAAGAAATTATCTATTAAATATGTTACCATTTCAGTTATAGTATAGTTACTAAATCCTTTTACAATTAAAGGTCTTTCCACTAATTCATTATAATCTGTAGCAACAACATTATATTCTAATCTTCCTACACCTGGTGAATAATCATCTAAATCCTTTATATATCCTCCCCATAAAAAAGTAGTATCTTCATAGAATGTAACTTCTGTACCAGCGTCAATTGTTGCACCATTTAAATCTTTAATGTTGAATGAAAAAGTTGATTTAGTACCAACACTTTCATTAACAGACCATGTATTTTGTTCAATTTGTACTTCTGTACCTGTATCTTTATTTCCACCAAGATATACATGTCTTATACCCATTATTTAACCTCCTTTGTGAGTTAGAACACCTAAATCATTCAATTCTTTTATTAATTGTTTTCCAACTGCTTTACCATTAGTCATAGAATCAGCATAAACATTTAATACAATAGCATTACTTGATGATACATTACCTGTTGTAGCTGTTGCTATACCAGGTATACCTTTGCTAATCCCATTTGCCATACCTGATAAACCTGCTGATATATTACTAGATGCCATATTAGCGGCATTAGCAAGTTTTTTCTTATATTCTTTAAAACCATTTAGCATCATATTCATTAAATTAGGAATCCATTTATCACTATCTTTACCTGCACCCTCTTTAGTTGGAGAAGCCCATCCCAAATAATTTTTAACAGTAGAAGATATTGAACTTACAGTATTTTTAACAGATTGTATTTTACTCTTTATTCCATTTATAAGACTTTGTATCAAGTTTTTACCTGCATTATATAGACTAAAATTTAAAATACTTTTAGCACTAGTTTTTAAACCTGTGAAAACTGTTTTGATTGAATTTACTTTATCATTTATTATAGTTCTCATTGATGTAACTTTACTTTTTATAGTATTATAAATGCTTGAAAAAATGCTACTAGCAGTACTTTTAACACTATTGAATTTATCTCTAACACCAGAATAAATGCTACTAACAATACTTACCACTGTATTTTTCATACTGCTAAATTTACTTGTTATCCCTGAATAAATACTACTAGCAATACTTACTACTGTATTTTTCATACTGTTAAATTTATTTTTTACAGAATCATATACATTGCTGACTACATTCACTAATGCTTGAGGTAATTTCTTAAACCAATTGATTATACCATTTACCATTTCAGGTATAACGGAATGACCTATTAATTTGTCGTATAAAAGTTTAAAGAAATCAATAACTCCTGTAACTATTCCAACTATAACATCTAATATTGCTAAACCTGCATTTTTAAGAGCTTCTATAATACTTTGCCACATTAGATTCCAATATTTATCCATTTTCTCTGTTTCACCTGTAAATATAGCACTAAAACCATATATAAGAAATCCAATAAAATTACTTAATGCTGTAAGTACATTTAGTACAACTGCAACTACATTGTCAAAAGATGCTATTATACCTTTTAATGCACCTAACCTCAATCCTTCTAATACTGAATATACTACACCTACTATTACCCCTAATGCTTTTAACAAAGGTTCAATTCCTGATAAAGATTGTTTAAAATCATCCCAGGCTTTTTTGATAGTTTTCATATCAAACCCTTTTAATCCATCTAGCACAATTTTTATAGCACCATCATATAAACCTTTCAGTATACTACCAAATGATATTATATTATCAATTATAGTTCCTAAATTATCTGCAAAAAATTTAATAATTTTAGAACCTTCTGTCATACTATTTATAAATAAGTTTATAAAGAACTTTGCTACTTTTTCTATTGTTGGTTCTAATGATTTTAAATAATTTTTTAAAACATTAAAAGCATCTAAAAATGGTTTCATATCCATTTTAACAAGAGCATTAATCATATCTTCAATCGCGGGTAATGCTTTAGATTCAAACATATCTTTAAAATAATTTAATGCATCTCCTGCTTTACTTTTTAATTTATTAAATGCAACCTCTGCTTTATCTGCTAAAAAACCTAATCCATTCCTTAATTTTAGAATGATTACATATGCTTTAAATAATAAATTTTGAAATTCTTTAGGTATTAAATTTTTTAATGATTCATAAATTGCATGTGTGTCGCCTGCTACAAACGCTTTAAAAAAATTAACTATTTTAGGAATCACCTTACCTAATGCATTATAAATAACATCAACACTTGCAGTTAATTTTTTAATACCTGTAAGTGCTAAAGGTAATACTTTTGATGCTAATATATCGTACAAAGGTTTGGTTACTTTACCCCAGAAAATTTCTCCATATTCTTTTATTTTTTGACTCTGACCTTTATATGTATTACTCAATGCATCCATTGTATCTTTAAATCTACCTGTACCACTAGTAGCTCTTTGTAATGCTTTCGTTACTTCATCCGATGATACTTTACCAGCTCTCATTCTTTCCTGTAGTTCACCAAGTGTCTCTCCTGTTTCTTCTGCTATAAATTTTAATGGATTAAATCCCTGATTTACCATTTGCCTTACTTCTTCTGCTTGAAGTTTACCTTTAGATATTACCTGACCATATGCTAAAGATAATCTATCAAATGCTGTAGCATTACCTATTGAAATATTACCTAACATTTCCATTGATTCTATTACATCTTCTTGTGCTACTCCATAACCTAGCAAAGTTTTACTTGCTTTAGCATAATGAGTAATCTGAAACGGTGTTTCTGCTGCTAATATTATCATTTGCTCAGTCAGTTTATTTGCTGTTTTTGTACTTCCTACTAATGCCTCAATTGCTGCAGTTGTATATTCAAGATTTGTATTATAATTTAAACCTGTTTTTATACCATCTTTTATTATATTTACAAAATACATTATTGCATCGCCAGCAATATCCGCAATTTTTAAAGCCGCAAATACACCTGCCATTTTTTTTAAAGTGCTATTAAATATACTTGATGCAGAATTAGCAGTTCTTGAAGCATTTCCAAAATCTCTTGTAGACCTACCTGCATTATCAGTATATCTTATGATTCTTTGTAAAGCTGTTAACACTTGTCTATCACCATTTACTTCCATTCTTAATAATAAATCTCCAATTGTAGTAGTTGCCATTAATAAAACCTCCTCTCTATAAAATAAACCGATTTATAAAAAATAAATCGGTTACATTGATAATGTTCCTTGTTTGTCCAATATATCTTCTATTGGAACAGCACCATCAAGATTCAAACCTTTTCTTTCTGGTTTCATCCCATGAATAGCTTTTTGGAAATTTATATCTTCAAGTCTTCTTTTATTTATTTTATTTATAAATAATGCTATTTGACCTCTAGTAAGTTCCATACAATATTGAATTGACCAATTGTATTGATTCATCAATAAATCAAATACATCACCCCATCCTTGCGACTCATGAGTTTCTATAATGATTGAGCTGCTAGGGGAATCAAGTTTTTTAAGTACTCATAATTTAAAGAAATAGCTTTAGTTACTATATTTCCTACTTCCCTTTTTGTAGCATTAGATTTTATAATACTATCCATTGTAACTTCACCTTGTGTAGCAATAGTTGCTAATTCAACTAAACCATTCCTTAAAATCTTTTTCATTACTTTCTCCAATAATTCTCCAATATTTATTTTTTTAAATATTGAAAATAATGAATCTTCTTCATCAATTTCTGTTTTCAATATACCAGATAATTCTTTAACATATTTTAAAAAAGCATCTTCGAATTCATCACCTTTTAACCATGGTAATTCTTTTATAACTATTGTAGTATTTCCAAAATTACATGTTATACCTGTATTTTTAATAACTTCTTCTTCTTTTCTTTCCTTATATCGTTCATATACTTTCATTTTATCTTCATTATTTATCTTTCCCATATTAATAAACCTCTCTTCCTATATTATGGCGCAGCCGTTTCAAAATCTATAATTTTATCTGCCGCCATTCCTTGATCATCGTCTAATGCTCTTACATTTTCACTGATTACCAGTATATATGTAGTACCTGCCGATAAATCACCTGTTATAGTTACTGTTACATTGGTACCTGCATCACCTGTAAATGCCACAGTTGTAGTATGTTCCACTGCTGCTGCTGTCATAAGTACAAAATTTCCACCAATAATAGATTGTGGACTAACATTTCTATTGAAAACTATATCAATAGTACCTACATCAACTGCTACTGGTGATGCTGCATCTGCCGGGTCAGTACTAGAAACGGCTAATGTAGGTGTTCCAGTTGTTACATCAGAAGTTTCATTTCTATAATAACCTAACTGTTGACCTACAGATTTTGTAACATCTGCAACAGCTTTAAATGTCAATTTATAAACTGTAACTCCATCTTTCTTATAAACTGCTTCAAGATTAGGGCTAATATTTACAATATATAATCTAATTACTACAAAACAATTGGCTTGGTTTCTTTTTCTTGCTTTATATTCTAAAACATAATCTGTTAATATATAATTTCCACCAAATTTAATTTCTGTATATGCCTTATGCGTTTCATCTGCTGTTTGAGTAGTAACTGATTGGTCAGTTGCACCAAGAGCATATTGTAATGTAATTGCAGTTGATTCAACAACCATCATTTCAAATGTACATTCTTCACCGGGTATATAATATCCTACTGGTGATAATACCTGGTCTACAGAAATTGGCTCAATTTCAGCACTATATGTTAATGTTGCACCATCTTGTGATGATTCAAATGATACAGGTGAGCTGTCAGGATTCAATGTTAATGTTCCTGCACCTATATGTATGTTTGACGGTGTCATAGTCATAAAATTCACTTCCTTTCATTAAGATAAGATATAATCAATAGTTGCTTCAACTAAACAACCTTGAGCATACCCAACAGTTTCTTGTCTATATAAATCAGTATTATCAGAACGCTCTACAACAGGATTATGTAAACTTGTATTCCAATTAGTTTCGCTTCTCATTATTCGCAATACTGAATCAACATATCTAACCAAATGAATATGTAAATCACTTTTATCATTATCTAAAATCCAACTTAAGACACGTATATACACACGTCTATTTTGATACCCATATTCATCTGTAATTTTTTCAGAAGTAGGACTCCATATTAATATTGATGGAAACGTTGTCAATATATCAGGATCATACTCACCTATGTTATATTCTGCAGGTATAGGAGAAGTAATACTACTACTTGCCTCTACTTTCAAGGTTGTAAGCATAGTAGATAAATTATTCTCTAACATAGTCTTAACATTATTTAATATATATTCACTATTCATAATTATAACCCTTTCAATATTTCATCTTTTACAATAGTCGCCCATTTCTCCCCTTGATATTTAGTAAATGTTACAGGTGGTCTAGCAGGTAAACCCCTATTAGTACCTTTTTGATGCCATATGAATTTAGGATCACTAGAACCTATTGTTATTGAATTTTTTGTAATTCTTTCAATATGATTCTTACCTTTTGTCGCTAATGAATTCCTTAAATCACCTGTCATTTGAAGTATTGGTTTACCTGGAAAATGAGCATTTTTCCAATCCCTATATTCTAGTGTTAACGGTTTCCAACCTGGTCTTGAACCATAATAACCTTGTCCTTTAAAAACTCTATCTTCTGTTTGTCTAAAATCATCACCTATTTTTTTGAAAGCAGGTGTAAGGTCTTTTACTGTACCTGCTATCTTATTGATTCTTTTTGTTACTGTTCCTACACCATCTAAATTGATATTTATATAAATAGGCAATTAAACCACCTCTTCTTTTTTTTACCATTGGTCAACACCCATGTTCCAAGTAGGATCAGGTGCTTCTTCACCTAATGTACTACTACCATGTGCAGTAAAAGAATATAATCTTCCTCCATCGACATTGTCCAGTAAAGTAGAATTAGGTAATAATATATCTTGTGTTAATAAAGCATCTAATTTTTCTTTTGCCTGGTCACACCATCTATTAACTATAGGTGATATTTCTCCACTTGATTGTAATACTAAAACATGGGCAATTTCACAGGCTACAATTCTACATGAAATATATTTAAGTATCTCAATATCATCTGAATCTGTTATTGGTACTGTGTATACTCTTTGTAGCTTAGAATCAATTATCTTATCTGCTTCTGGAATAAAATAACTAGTAACTTCACTTGATGTAACTTTTGAAGAAGCACCAAATGTAAACCATTTTAATAATTTTTGTACATCCTCTAATTCACAATAAGCCATATAAAATCACCTCTATTATGCTGATGCTACACTTGCTCCATTATCTAATGGAATATACCATAATTCAGCTTTTATCAATGCTCCACCTACTCCACCATCAGCTGCTGATAATAAGTCAATTCCACCTTCTGGTACTACAAACCCTTTAATTTCCATACCTGGTGCACCTCCACCAGAACCGCCTACCATAGCATCACCTGGTTTTCCAGTAATACTATAGATTGTTCCTACTTCATCACCATCTACATCTAATACAGCACACATAGGTGCATCTGTACCAACTGTAGGATCTGTTACTATTTGAGTATTATTTGCTCCTGCATCAACTGCTGCAGTAGTTACTTCTAACTCAATATGTGTTACAAATACTCTACCACCTGATACAGTAAATAAAGTTTGTTGTGTACCATCTAAAATATCTGCTTCCGATTTAGTTACTTTAGTTCCTAAAAAACTATTATAACTAGTATTAGAACCAACTAAAGCACTCCAAGTTGTTGCACCTGCAGCATCAGGGTTTCCTAATAATGCTAAAGATGTTTTAAGATTAGTTCTACCAGAATAATCACCTAAATCGGTTTGAATTGCTGCTACTGCTGTGCCAAGAGTACCAACATCATCACCTGCCAATGAGAATGAAGAACCATTACCACCACCAGAAAATTTACCACCTGCTTCTAAATCATAACAATCTTTTACGATAACAGTTGATGTACCTGCTGTATCAGCTATATCATCAGAATAATCAGATTTACCATCAACATAAAATACACAATTATCTATAAGCCCTCTTAAACATTCTGTAGCTAATTCAATAACTGCTGAACCTGCTGTAGTACCTGATTGAGTCATGAATATACAATTTTGTATAATAAAATCATCTACACCAGATAATTGGAATACTGAATCATTTGCATCACCGCCAATATATCCTATATGTTTATAAGAATCTACTTTTAATCTATTTGCAGTTGTTGCAACTGTCCAAGCATCAAGAACTTCTTTATCAGTAGTATCTCTCGATTCACATGCAATCATAATACAATCTGCACCTGAGATAGTACCAAATGTTACAACACTATCAACAGCAGTTAAGAATAATAAGTTAACTAATGTTATATTCGCTGCTGAAATTGTCCAAGTTGAACCTGTATGGCCAAAACTAAATGTTGGCCTATTTGAACCTGTACCTAAACCAATAACTGTGATGCCTGCAGTATCAAATGTAGCTTTAACACCAGTAGTTGTATATGATTCTGTATGACCTTCTGCTACAAAAATCACATCACCTTGATTAGTACACTTATTTATAGCACCGTCTAATGTAGCCAAACATGTTGCCCATGATGTCCCACTTCTTGTATCTGCTGCACCTGTAGCACTTGAGTCTACAAAATAAGCACTGCCTTGATTAGCGTATATAGCTTGATTACCTATTACTGCTTTTTTATTTACTTTTAGATTGTTGGTAGTAATATTTCTAAAAATACCATTAAAATCATTAGCCATAATTTTTTTTTCACTCCTTTAAGGATAACTCAAGGTATTAAATACCCAGGATATCTTCAAATTTTATTTGAAGACCTCTATTTACAAAAATTGTAAATAGGAACACTTAATTTGAATCTAACACAAGTACATTGTGTTAGATTCGCGAAATCTTTGTATCTATTGATATAGTTGAGCGCAAGTCACTTTTATAAAAATAGTAATTTTTTTTATCGTCTTGAATCTAACATAATGTATCTATATAAACGTTATGTTAATTAAGTTATTGCACCTTCTATAACATAACCTAAATCACTTGCAGTAATTTTATGGTCAAAACTACTATATGCTTCTATAATATCACTATGAATATTTTCATCTCTCCATCTTCTTACCCCACCTATACCAACAGGTTCTCCACCAGGAGAATTACTATAATCCCATTTATAAGTGTAAGCTGCTGATACTTCCTCAAGACCTGGATTTTTATTAATATATCCAACCCAAACATCTTTTGACCATATTTTACTATAAGACGCGGTTTGACCTATTTGAGCAGTATTCTTACTTGCTTTACCAATATAAATATACTCTATATCAAACAATTTTTTTAAATCATCTAATGATAATATTCTAGTAGTATCATTTGATAATCTACCTATCAATTGTGGATGATGTTTTAATTTTTTCCAAACATTTTTAGCTAATATAAAAGTATTACAAGATAATCCATTTCCTGATTCTACAGTATCAATAGCAGTTTCAAAATCAGTTATAGGGTCTGAGTTATCGTAATCATCCCATAATACAGGAGGTGTTGTTGAATTATCCCAGTTTGTTGTTGTCATAAATAATGTTTCTAAAAGAACTTCATTTTTTAATGAAATTTTATTAGTTACAAATCTGGTTTTTGCAGATTCTATTCTTAATACTGCATCCGCATTAGCTCTAGTTTCATCTTCTAATCTTGTTGATTGTGCTATTTCCTTACATTCATAAGAATCTGTAGATAATCCGAATCCATCCCTATTTGAAGATGTTCCTGGTGCTCTATATTGTGCTGTATCTCTAAATTCATCCGCTTTTGAAAATACATAATAATGATCTGACCTAAAAGTCACAGGAATTACTGGTGCTATTTGATCACCAATAAATTCTCCATTTTTATATAAAATACTAACGTTTCCTAAAATTTGGTCATAATGTACCTGACTAGTAGTTGGTGTCATTTAAAATCTCCCCTTTCCTCTAATATTAACCTGCATACATGCAACCAGGTGTTAATAATACTCTAACAACATCATTTGCGTCTGTTGCTTCTTGAATAACTACTGCTGCTACATGGTCTGTATCAGTTGTAGTTGTAACTCCTTGCCCATTTGCAGCACTTTCTAATCTTGCCATTAACGCACATGCAGCAGATACAGATAATCTTGAAATACCTAAAAGCATAACTTCTGCAATCGCGTATTGTACAGGATTATTCTGTAGTATACCGATTGGCATTGTACCAGCACCACAAAGGGTTACAGTATCTGCATCACTAAGGTATACGAATCTATATTGACCAGTAGTAGAATAATCGGCTGCTGCTATAAAAGACCTACTTAATACAGTTTCCATTTATATTAACCCCTTTCTTTCCATATGGGAATTTTTAGCTAATTCTGGATTTTCTTTAGCTACTATTAGGATTGCTTCTGTATAATCTAGTTTTTGCTCTTTCATTACTTTAGCTGTTTCAGATTCAAAAAGTTTTACATAACTTTTATCATCTGAATTGTTATTTGAAGAACCATTCTCACCTAATTTGACTACTACTGGCAAAACTTTAATCATTTCTCTAGTTGCTGTAGGGTCTGCCATGAATTGTTTCTTAAATACTTCACTCATGGCAGGAGTCATTCTCCCCTCATTTAAAGCAGTCGTATAAACATTGGTCCAATCTGCTTCTGTAAATTTCAAATTAATATTTTTAATACTTTCATTTAATTTAACAATTTCCTGCTCTGCTGTTGATTTACTTCCTATTGCTTCATTTAATTTAGTAGTTAATGCTGCTTTATCAGTTTCTAAAGTCTTTTTTTCTTCTTCTAAAGTCTTTTTTTCTGCTTTCAAAGTTTCATTCTCTGCAGATATTTCAGATAATTTTTTAGAATCTTCAATCATTTTATTTACTACTGTTTCAATTTCAGCTTCTGTTGATGTTTCTGAAAGTTTTAATGCTTCTAAAAGCTTCTTATTCATTCCTTTATCCCCTTTCTCATTATCACTTATACATGGAGAATATAATTCACCATTCAAATCTATTGGATTAATTGTCTCAGAAAGCATTAACGGAGACATATTTTTAATAAATGGTCTATTAGTTAATGCTCCACCAAATAGAACATTATTATAAGTTTTTCCTGATTCTGCATCTGTATATATAAATTTAAACTCAGGACTAAAATACCTGAAAGATTTACTTTTTACTTTTTCTTTACCAAAATCGGTCCATTCAATTTCTGCCAAAAGTGTAGAACCTTTTTTGATAAGTTTCTTCACCCAACATACAGCTTCTGATTTATGATTTGTTTCACCATGTTCTAAATCGAAGCTTATATCAATTCCCCTAACATTATTTTCGAAATTTTTTATAATACAATCAATAGTATTTTCTGTAATTTCTAAATTTTCATAGATGGAATGTCTCCATTTACCTGTCCTCATTATTTCTATCTGATTAGGTAAATTTTCGGCTTCTGACAAACATATATAATAAAAGTTTTCTGATGCCTTAACCCATCCTTTTTCAGTCTTATGATATCCTGCTTTTTTTACTGCTGCCCATGCGACCTTGTTACATTTTTCTTCATCACCTTTATATTGCTTAAAGGCACTATTGAAAGCAGCCATCCATATATCTCTTGCATGAGAAGGTAAACCTTTAATTCTATCAGGTGCTTTATTATATGGCATTTACACACCTCCTAAATCAGTAATAGACCATGTATCACTTGTAATTAAACTCGTCCTTGATGCTTCTGCTGCACCTCCAGTTGTATAATATGAAGAACATCTAAAACTAACTCCACTTTGAACACTTAAAGCATCCCAAGCAATTAAGACAGCATCATAATTTGCAGTAGACCAACTTGTACAACCTGTCAACATTTCTTCCATCGTTGTTACATTAGAAATATCCCACGATGAAATATTTTGATTAAAGTTCAAACAATCACTAAACATATAACTCATATTTGTAACTTTAGAAGTGTTAAAATTAAAAATGTCTTGATTAAAATTCGAACAATTGTAAAATAGTGCATACATATTTTCAACTTTAGAAGTATCAAAAGTATTAACAGGTTTATTAAAAGCAATACAACTATAAAACATACCTGCCATAGTAGTTACATTTGAAGTATTTAATGATGTTACATTACCATTGAATACTGTACAACCTCTAAACATATATGTCATATTAGTTACATTTGAAGTATCTGAGAATTTTATATCCCCATTTAAACTACTACATTCATAAAATAACCTATACATATCTGTAATATCAGAAGTATCTAATGAATCAGGTGTATCAATTTGTAAATTGGCACAACCATAAAAATTACTATTCACAGAACCTAATCTAAAATCTACTCCCCATCTATCTATAGTTAATAACTTTAATTTGTCACCACTATTATTAAATTGCCATCCTTCACATTGACCTTTTATATTTACTTCATAAGTTCCTATAGATGAATATGTATGTGTGGTTTCTGCTTGATTCCAAGTAGTTATATAATCACTTGATCCATCTCCCCATTCAACTACACAATTATATGTCCCTGTAGCTATAAAAGGTAATTTTATTTGGTCATTATTACTAGAGCCTACAGAAATATTATCTGTCTTCCAAGTTTGTGTTGCATATTTATTTTTTGGCATCATCCGTATTTTTTTTGAACCATACATTTTATGCACCTACTGTCTCCAGATCAATATTAATTACATCTTCACTCCCTGGTGTCCACCCTGCATCAGTAACAAGTTGACCATAAATACTTGTACTTCCAGTAGCTAATTTCCTCTTTATATTAATATTTTCTAACCAATAAATTAAAGTTGTTCCTAAATCTACAGGAGTACTAAATTGAATGCTACCTAAATATTTACCTCCATCGGCTAATAATAAAGTCCATGCTAAATTATCTGTTATTGCTGTCGGTGTTGCGTCATATAAGTGTAATGTGAATGAACTCATACCTGCAGGAACACTTGACTTTTCTACTTCTATTTTTGCATCAGTTATATAAAAATGTTGTCCCGATTCTGGTAAAATATTTGTAAATTCTAAATTTGTAGCTGGATTTGTGCCTACAACATCACCTGCTGTATATGCTGTAGTATTCGCTGGTCTTGTTATAGCGACTGAACTACTGCCCGCTTGTGATTTAATATAATTTCCATCAATACGTCTTATACCAGACATTAAACCACCTTCTTTATTTATATTAAAAATTGAAATATTCAAACACGAAAATAAACTATTAATACAATCCGTCTTCTTTTCTTCCAATGAAAAGATTCATTAAATTGCTAGAAAAGTTCATAAATCTTTTTAATCTTACAATCGAATCGACTTAATGACGAAACTTGTTGATTATATTATTTACATAAGATTTAGAATAACTTAATTGTACCATAGTAGTTCATTTTTCGTCAATTATTTTTCAATTTTATAATTCATTTATGATATCCTGTGTAATTATATCTATATCTAAATAAGTATTATTAATATATTCATTTAAAAACATAGATTTTACTTTTTCTGATATAGTATTTGAAATAATATTAGATTTTGCCGTAAACTTAATATCTGATTCTTTAAATTTTAATTCATTTTTCAATAAATCATTTATAAATTTAGACAATTCACCTTTATACTGAACTTTTATACTCGACAAATTATTAATGTCCATTTCTTGTGCTTTCTCATTTAATTTAATCAATTGCTTTTTAATTAAATCTTTAAGACATGTTAACGCTTCCATAGAAATTTCAGAAAATTTAATATTACTTGAATTCTCTTTCATATTTTTATTTATCTTATCATTTTTTATTTTATCTTTATATTGATTTTGCTTGCTTGTATTATCAATAGGTGTTTTAGACTTATTAGTTTCTGGAATCTTATTATTACCCTGTTGAATACTTAATTTATTTTGTTTAAATTGCTCAATTGCTTCTTCCCTAGACTGTGCAGGGTTTTGTTCTGGTAAATCTAACATGTCTCTTATATAAACTTCTAAATCATCATCAGGTAATACAAGTTTACCATCAACTAAAGTTTTAAGAGCATTTATAAGTTTAGTACTATTCATAGATTTAAATGAAAGTATTGGATATAAATCGGATGCAAAATTATACCCTACTAATTCAGGTATAGCATGACAATTTATTATATTACATATATTTTTTGCTGCAGAATCCAACATCATCAAGAACATTTCTGATTGATCACTGGATAATGCAAAAGAACCACTAGTTGAATTTCCTGAACCTAAATTCATAAATTGTGCGACTATGCTTTTAGCTATTGCCAAATCCTGATGGTCTATATATGGTTGTACATCTGCTAATGTCCTTTTTCCTTCGAACATTTCTAATACAAATCCATCAGGTAATCTAACTCCACCATATTCTGAACTTCTTAACGTTGTAACAATTTCATCAGCCAATTCCTTGTCTTCTTGTGTATAATTCTCAGGTAATGTAAGTATTGGTGTACCTACAAAATTTCTTTCAATTCCTATATTTACAATCTTATATAAATAATCTTTTATCTTCCAATGTTTATAAGCTGCCCTGAGAACTGATATACCTCTTACATTACCTTGCTGCATATCATGTGAGAAAAACAATAATTTTTGTATAGGTATGTTCACAGTTTCCCAATTATTATGAATCATGTATTGGTCAATTGATTGCAAATCACCTGCATTATCATAATAAATATCATATATAGTTGATTGAGGTCTAACTGCAAACTTCTTCCACTTATATTGACCTTTTTTTACTTCAAATACTTTCTCAAAAATACTATGTCCAAATTGAAACATAGTTGTTACATTTCTAATAAAATCATCAAATCCAAGTTGCAAACCTATTCCATAGCCACCAAATAAACATTCTTCAACAAAAGATGCTATCTTTTTAGCTTTACTTGATCCATCTTTTGACCTGATAAACCATTGTGTAGAACGAATAGGTAATGAAAGCATTAATAATACTGCTTTAACTTGAGCATCTGACCTTCCCATTTTTTCATAAATAGAAATATCATTAGGATATTTTAAAGCTGCTAAATATTCATCAGTACTTAATTGTATTTGTTTATATATAGATGATGTTCTACCAGTACCACCTAATTCCGTTTTAGATGGTTTTCTAGTTACTGAAATAATTTTACCATTTACATCATAAATTTTAGCCATAATTCTCCCCCTTTCTATAGAATTAAAATTTTATTAAGTTTCTATTTTTTCTTTTTTGAATAAGCATCTGGTTTCCTTCTTTTTTCTTTAGTAACTTCTATTAATGTATTATCTTTATTTTTGATCTTAGCTTCCTCAGAAAATTGTATATCTTCTACTTTATCATCATGAGCTAATGATTCTCTAATTTTATTATTTAAATCTGATTTATAATTATCAGCATTAACAGGTCCTTCAACATTTGAAACTTCCTCAGTTGTATATTTTACATCTAATTCTGGTGTTGCTTCTAAAATTGGTTCTGATATAACCTTTTCTTTTAAAGATTCTAGTGTAATTGTAGAATTATCTACTGAATATGTAGGTTCTTTATAATAACTTGATATTTCATCTACTAATTCATTTTTAATATTCTTCATTACACTTATTACACTTTGATGCTGTTTCATATATTTTGTTGACATTATTATTTTTTCTATATCAAGGACCATTTTTCCAAATTCTAAAATTTTTTCAATTTCTCTAAATCTTTCATCATTCATTAATAAATCTCTCCTTTTACCAATTATAATTAAATTTCTTTTTTTGATATATTCTTATATCTGAAACAGTAGCTACACCTTTTATCATTGCAACTGCCACCGTACAAGCATCAAGAATATTAGGTGACCTTCCACCTGGCTCAAATTCTATAAATTCATCTATAAATTCATTATGAGTTTTTTGTATGAAAAATCTCTTTGTCTCACAGTATACACCAAATGACTCAATCTTAGTGGCTTTACTTTGTGTACCTGTGTTTACTCCTATTACTGGTGGTAAAGATTTTAACAAGAAAGCCTGTTGTTTCAATGCTTTCTGGAATGCTGCTTGCTCTATACCAACCTTTTTGACAGTATTTATATTTGAATATTTCTTATAATATTTATCAATTAATTTTATTTGCTCTGGAAATGTATAATAATTTGTATCATAATCCCATAAGAACATATGCTTGGTAACTTTATCAAGTCCAATTACAGCAAGAGCAAATTTATCTAACCTTCTTTTTTCTGCTGTAGTCTTATCATCTGCAATTGCAGGATCAATCGCAATATAAATATCAACATCATCATCTTTTATATCAAAATTATATTTTTCACCTGCTCCATAAAATTGTAACCATTCAACCTTCAAAGATTTATTAGAACTAACATGCCTATCATTCTGCATTACTTTTGCAAAAGCTAAAGAACCTATAGTTTCTTTTTTCTTTTTCAATCTTGATAAAGACCAATACTTAGACCATAATGGAACATTATTATTAGCAAGTGCTTTTAAACAGATATACTTATAATACTTATTACTAGATAACGTACATAATAAATCATTATTATGTTGGAGTGTACCTATTACAATCTTACGTCCATGTTCAACTACCCTTGAGTCAATTATCTCATTCCACCAACTAAGTGTCTTCTGTCTTTGTATCTCATTTGCTGTATTATCTAAATCACATACATCATCAGCTATTACCCATTCTAACCTAGTACCAAGTACAGCATTCCCCGTACCTCTAGCAATTATTGAAGGGTCACGACCTTGCATTGTCTTATCCCTGACCACCATTATTTCTTTCTCTGTCCATTTTCTATCATAATCTGGCATTAATTCTGGAAAATCATTATGCAATCTATCATTTTCCTCTATATGCCATTTTATAGCTGATAAAAAACCACTAGCCTGTGTAGATGTATTAGAAAGAATAGCACCATGAGTATTTCTATCATTGATTAAGAACCATAAAGGCAATACTAAACTAAACCATGTACTTTTAGCATGTTCAACAGGGATATGAATTACTATAGATTCATGTCGTAATGCTTCAAACATCATATAATATTGATGCTTTGCTGTTTCTGTATTCCATCTTCTTATATATGGCTTTATATACTGTTCCCCAAAAATACAAGGGTTTAATTTAGCAAACTTACGTCTTTCCTGTAAAGTTGCTTTCCAAAAACAATCTCTTACTGCTATTGTTTCTTTTTCCCACCTATCAATATAATCAGTAGGAAATGGATATTCTGGAATTTTTATGTTTACAGGTTGTATCATTTATATTACCCCTTTAGTTGCCTTATTAATTCTTTCAGTTAATGATAATACATTTGATTTTAAAGTTTCTTCTGGTTCTTCATCCAATTTTGAGAAATCGACTTCCTCTGGCTTAATTGACTCTTCATCAATCGCTTTTGTTGATAAATTAGATGCCGCCATAGCAGTCGACATTTTGAATACCATGTTACTTGCTTCTGTAAGTGTCTTAATTTCTTTTGCTGTACCTTCTACAATTGAAGCATGTAATCTGGTTAATATAAGCGGCATTGTTTCTTTAAACATTACATTGACCAATGATATTCTTTCATTCTCCATATCTGAATACTCTTTTATAAGTTCTGCTTCTATCTCACTAATCATTTTGGCTTTTTCTTTAGCTGTTAAATCTTCTATGTTTTTATTTTCTACAATATACCTTGCCCTCTTAAAAATTGTCTTGATTGCTGTATCTTCCAACATGTATGGTAAATATTTTTTATGTGAATCTATTAAATCTTTTAAATGATTAGTAGATTTAAATATTTTTGGAAATTGTTCAGTTAGATATAATTGAATTTTTAAATGATCTGAATCTTCTAATATCATTATGTCTATTTTTTCTCGTATTTTCTTAGGTAATTTACAAATCCTACAACTCCTTGTGTGAAGGTAAGATTTGTAATATCCTGAATTTTTTATAAAATTTGTAAAATTATCATCAAATTTATCTGAGAATACGTTTGACATAAAATTACCTCCTTTTAGAGTTTTTATTGCGTTTATTTCATTATATCTCATATTAATACTCTATGTTACGTAAAATACAAAAAAAAGACCTGTATTTTATTAAAACACAAGTCTTTTTATAAAATATATGAAATTTTATGTATAATTTCTTATCTTTTCTGTAAATCTATAACATTTTTATTCAATTTAGGTTTTAAATATATTGATTTATTATTTATTTTTTTTTAGTAATAGTATTTACATTATTAAATAATTAAAATAATATATAATATATATAAACTAATTATTTATTTATATCTACTTACAATTTTTAATTAATAATCATAAAAAAAAAGAATAACTCAAGTCGAAGGGTTATTCTTTTAGTTTATTTTATTCTTGTTCCGACTTCTTTTCATTTTCAAATGTATTGCTATAATCATAAAAATTTGTAAATGTCTTTTCACTATCACCTTCTAATACTCTTAATTCATTCAATATTCTTTCATTTTCTAATAATTTCTTGATTTCTATTAACTTATATGATAGAAATCCTATGATACTTGTTTGACTTAATATAATACATATTAATAATATAACCAATAATTATACCCCCTTAATACTTATATTTCTTTTGTTGCTTAAATGACTATATATACTTAAATGACTATATATACTTGGATAACATTTGAATACTTAGAAAATTTTGGAAGCTAATATTTTAAATTTTGGTGTACATAATTTTTGCAGGGACATCTATCTACGGTTTTGAAAAATTCCAGAATTTTTACGGATTCCAAAATTTTCCAAATATACAAATGTTACAATTGAAATACAATTTTATTTCAATTTATTTTTCGACTTATTTTTCAATTGAATTAAAAATCTTATCATATATATTACTACGGCCACAAATATCATGTATACTATAATATCCCTGGATCTATAGACTTCTATGTATTCTTGTGTCTTGCTGACACGTACTACAGTATACTTGTCTTTACAAGGTATTATTATATGTATACCTTCTATTACTGTCTTATACATATATTGATCTTCTGTATTAGGTATATCCTTATTATCATTAATATCCCTATATGTAGATGTATCTACCAATACGCCTATATCAAATCGTAAGTCCGTATATATGGAACTTACTACTACTACCCCTAATACCAATATTACCATTACAATACTTGTTATTAATGTTTTTTTCATATTTTTTATTCTCCTTTAAATTTTAATTTTTTACTACTCTATCATTATATTACACTAATTACACAATGTCAATACTTTTTTGAAAAAATGTAAAAATAAATTTCTTAGCTTCTTCGGCTTACCTGAGATACCTGGGAAATAAAGGAAGCTAAGAAAGATTTTGGAATTTTTGATCGATCGTCGATTATTTTTAAGCCAATGTAGCAAATAAAAAATGTGTTTTCATAAAATGTCATTAATACTGTATAAAGCAACGTTGCGATTGCAACAAAAATTTCCCAAGAATCTTAAAAATCTCTTGTATCCCTTGACAAATGTAGAATTGTGGTCCCATTAAAAAATTGTATCGATACACTTTTATCAATAAAAATCTTAAATTTTTTTTTATTTTTTTTTATTTTTTTTTATTCATTATAAATAAAAAAAAATAAAAAAAAATAAAACTGATAAACCATGATATAAGTGACTTTGAACAGTTTTTTCTTAATTAATTACTTTTTTTTCCAATATAAAAAGCGTGTAAAGCGTGTAAAAAACACGCTTTTTACACGCTTTTTTAAAACCTCGAATCCTATGGTATCAGTGGCTTATAATACTTTTTTACACGCTTTACACGCTTTTTTTTCATATCATACTACCCAGCATTTAAATAAAAATAATAATAAATACTTTCCTCATTACCTCTCTTTCTTCTTATTATTATTATTTATTTTTATTTATTTTTTTATTTTTCACTATGGAAAAAAAAGCGTGTAAAGCGTGTAAAAAGGTGTTATAGGCTACTGATACCATAGGATTCGAGGTTTTAAAAAAGCGTGTAAAAAGCGTGTTTTTTACACGCTTTACACGCTTTTTATATTTTGAAAGAATAGTCAATTAAGAAAAAAAACTGTTCAAAGTCGCTTGTATCAAGGTTTATCAGTTTTATTTTTTTTTATTCTTCATTATAAATAAAAAAATAAAAAAAAATAAAAATAATTTTGAAAAAAAAGAAATAAAAAGACTCCGAATAAAGAATGCAACGGTAATACAAAAATTTTTACATTTTTTCAAAAAAAGTATTGACATTCTGTAATTAGTGTAATATAATAATAATTGTCAAAGGGCAACACATTGACACAAGCACATTGAAAAGTAAATATCGGTCGCAAAAAATATACTCTTTACTTGGAGACTACGACAGAGGGACGTAAATCACAAGACAGGTAATTTCCTGGTGAATACATGGCAATATATCGTGGATACATAACCAGTAAGTACTAAATAAACTCTAGTCATCCATATCATATGGATGATAAAGCAAATTCTGGCCGGTTCTGGCAATGTCTTAGACTTATTTAGTAGTAGCAAATTTTTATTTTTCTCCTAAAATACATAATAATGAGGGATAAACGGATTAATTTGGTTTTTGATAGTCCCTGATAGACATAAGCGTATGTAAAAAAATCGTGGTAGCTGGTGCTTTGGTAAAGGTTCAATTCCTTTATACCTATTAAATAATAGTCCATGAGACTTAAAAAGGAGATTAAAAACTATGATTAAATTACAAAGATTGATACAAAAAATGATGATATTAAGATATAGAGTTCTTAAAATACCTGTATTAATGGTATTTCAAGAGCAAACAATAAAAATAATTTATGGCAAAAAGACCAAATACATAAGTTTTTCAAGGTCTATGTATATTAATGCGTTATTATCTGCTATAGATAATACGATTAATTTGACTGGTAAAAAGCCAGTTGTAATAAAAGTATAGGAGGTTATTAGATGAGTAAATTATATTTAGTTGATAGGTATGACACAAATAAGAGTTACATCATAAAAAGATATAAATCAGGTAATTATTACTTTAATCAATCGATTGACGGTATAGAGATATACCCAAGATATGAAAAGACTACTAAAGAAGCTTTAAGATTGATAGGATTTCCAGTATATATATTCAAGTAATCACGTGTCAAAGCGTGACTGCTTTTTACTAATAGTCCCATAAGGACTTAAAACAAAGGAGAATAAAAAAGATGACAAAAAAAGAAATTAATAGAAATTTATACTATACTATAGAAAGTATTCACTCCAATTTTTATGGGGATGACAAAGAATTAAAAGAAATCTTAGAAGCTGTTGAAAAAATAGCAACTAAGAAAACGAGAAATATATCTCAAATAAGAGATTTACATATATATTTAAATCCTGATTGGAATAAAAAAATATTGATAAGTATGTATGAATACTTATCAAAACTACGCACAAAGTATAGTACTCAATTTTTAGATGATATGATTCAATTGGATAGTAAGATTGATTCATAATTAGAAAAAAATCATTAAAAATCTTACCATTGTGAATGTTAAAGTTTGCAAGGGTATTATCAGTCCACTGGACTTAAAACAAAGGAGAATAAAAATATGAATAAATTAAGAACAAAAAAAACAATCAAGATATATCATTTAGATAATAACTATGAAGGTACTTTTACCTCTAATGGATATAAAGTATATAAAAGTAATTTACATCATGATCAATATATATATAATAATCAAATGATATGTAATGATATGAATACTTCTTGGAAATACTCTTATTCAATAGAGTATAAACATCCAATAAATGGTGAAACATTATTTATAAAAGCATGGGTATACGTACCTTATACATTTATTAATCTTTTAAAAAAAGAAGATAGTAAATCATATTACAATATTCTAAATTCTTTAGAATATTATTTAGAAAATTATCTAAAAAATCGATGTTTATACATCAAAAAATATCATTAAAGATAAAAGTTGCTCAGGGTAATATAGAGTCAAATTTATATTACCTTTTATCAGTCCATATTAGGACTTAAAAAAAGGAGAATAAAAAATATGAAAAAATCAGATAATTTAACAAACAAAAGAATTATAAAATTATCAAAGGTATTTAAGGAATACTTGGATAATTCAATTTTATCCAGTAATTTGTATGACTGGATAAAACATACTATGAAAAAGTATCATATAGTAAATGATACTGAATACATGTATCAGATTAATACAATTGGTATCTTAAGATATCGATTAGTTAATGGATTAAAAGAAGACTTTGTTTTCTTAGGACATTACAAAAACGGCAAACAGATTGAAGACAAAGGAATACAATGTTTGAAATATTTCATTAAAGACGAAGGGTTTTTATTGAATGAAACATAAATTTTTAGGATTGTCACAAGTCAAATTGTGACTATCTTTTTAATAATAGTCCATTGGACTTAAAAAAAGGAGAATAAAAAATAATGAAAATTAAATTAAAGGAAATATTAAAATCAATTAATTTAAAAGAATCAATTGATGATATTGTAATTGTTGAAAAAAAGGCAGATATGCCACAATTAAAACCAATAGAATATAGTGAATATGAATATAAAGATAATATCATTATATTTAAAGATGATAATGTTCTTATAATAAAAGAACACTACCATAAACATCACTATTATAGGAATGAATATATGGAGGACTATGATTATTTTAAATATATAGTTTATATAACAGTAGACTTTAAATTTAAAATATCTCATATCCTCGATAATTACCACAAAGATTTTTAAATTTTTATCCTTGTGAATATCAAAGTTTACAAGGGTTTTTAAGTACAATAAAAAATAAAAAGGAGAATAAAATTATGAATACTGAATTAAAAAAAATGATGGAAAAATGTTTCGAATTAAGAGGTAAAATTATAGAATTAGACAATTATAATAGGTCTAATAAACCAGGTTTTGGACGTGAAGCTGTTTTTATGAGAAGTAGTAAGGATATAAATTCTTATATTGACGGTAATATAAGAGTCTGGAAAACAAAAATATGTATAGGTAAAATTGATGTTCTGGATTTACCAGAACAGATACAGGATATACTATTAACATATATCCTTGATGTAATGAAGGATATAAAAGAAATGATGATAAAAATTAAATATTATATGTCAGGTGATTTGATACATTCTGATTTAATTGAAAAGGACAACTAAATAATATCAGGTAGTCACGTGTCAAAGCGTGACTGCTTTTTTACTAATAGTCCACTGGACTTAAAAACAAAAAAAATTTTAAATTAAAGAGTTGATTAAATGAGAGACAGTTTATCAGATTTCCAGGATGTCATCCTCAAAAATGATTTCCCCAATCACAGAATAAAATACTCTGCATACGCTCGAATCTTAAATATATATATAGAGCACGTATGGGACGGTTGGGGTATATTACAAGAAAAATTTGAATTGTGGATAAGCCTTGATTTCGATAAAGGCTTTTTCCACGAAGTTGAGGAAACCGCGAGGGAACTTAGATTTTTTGAAGGGAAGTAAAAAAAAATATCAGGTAATCACGTGTCAAAGCGTGATTACTTGTTTTCAATAAAAAAAATAAAAAAATAAAAAGGAGAATAAAAAATATGAATAAATTAAAATTAACAAATAATGTAAATATAGGTTTTAAAAATGGTCGTCACTTAGGAAGACGATTAACTGACTGCATAATGGTTGATTATTTAGAGATTAATTCAATTAATTATTATGTTGAGTCAAAATCTTATAGATTGAGTTTTAAAGAGCTTATAAGAGATTATATAATTTGGGACTTGAGGGAAGATTTAAATAAAGAATTATCAATAAGACTTTCGACAAATGATTTAAAAATATTTTTTATGAAAATAAATTATATATTAAGTAATTATAAGATTGATATTAATAAATATAATTTATCAGGTTCATATAATGAATTTGATAAATTATATAACGACATTTTTGTAGCTTATAAAAATTCATTAATATGTGAATTTGAGTTTGATTTTGAAAATATCTTTGACAATAAGATTAATTGTTGTCATAGATATAACATTATTGAAACTTATTTCAGTTTTGATTTAGAAACATTCAATATCATAAATAATTATTTTATTAAAGACAATGATTGGATTAGTATTAAATATATTTTAAAGGTTTTAGCTTCATGTATGAACCCTTTATCAGATAATGAATATATGGTACAAGAGTATTTCGAGTTGTTTAAATTTTTACAAGGCAAAAAATTTGTTAAAATCGGTCAAACCGATTTAAAACAAAATACTAATTCAATATTTAATTTATTAAATACATTAAAATCCAATCATACAAAAGTAGTGTATCATGGTAGAAAAATGTTTACATTAGAATATTTAAATACAATATTAGAAATAATGTCCTGATATTGTAACTAAGATTACTGTAAATCATATTACAGTAATCTTTTTAATAAAAAATAATAATAAAATAAAGGAGAGAAAAAAACAATGAATAAAATAGAAAAAGAAATATATATAAATTTGCTTCAATTTTCGTGGGATAATATCCATGAAATCAATGAATATTGGGGAAAAAATATTCTAGTTGAAAATCCTCATCAGAAGCAATCTGACGAGGTAATAAAAAAATATAAGTCTCGTAAACGATGGGACTTTTATCGTAAAGACAAAGCATTTGTGGAATTTACAAAATTTAATAAGTCAAATATAGATTTATTGGTAGACATAATTAATCATCATGAAAAATATGGGGTAGACCATGATTTTACGGTCTACAACAAACAGACAGGGAGTGTTATGGTAACTGATATAACAGTCGCCATAACACCATTAAGTCAAGGTTATACTAATTTGTTTTATTTTATTAATAATTTATATTATGATAAATGGAAGGAGCTGGAATAAAATGACAATAAAAAATTAGACAAAATATTCTATAGATAGTCTAAAAAGGAAAAGAAGGATAAGTTTAAAAAGGAAGGGACTTAGTCCCTTCTTAAAAAAAAAATAAAGGGGATAATGAAAATGATATGTAAAAAAAATTTGATTACTATAAAACAGTTTAGACAGGCAGAAGAATATTACAGCGAAAGTACTTTTGAAAGTACTGGATATATAAATAAAAAATTGAAGGCAAAAGAAGTAAAAAAATTCGTCAAAATGATGAATACCTATCATTTAAGGTACTATGATAGTGGAGATAATCATTATGTAGTCAATGAGGATGGCGTGAAATTGTATCAATACAATGATTTGCTAGGAATATTATCAATGTTAAGTAGTGGCGGACTTTTAAATGAAGTAAATTTATTTTTTGAAGACTTAGAAAAAAATACTGATTATTACAATGAGAATAATCAGTAATATGAAATTGAAATCGAAACCTATATAACGAGGAGGAAGAACGATGAAATTTTGTAAAAGGTGCGGTTCACAATTGATTAATGACGATTGCCCTAATAAAATGTGTCCTTACACGACACGTTTTATCGAAAAACTGTACAATAGAGAATTTGGTGATGATATAGAGGAGGTTAAAGATGGGAATAATGAAAATTATAAAAAATATGAAAAAAAATAATAAATTATATTCACAATATAAATTTAATTTGGTGGGATATAATTTATTGCAAGATGAATTAGTCCATCTTGTAGATGGATATGATGAATTACACTTTGAAAGCATTGGCAAGCTTAATTTTATTAAGCTTGCTAATCAAGGCATTACACCGTACACGATCGTATATGGTGTAAACTACACTTTAAATAAAAAAGAGATATTATTTTATCTCCCAATATCATCAGATATTGATGGTATCGGAAGAATAAAATATTTTCAAGATTATAAAATAAAAATAAAAGGAGAATGAAAAATAATGAAAAACAAGAGATTCCAAGAAATTTTAAATTGGGCAAAAAGACAAAGAAATAAAAATGAATATATATTTAGTCTATATGATGATTATGACGGCATATATAGACTAAATATATGCCAACAAAAAGATAAAGAGGGGTTTTGTAGTAATTATTGTAATTGTGATTGTGCTCATTGGGAAATGAGCATTGAAGTAGAAAAAATGAATAAAGTTCAATATGATTTGTTTGAAAAAGTAGTTGAAGAAAAATAATTAAAATCTCAAGTAATCACGTGTCAAAGCGTGATTGCTTGTTTCAATAAAAAAATAAAAAATAAAAAAGGAGAATGGAAAATAATGAGATTAATAGAACAATTGAAAAACGGTATGATAGTAGAAATATCATCATTTGAGCATTTGGGAACATGTTTAAAAAAAATTGATAAAAAAATTTTTGAATACTTTGAAATAAAGATGTTTGAAGATTATTACAAGTGTGAAAATCCTATTGATGCGAAAATGGCATTGATAGACCATTTGAACTACTACAACACTAGAGACAAATGGACAAATAGTAATATGTTTTCTCATGAATCATGGGAAATTGGTATTGCTTATTTTACTTATATTTGCAATGAATATTCATGGCGATATACACAATTTGATAATAAATTATATATTGAAATGAGATAATGGAGGACTAAAAAAATATGGATAACATGTTGTTTTTCAAATCAATAATAACTTTTATAATCTATTTATTAATTTATAGATTTTTAAAAGATTTAAAAAGTAATATAAATAATAAAATTTTATTAGTTATATTTGATATTATTAACATTTATGCGATATTAAATATCATAGGTATACCAATACTATTAGTAATAATTATATTGAAAGGAGGATAAATCATGTTTTTCAATAGTTATAAAGACATATTAGTATATTTTGAGAATAATTATCCTAATATAAGATTTAAATTATCTGGATATATCTTATCATTAAGAAATAATGATAATGATTTAATAGTAAACTATGATTTAAGGTTTACTAATTTCATCCTATTAGATAATGATATAAACCATCTACATGCTAAGTGTACAATGGATTTAAATTATAATTTTTAAGAAGGTGTTTTATAATGAGATTAAAATTATTGGAAAAAATTCTAACAATAATAGAATTTGATAAAACTCATATACAAATGGTTTTAAATGGTTCTATTATTAATTTTGAGTCAAAATCTTTATTAGCTTTGATGTATGAATCAAGGCTAAAATTAAACACAGAACTCAAAGAAATATATAAACACTATAGAATACTACAATTAATAAATAAGTTGTTAAATCAACTTGATTTTAGCTTTAAAATCGATTTAACAAAAGCATATGATTTAAAGCAACTAAAGAAACTGGAATTTAAATTAATTTCTTTAAGTGATCTAGATTTTGACAAACAATTTAATTTATTAGCTTAGTAGGTGTTAAAGCCTACTAGGTTATTTCAATCATATATAAGATATTCACTATATCTTATATATGATTAATTATAAAAAAAGAAAAAGGAGGAAAAAATTATCAAAAAGTTATTAAATATAAATATTACAATAGGAGGAAAAACTATGGTTATTAATGCAAACGAAATAAATCTTATCGAAGTTAACGCTTGCACAAAAGAACATCTAGAAGATATAAAAAAAAGTATCTCTCAAAAAGGATTTGTAGGAACGCCTGTATTTTATGACAAAAATAGAAATAGGCTTTTGACAGGGAGTCACAGATATAAAGCATGTCAAGAACTAAACACAGATATAGAACTAATAGACATTGGCGATATAGTCGAAAGATATTTACAATCAAATGAGCTTGAATTTGATGAAATAAACTTTGAAGATATAAATGATTTAGATGAATATGAAATAGAGAGATACTTTAGCCAGTTTAATGATGAACAATGAAATAAATAAGGAAGAAATCGACGATATAGGCAAAGGTATTCTTGTAGACTATGGAAACATGTAATCATTTAAAAAAGATAGTATCACAAGTAAATAAGGAGGATAAAAGAAAATGTTATTAAACAAAATATCTAAAAATACTTTAGTGCAATGTGCATTAGAATTAAACAAGTTTATAAAAGGAAAAGATGATTTAGAGATTAAATCAATGACATCAAGAGAACTGAAAACTTTATTATACGATTGGTTATCATATGAATATGATAGCCAAAAGATGAAAGAATATATAATACATGATATTTATAATTATATATATCTTTTGGAAGAACAGGAGATGCAATTCTCCTGGACAGAAATGGTGGATAATTTAGATTATGATGCACCGTTCGAAAAAAAGAAACCTTTAGTACATTCTGAATTAATATATATTAGAGATTTCAGACTTTATGAAAAATATTTAACTGATAAATCAGAAGCTCAATATCAGATTATAAATCCTATGGATTATAATATGGATAAATTGGATTCATTTTATACTAAATTCATGGATTTAGTACATAAAGAAAGCATATTTAGTAAAATTAAATCAGTAAAAGAAAAAATGCAATGAAAATCATAGTAATATTAGTAACAATATTTACATTACCTATCATAGCGTTATTAGTAATATTTAAAAAAATATGTCAATGTTTCCAATTTTTTTTAAATGTTTAAGACCGTCAATTTGACGGTCTTTTTTTTGTGTCCATTAAAAACGTATTTCTTTGATATTTTATAATCTTTTTATCTATTTTCAAATTCTGAACCCTTAAATAAATCTTTAAACTTCTTATAATAATCTGTTTTTTCTTTTTTTTCTTCACACTTTATTTTTAACAATTGTTTTTTTTTATTTCACCTACTTTTTTTGTTCTACATTCAGGACATCTCCACTTTTGTTTTCGAATTCCTTTCAATTTTTTATAGTCCCATGAATTATCTTTTGCAAAATGCATAATTTGTCCTATTACATTAAATTCTTTTATTTCTTGTTTATAATTATCGCTTAATTTGTTTTCGCAAAAATCACATTGTAAGTCATATTTTTTTATAATTCCCATTATTTATTATCCTCTCATTTTTTTGATTTTTGTTTCTATTATACCAATGATACATTTCAATAATATTCCTTTTCTAATTTAATTCCCCAGTTATAATTAGAGTCTAATAATCTGTTGTTTATTTTATTTACATGACGGTTGTAAATTTCGTAATCATTCTTGTATTTATGATTTTTATCGTAATACAAACTGAGACAATGAGCTAAATTGATTCCAGCATTTATTAAGTCAAATAGCTCTTTTCTAAATCCTATTGTATACTTAGGTTCAGCCATTAATTCATAAAATTCTTCCCTTAATTTGATTATTTGTTCATTTATTTCTTCAAAATGAACTTCTTTCCTATCATCAAAAAGATTTATGAATTCATATTTGCTTACACTACCTATATATTTCAATCTTCCATCAGGATATTTTTTAACTTCTGCTTCATGTTTTTTTATTTTCATTATCCTAACTCCCTTACATTTTCTTATATTGTAGCATGATTGTTATAATAATAAAAGACTCTTTAAGAGTCTTTTATTATTATTTTTTTATACCTTCTCCTTATTTAAAATAGTTATAGTGGAATTATTTTTTACCACTACTCTAAAATTACCTTGGTCAAAAATACCATCACCCATTATCCTATAACGTTCTTTCAAATCTTGTTTAATTATTTGATTTTTTATTTCTTCGATATCAAATCCTAATACTCTCTTAAAGTAATTGACAATACTATGATCTGTTATTATCAGACCTCTTTTATTTTTTTCTCTTTTGTATTCTTCTGTTTGTTTGACCAGATGTTTTTTTCTTTCCATAAGTCTGTTTAATTCTGTGCAGACATCATTTAATTCGTCCATATTCTTTGATATTGCTTCATCATAGTTCATTTTTTATCCTCCTTTACATATATGGTTTAGTTTTTGTTATTTCATTTTTAATAAAATCTTCGATTGTTATTTCTTCTCCAGTATCTTTTAATTCATAGGTCCTTATGGTATATCCTGTGAATCTTTTTATAAGTTCTTCAATTCCATCGTGCAGGCAATATTTTGCCTGTTGAGTAAGACTTCCTTTTATATGTGCTTTAGAAATATAAATATTTTTACCGTTTCCAATAGCTTTCCTGTTACCTTTTTCATCAAAGACTATATAGACCTTTTTATTCTTATATTTTTCTATGTCATTCATTATTTTACCCCTTCCTCATTGTAAATTTTTATTTCCTGTAGATTACAAGTGAATTCGCCATCTAATGTAATTACAGGTATATAATCAGCATTTACTATATTTACTTCATTATATTTGCCCAAATCAATGAAGAATCCATTTTTTAATACATACATTGTATAACCTGATTTGTGAGTTACTTTGAATGTATTAAATTCATCAAGTATCTTGATATCCTTTTTGTTGTTTGTGGATAAACAAGTAAATTCTTCATCATTTTTCAAGCTGAATCCTTTGACTTCTGTACTATTTAGTATCTTAGTCATGGTGTAATTACTAAGTTCTTTTACAGGTTTCAAATCATCAACCATGATTTGTTTGACATCTGCATTTAATCCATTTATACATATAAATCCTTTAGCTATTTTGTTTAACATTTTCCTTATATCCTTCTTTTTCTTTAAATTGTTTTCATCAACATCATCTTCTAATTTATAAGGATAATATTTGATATCATCAGTTTCCTTTAATGTAAAGTTTATTATCTTATCTCTGGTGATTTGGGCAAACTTTAAATATTCTTGTGGGTCTGCATCATCCTTGTTTGTTGTGAAATACATGTATTCCCCTCCCCATGTTAATACAATAGGTTTTGCTATCCACTTAATAGCTATTTTACCTTTATTCTCTGTAGTAAGGTAATATACTTTGTTTTTACTGGTTTCTTCACCTTCTAATGTAATAGTAGATTTTACAGCAGTATTATGGAATAAAATAGGCAACACTTCTGGTTTTTCATGATTAATAAGTTTTAAAGCATTACTTATGTTACATGTTAATTTTTCGAATCTATGGAACGCTTGTTTTATACCTGTTCTATAAGCGTTGCCTTTAGTTTTCGTCTCACCTTTTGTTATTTTTATATAATTGTTTACATCATTCTGGATAATCTTATCAATCTTGTTTATACCTAAAATTACTATGTTATCTTGTTTATCCTGGATTGCTATTTCACTACAAATAAATTTATCTATATTATCTATTATTATTCCATCTGTATTTATGTTAACTAATTTACTTTTTGGACTATTTTTTTTAATTAGTTTACATAATTCAATTGCCCTATATTGGCCATAGAGACATATAAAACGGCCTAATTGTTTGTGGGATATACTAAAGTTGAATTCTGAATTTATTAACCCATATAAGTAATTTAAGAGCAATTTACAACCATCTGATAAGTATTCCAATCTATTCTTTAATTCTTCTAATTCTTGTAATTCACCTTGATATTCCATTATATCTGCTCCATCATTACCTCCTTCATCTATTTTAGTATAGATAGCATTTATTTTTTCATCTATTTCTTTTAGTTGTACTTTAACTTCAAAGTTCCTAAAATTATAGAGTGCCTTGTATAATGGTATTTTTATTATTTTTCCATAATATTTCTCAAATAATATTATAATACTTGGGTATAAACTTCTGTAATCTAGATGCCATAAGTTTTCATTTATGTATTTCTCTATAGCACCGTGAATCCCGCCTAACCCCGTTGTAACCTCAGTTCCAAACAGATTAAAAGTATCAAATGAATCAACTATTACCTGTATTTGTCCTTCATGTTCTTGTTGCTTATCATCATTAATATACTCTTTTTCGTATGATTCACAATATAATTCTTTTAATTTCTTGTCTTTTTTTATAAATCCATGATTATTTACAAATTCTACAAAATCATCGAATTTCTTATAACCTGTGGGTTTTATGTAATCTGTCATATTAATTGATTTTTGTAAATAATCTGTAGCTTTTTTGAAATCTATACCAAACTTATTTTTAGGTTTTTTAAAGTGTTCATATTTTTCTATAATTTCATTAAATGACTTAATGAAAGCACCATCACCATGAGGTATTAATTCACCACTTAAAAATTCAGTTTCATATGTACCATTTGATTTTTCAGTTAATTCATTTAATTCATCTAACATTTCACCATACGTGAATTCATCTAATTCCATTTCAGATTCTTGTTTTAATGAATCATTTGAATCATTTGAAACATAACCAGGTAATGAAAAGGCATTAATTAATAAGTTTGTATTATTTTCACTATGAATCATTCGTTCGTTAGGTTCGAATGATTCATCGAACATCTTAATTGCTTCACATGCCTTTACCCTATTTTCAATGATAGGAAGGCAGTGTTTTTGAAAATACCTGAATAGAAAGTCACTATCATTCAGAGCATATTTTTTGAAATCTTCATATTTACCACTTTCAACAAGTTCATTATAATCAAATGAATGTTCAAAATCATGAGTAATATTAGTTTGTTCTTCAAAAAGTTGAATATTTTTCAAAGATATTGATGGTCTTATTACGCCATCATTTCTTATTGTATAGTAATACAGCATTTTAGGAACATCTATAATATTAAGGTTTTTAAAAACCTTAGATTGTCCTAACAGGTAAGGAAATTCTTCTAAAAAAGATGTAATATATTTATCATTTTTATTTAAACTTATTCTTTCTATTGATTCTTTAAATAACTCAGTTTTATTATCAAATTGAGTTTCTAGTCTATAATAATAATTACACCAGAATTCTCTATTGATTCTAAAATAATTTAATTGTCCCATTATCAAGTAATCATTAACTCTCCTTAATTTTGTCGGAATATCGGTAATTCCTTTTTCAACGAATTTACAAAGAGCATTAAGCATGGTTTTGTCGTAGTTAATTGAGTAGCAATACATCGATCTGTTAGCTTTTTTGAGATTGTTATAGAATCTATAGCAATCTTTATCACTTTTGCACTCTATCATTTTTGATTCTTCCATATTCTCATTTCTCCATTGATAGGAGAAATAAGAGCCTTTAAGACATTCTGTATCAAACACTTGATACTTTAAGTTTTCTGTTAACATCTAATATCAACTCCTTTATTTTTTTTTTTTCATATTTTTAGATTTTGATAAATTCTCTAACTTTCTTTATATTTTCTATATCCATCTTAATGAGTTCTTTATCTATGTCTAAAATAAGATTATGGCCTTTTTGCCAATTTTTAATTATCTCTATTGTTTCATTACAATATTCGTATAACCCGGGTATTGATGACCTGTAAATTATATTTGATATACTGATTAAATCTCCATGATGATTTTTTTCTTGACATAAGTCTACACGTATTTGTATTTTAGGATATCCACGATAAATAGATATGAATAAACAAGCACTTCTAATGTTATCTGTAGTAGTTTTAAATGGTTCCATTAATCGTATTAATCCATCAACATCATAACAATATTTTTTTTCATCCATTTCTAAAAAACCTCCATTTTTATTTAAAATGAATACATGGATAACTAAGTTATCCATGTATTACATTTTATATTATTATACTTTTTAGTTAAATGGTGAATCGTCATCATCACCCAATGGTATTCCATGTAATAAATCGTCACTTGTTGTCTCAGAACCAACAGCTTTTTGTAAAACTTCTTCTTTTTCATTTTCTCCAAACTCTACAGCATCAAAAGCATCTTCTGCACTAATATCAAATTCAAATGCAGGGTTTTGGTCAAATACTTGTATTTTAGTTACAAAGCATGTAACACCTTTATTTGTTCCCCTGTCATAATTTTTGAACTGCAATACTGCATTGCAATATTTTCCATCTAATTCAGCATCTTCTTCTGGTTCATATGGTTTAACATATTTATCATAGAATTTGATATTAAATTTAGAATGAACTTTTAAAAAATGTGTATTTAAAAGTCTATCTCCATTCTTTTCTTTACTTTCTAATTCTTCTGCTTTTTTGTCTCCATTTTTAAAACAGCTAATTCCAGATTTTGGAATTTTGTGTTCTTTCCATAACTTAATTATAATATTTTTAATTTCTTCTATACTAGGATTTTTACTACCATCAGGCAATGTATTATTAATAAGTATTTCTGCCCTATGTTCTAAACTGTCATTGTTCTTTAATTCTTGTTTATATTTTTCTTTAGGTACTCTTACAAAAGTACCTGTCTTTGATTTGTATTGACCATCCAATAAACAAGAAAATTGTAATGTGTTTAAATTAACACCTTTTAACACATAATTAATTTTTGTATCTTTACTCATTTTTCATTCTCCTTTATATTTTTAGTATTTTTTTGTGTTCTCTTATGAACAATTATTATTATATAATAGTTATTACAGAATGTCAACACTTTTTTTGAAAAAATGTAAAAAATTTAATTCAATAAGTATTATGTTAATTCTTTTCTAAAATCTTCCATGATTCTTCTGATTACTTTCGAATCTGAATCACCTAGAGCAGCTTTAGCACTCTGTTTTTCACTCATTATCTTATTGTGTTTATATTGATGTATTGTTTTTTCTACTATTATAAAGTAATAAAATTTTGTCCTGGTACTAGTCATCCTGTGAATTCTGTTTTCAAATTGTAGATTGACTCCATAATTCCATTCAATATCAGCATAGATAATGTAATCACAGCAATCAAGATTTGCTCCTTCGGCCAGACATTTAATAGTAGTCACTAAAATTCCAGTATTATCTTCTTTGAATTTTTCTACTATTTCATACCTATTTCTTACCTGTGAATTTATAAGGTATACATTTCTTCCAGGATATTTATTTTCTAATGATTTTTGAAGATTTTTTGACATTTCTATATATGTACATGCTACCATTATCCGTTGTTCTCCGATATCATCACATAAATTTATAGTTGCATTTTTTACACAAGATACATCATGTCCACCTAAAATTACAGGATTTTGAGCAATCTGACATATCCTAATAAACTTTTCTACATCTGATTCAATTATGTCTCCTGATGGATTTAAATAGTCTTCTAGTGCATCATTATAATATTTAGTTTGCTTGTCATTCATATAAACTGGAACATTCATATAAATTTTATCAGGTAATTCACTGGCAACATCTTCTTTTAACTTCCTGATCATATATCTATTTATTAATTGTTGGAATTCTTTAGGTCTTATAACATGACCTATTACTAATACATTTCTAAAACCCTCATGTACATCGCAATAATACTTAACAAAAGTCCAATAGCTTGTAAACCTTTCCCTATCTAATATCTTTAATAAACTATAAATTTCACCAGGATTTTTAGTTAGTGGTGTACCTGTGAGCATAAGTCTATTTGTGGTATTGATTGCATATGCACCCTTAGATATTTGACTATCTCTAGTTTTTAATCTATGTGCTTCATCCCAAATTACCAGGTCAAACTTAGTCTTCTGAATATACTCATGTACATTAATTTCTATTACCTTACCATTTTTCTTAGTTTTTACTCTTATCTGTTCATAGTTAATGATTAAGATAATTTTCTTTTGTTCCTGATGTTTTTTGAATTGTTGTTCCCTTTGTTCTGGTGTTCCATCGATAATTGTATAAGTAAGTTTGGGACACCATTTTTCAATTTCTTCACCCCATGAATATTTAAGGTAACTTGGGCATACTATCATTGTCTTGTATGCTTTTATTGCTTTAATACAATTGATACCTATTAGTGTTTTTCCCAAACCCATGTCGTAACCTATGATACAATTCCTAACGTTTAAAAAATAGTTTACTGCTTCTAACTGATATTCTTTTAATTCTTTATTTAAATTATCTAAAATGGTTCTTTTTTGATTTAAAGCTAATTTATTTTTTTCAATTTCCTTCTGATACCAGGTTTTTACTTCTTCTGTAGCTTCTGGCTTTTCTGATGTTTGTTTGAGAAGATTACAAAGGGCTTGTATATCTAGATTCATACTGGCATAACCCTTAAGATAATTAGGAGTCCAGCCAATTAATTGGTGAGACTCAATTTCATTTAAATTATCAGATTCTATATATAATCTTTTTCTTTTGATTGATATATTCATTATCTATTTACTCCTTTCTCTCTTATTTTTTTTATTAAAGATGACATAAGTATAAAAGGATATATGAAGGATACTATTAATATTGGTATCATGAGAATAATTATATTATCTCCATAATCTTGTACAAATTTTGAAAAAAAATCTCTATATCCTTCATGTTCTTTTTTTAATTTTTTAGTTGCTTTAGGTATTAAAATATATCCTAGTATTAAACCTATTATCCAGTAAAATATAAAAAATTTCATTTTCTTTTATTCCTCTTTCTTTTGGGTTTACCAAATAATTTTTTTTAACGCCATGATTCTCTAGAATGACGAGGGAATCAATATAGCTGCTAGTAAATACATTATCGATTGGTCTATTGTTTTTATCATTTTTTATATCCCTCTTTAAATTGAATTATTCTATGTTTTACAATATCAAACATGTAATCTATTATATATTCTTTATTGTCTTCAAATATGTTATATATATTATCAATATCATCTACTACTATCATCATATTATCTTTATCTAATTTATTTATTGATTCTATAGATACATTTCTGTTATAACCTTCATATAATCCTAATTTACATATCAGATTACATAATTTTTGTGATATTTCACATATTTCATATTCATTTAAATGAAATACTGTATTTATATCGAGTATAGTTAAATTTTTTTCTTTCATATTTCAATCTCCAATCTATTTAAGACATAATTTGTATTAGATATTACAGTAATCATTTGAATTTTTCAATCCCTCCATGTTTATTTAAGTACCATAAAATATGGGCGAAAGCATCTATATTATGTATTCTATATGAATATTTATCAAAATTACTTTTCATATATTTTTCTGCTATTTTTCTGAATCCACGTCTTAAAGATGGTGGATTTTGATAATAATTTAACTTATTAACTTCACAATATCCTTCTATATAACCTACTTTCTTACACATATCAAATTGATCTTGAGTAATCATTCTTCCTACGTTTTTTTCGAATATAATGATATCGTCAGGTCCTACAGTTTCTAATGTTGTATTAATATCTTTATAATTAAATAGAATCTGCATAGACTCTATTGTACCTTTTTGTCTATTAAATCTTACATATCCTGTAGACTCACCTGGATCGAAACTATGTATAAATTTATTATATTTCAACTTCTGATCCCCCCGATTCTTCAATATCTTTAATGACATTCATTTTCATTGATTCTCCAAAATCTTTTAATGCTTCCATTTTTGTTGATTCGCTTAACTCTTTTGATACTTTATCACTATTTAAATGATAAATAGCTTTTTCAATACTTTCGGCTGCCTTATAATGCTTGTTCTCAGTTAAAATTTCAATAGACAATTCAAGATTGCCTATTAATGCTTCCATTATCTGATTATTTTTATCCATCAGTTTTTATCCCCTTTATAATGTTTTTTATTGAACTCATGATGTAAATTAGTACACCATTGTTTTACTGTGTCTTTTGTAAATGTACCACAATATTTACAAAAATTATATTTTTTCTTTTTTGAATACTTTGAAGTATTTATTGCATTTTGTTTATTCTTCATATTTTTTAATCCCCTTTATATTTTAATAATTACATTATATTACTTATTTTACATTAAGTCAAATAAAAAAAAGAGAGATAAACTCTCTTTTAGTTTTCTGTAACTAGTTTCATTATTTTTTCTACTATGTTATCTATTTCATGGACATGAATCATATCAAACTCACACATTACTTGCGTTTCAGGACATACTGTTGGATCATCAAGGCTTTCTTGTGATGTTCTATAACTATCAATTATTTCTTTTATTTCATCAGCTAATTTTGAATATTGCTTATTATATTCTTCTTTAGCTTTTTCTAAGTTTAACATAGCTTGTTTTAATTCATACATTCTTATACCTCCTTGTAATTATCTTTTATCTCTTAAAAATTTACATAGTAAACTTTTAAATTTTTCATCATTTTTATCATTATATTTAATCAATGCTTCCATATTATAAGGTGCTAATAAATCATAAATCAATTTACATAGATTATGTGAATTGATTATTTCACACTCTGATTTTTCAAAATTGAAACGAAATGTACCCGAAAATCCTTGTAATTTTAGAAATTGTGAATCTAATTTAGGATCAGGATATGTAAGACCATGATGCTTGAATACTATTGCTTTCTTTATATCTACATAATTATGGTCTGAAATAAACTTTGCCTGATTGTGGTCATAAGCTATTATTACATCTCTAATTTTTTTATTCATTTTTATCATCCCTCCATTTATCATGTTTTTAATATACTTTACCTATGAATATCTTTTGATACTTTTGATAATAATCTACCAAATGTTTCATCTGCTAAAATGCGATATTTAACCTCATGAGTTGATAATAAATCATAAATCAATTCCCATAATTTAGGTGTATCTATTATTTCACATATTGAATGTTCAAAATGGAAACAAAATGTTCCTGAAAATCCTTTTAATTGTTGAAATTGTGAATTTAATTTAGGATTAAGGTATGTAACATTTTCTTTAACATTCAAACAATCTGATGATTCACCATGATGCCTGAATACTATTGCTTTCTTTATATCTATATGATTATGGTCTGAAATAAACTTTGCCTGATTATGGTTATAAGCTATTATTACATCTCTAATTTTTTTATTCATTTTTTTCATCTTCTTTCTTTTTTTTAATCTCTTTTATAAATATTTATCTGGAAGTTCATCTTCTTCTATGTCTTCTTCTATGTCTTCTAATGTATAATCCTCATCAATATTTTTTTCTATAATATAATGATCTACTAAATCTAAGTAATAATCAAAATCCTCAATCACTGAACATGAATATAATAATATTACCTTGCTATTAGTTATATCAATTCCTGATTTTTTTAATTTCTTAACTTCATCATTTATATCGTTCCACATATCATATTCAACCCAAGGTTGTTCTGCTATCTCATATGTTTTTATTTTTCCATTATTCAAGACGTCTAAGTATATTACACAATTTACTTTATTCTTATGTTCTAACCTGAACAACTCATCCCTTTGTTGCTCAGGTGTCATTTTTTCCAATGATTTCATTATCTTCTTCATTGTCTCATTCATCTTTTTATTCTCTCCTTTATATTTTAATAAGGTAATCGTATTATACCATTTACATTATGTCAAGTATTTTTTTAAATAATGTAAATTAATTAAAAAATAAATGTTCATTTTGTTGCTAGGGGAACAATCTACTACTTAGCAAGATAATTATGTAAAAATGGATATAAGTTTTATATGGAGATATAAAAAGTAATTGTTGCAAATAATGCAACAATTACTTTTTATATCTCCACACAGCATTACAAAAATCAATTGCACACTAACCTATAATATTTTTCCTTTCTATTTTTTTAATGTTATACTTTTTATTGCCCTATGAATACTTTCTTCTAAAGCTGTTATAGCAATAGATAAATTGCGTGAAGCTGGGCAATTTTTTAAAATAGCTTCACCAGTTTTTATATAACTTTTTCTGATATTTTCAATCTTTTGAATCTGATCTTCATCAAGAGATTTATTTGTAAAACTTTCATTTAACTCTTCTATTTTTTCTTGTAATGTCATTTCTCTATATGCCATACTATCGCTCCTTTATTGTTTTTCATTATTCTTTTATTCTCTTTTTTATTTTAATAAGAATTACTAAAATTAAATAGTTTCATATTTTTAATGGTTTTAATTTTATATAGTTTTTATATTATATTTATCTAATTTTTTAAAATTAGATTCTAAAGGTATATTTTTTTCTTTAGCATATTTAACTACATAAGATAAATCTAACATATACTTTTTAAAATCTTTTCTTACATCTTTTATAAAATTTTTAATATCTCTTTTACATGATTTATTTGTAATCTTTCTTATATGCTTTTCAATATAATCTGGTATATCTGTATATTTAAAAACTGTGTGCCGTATATGTGTAGCCTCATGACATGTAGGGCATAATGGTATAAATTCTTTTAATACTTGTATATTATTTTCAAATACAAATACTTCATGACAATGTAATCCTTTCATTTTTTCATTACACCAATAACATTTATTATCATGTTCTTGTATTACTTCTTTTCTAATTTCATTCCATGAGTTATCTTTTAATATCATTCTGCAATTACTATACCAATTACATGGTGGTATAAATTGATAATAAAATTTAATTGTCTCCTTCATCTTTTTATTCTCTCCTTTGTATTGTTAGTAATATAATATTATTACAATAATTACAGGATGTCAAGTATTTTGTAAAAATAATGTAAATTGATGTTTTTGCTAGATTTCATTACAATATTAAACCTAGCAAAGAATAAAAAGCTTTGCTAGATGCAATTTCAATATTCTAGCAAGGATTTTTAAACCTAGCAATTGTTTTTAAGTTGACATAGGACCTATATATATGATATATTTTAGATATATTTTAGATATACATTAGTTATACTATAAAGTTAAAGAAAAGAAGGAAGCTAAGACAGGATATAAAAAAGTTAATAATTATTATGAAGAAGGGGAGTGTATTGGTTATGAAACTTATAAAAGAGTTGATAAGAATTACTAAAGATCAACAGGATAATATTATTGAATATCAAAAGAAAAATAATTTAACTACTAAGGCAGAAGCTTATAGACATTTATTAAGTAGTTTAAGCAAGGAAGGTGTTAAGGAATGAAAAAAACAATAAAAGCTTCTTTATACGCTTTTGTCACTGGTAATAAGATATTTTTTATTGATAGTACAAATGATAAAGCTATTGAAAAACTTTATAAAACTAAAGGTAAAGAAATAAAAAATATAAGGAAGTATAAATATAATGAAAGATATATAAATTATAATGAAGAAGGTGAAATTAATGAGTAATAAAGAAAATAAAAATGTAGTAGTAAATTTAATTGATTTTTGTAATAAATTTAAAAAAGATATAAGAAAGACTAATGTTAAAAATAGAGTAGAAAATCTAATGCTAGAAACTGAATTAAAACAAAAAGAAATAGATGCTTTTAAAATAAGAATGGATCACGATAGGGTTGAAAGCAAATTAAATTATCTTGAAAGTATAGCTAATACTAAATTTATGACAGTTTTATTATTTTTATTGATGCTGTCTTCTATTGTATTAACACCTATGGGATATGGATTGTTTTATGTTAGTTTTCTATCCATCGCCTTAATAATAGTTTTAACGATTATTCAAATACTTACTTTTTATGTAGCTGCTATTAAGACTCAGGTATATTTATATTTTAATAAAAGTTATGGTGTTATAAATATGATAACAATGATACTAGTTCCCATTAGTATCATTGGAAATTATAACACCTTAATTAAAGTAATAAGATTAGATACACCTTTAATAGGTCAAATAGTTACTATTTTAATATGTATTATGCTTGATATTAGTATTATAACAATAAACACTTTAAAACACGATAAGAAATATAAAAATTTTACTACACCTATCGAAAATGAAATGCAGGATAAAATATCAATCTTGCATATGTTGAAAACAATTTTTTTTGATCGGTTAAGAATAAAATTAATGAAACCATATTTTGAGACAAGAAAAAATTTTAAAGATAACTTAAAAATTTTTAAAGATAATCCTAAAAATTTTAAGGATAACCTAAAACTTTTTAAGGATAACTCAGAAAATTTTAAGGATAATCCTAAAAATTTTAAGGATAACCTAAAACTTTTTAAGGATAACTCAGAAAATTTTAAGGATGACCTAAAAACATCTGAGTATAGCTTAGAAATTTTAAATGATTTTAAAGACAATCCTAAAAATTTTAAGGATAATAATATGAATAGCCTAAGCAAGCTTGAGAATTTTAAAGATAAAAAACAACTAGAAACAAGTGATACCAAAGGTATACTAGGAATTTCTAGTCAAGATAAAGACAACCCTAAAAATTTTAAGGATAACCCAGAAAATTTTAAGGATAACTTAAAACATTCAATTAATTTTAAGGATAACCCAGAAAATTTTAAGGATAACCCAAAAAATTTTAAGGATAACTCAGAAAATTTTAAGGATAATCCTAAAAATTTTAAGGATAAGACAAAAATTTTTAAGGATAACCCAGAAAATTTTAAGGATAGCTCAGAAAATTTTAAGGATAAGACAAAAATTTTTAAGGATAACTTAGAATCTGAGGAATTAACATTTTGGGACAAATATGCAATTATTAAAAATCAGGTAAAAGCTTTAAAAGAAAATGAAGTCATATCAAAAAAAACTTTCAAATATTTAATTACTAAAGATAATGATTGGAAAAAAGTCAGAAAAAATTTAGTGAACGACGGTCTAGCATTTACAGAAAATACTACAACTAGAAGAACAAATAATAAAACAAATGAAAAAGTTGCAAAATAAAAAAAAACCTAGATAATTAAAAACTAGGTTTTTTTTCTTTTAAATTGCAACAATCACAACAAATATATTTATCTAAATATTCGCATTTATATCATCAACTCCATTTCTTCGTAATCATTACAAAATATATAATAATCGTTTCCGCTTCTAATAATATAATGATTATATTTTCCTACCAAATATATCTCGCCGATTAATTCATCTTTCCAACAAGTATTAAAGGCGACAAGGGCAATACCAAAAATTATTTTTATAGCTTCTACTGTCATATGATTATGTATTCCGCCAATAAATAATAAATCTTCATCACCTTTTTTAATTTTTACTTTGTCCCCAATTTTAAACTTCTTTTTTAACTCATTTAACATTTATATTACCTCACTTTCATTAATTAAGTGCTTTTGATGTGTCCACCAACCACGTTTATATCCAGCGATTGTTATTTATTAGCTTTGTAAAACTGGTTTGCAAAACCTAAAGGTGTCATACTTCTCAATATAGACCTTTTTGAATAGCCAGTTTTTTCTCGGTAACCATCTGGTATATTTTTCAGATCTGTAAAATGTTCGACACAACTTACAAAATCACTTGCACCTTTTGTAGTTGGGTGTTCAAAATTTCTTTTTTTAACTGGATTTTTTTTAGGTTTATTAAATTGTCCCCATAGGGCAGTCTTTTTTGTGTATGGATCGCCGTATTCGTAAGGTTGGAATACTAAATAAGACTCACCTAAAAATCTTTTAAGATACCCTGAGTATGGATTTTCTAATGCCCAAAACTTTAAACCTTTAGAACTTTTTTTATAAGAATGATACAAACATTCATGGATAATATCTAAGCATGTTTGGACAATTTTCATACCTGCTCTTAAATCTCTTGGTTCTTTTGCCGTTTTATCATTTCTTGCAATACTAAACATTGTGCATGGTGGAGCACACAAGATCCCATATATTTCATTATTTTCAATAAGTTTTAATAACCATTCCCATTCTTTCCATTTTGTAATGTCATAATCTGGCAGGGTTAATACTTTCACATTATATCCATTCTCTTTATATGGTAGCGACCACATACCTGTACCCCCGCACAAATCTAATATTATTTTATTTTCCATTTCTCGAACTCCTTTTATTTATATCACCTAAATGTATTATATTAGGATGATTTTTTCTTTAATATTTTAATTGTATATTTATTTATTTCACAATTTGCAACAATTACAAAAGTCAATAATGATTGGAAAAATGTCAAAAAAAAATTTAGTAAATGTTTGATATATATTTAATAATTTAATATCTATTATTTTTTTACCTTTTAATATAATATTCTTTTATTCTTCTAAAAACTTACCATGGCAATGTAAATCTGAAATATATTCATTCCCCCAAACGTCCCAATTTTCCCTCATTTTTTCTCTTTTTTATAATTGTTTGAATATGATACATTATTTTATATAATGATTCATTATCTATATTTTCTTCTTTCTTCTTTTAATCTTTCATATTCTTCTTCTTTTCTTTCTTCTATTCTTTTTTTACTGAATTTCATATTATTATCACAGTCGTCACATTTGTAATATAACCATGTATCATCAGCACCAATGTATATTAAATCACCATCACATCTATCACAATACGCCATTTTTAATTATCTCCTTTTTTTTATATAATTTATTTATTCCTTTAAATTTTAATTAAATAATTTTTTATAAAACATTTGATATCAACATCGACGATCTCACAGATCATTATTAGATCATTAATCGTAAATTTTCTATCATTGGCTATTTTACGACTTAAAGAAGCAGGTTGTAAACCCATATCTTTTGAAATTGCCTTTATTGTAAGACCTTTATTTTTAATAAATAATCTTAATTCATCTGATTTTATCTTATACACAAAATCACCCCTATATTTTTATAAATACTATCCAATGAGTTTTATTTCGTTTATTTCCAAACAGTGGTTTATATTTAGTCAAATTTAGTATTTCATTTAACTTAATTTGTTCTTCATTCCATTTAAAAATTAAAAAGCCGTAGTTTTCTAAAACTCTAAAGCATTCAGAAAACCCAGTTTTTATATCTTTTTTCCAATTTTCATTTAATTTTCCATATTTTTTTGCTAACCAGCTTTTTTCGCCAACTTTTATTAAATGTGGCGGATCAAATATAACTAATTTAAAAGTGCTATCTTCAAATGGTATTTTCCTAAAATCACCTATAATATCAGGATTTACTTCTAATTTTCGGCCATCACAAAGAATATCTTCATATTCTCTATTATCCATATACACAGTATTTTTGTTGTTTTTATCGTAATAAAACATTTTACTTCCACAACATACATCTAAAATAAATTTATTATTCAATGAAAATCACTCCCTTTATTAAAAACAGGTGGGTTTGTATCCCACCAGTTACTTATTTTTATACTTTTTACGTCTTTGTTCGTGGTAGTCTTTGACTTTGTCGTTACCTGATGTTGTAGTCATTGGGCAACTATCAAAAATCCCTTTGTTACAATATCCACCATCTTTAGACGGTACATGATGTTGACAACTCGTAATATTGCATTGTATTTTAAAAAAACCCATCTGTTATATCTCCTTTCTAGGTGTAATCAGATGTTAACTCTAACATCTGATATTATTATATGATACCATAATGGATATGTCAACACCAAAATGGATATTATTATTAAACTTTTTTAATTACCTCTCTTGAATCCAAAATCTTTCTTTTTAATTTTACACATTGTAGAATATAATGTATCCACATTGAAATGATAAAATACTATACCTTCTATATCATTATTAAAAAGGTATTCTTTTATAGTTTCATAAGAAATTTTTCCAACCGGTATTCTTTCATTACCGTGTGCGATTAAATTATGACCATCTATCTTTTCTAGGTTGCCTTGTATTTTTTCGCCAATTAATTCATAAGTACCATTGTAAAATGTATAAAAAATATTATATTGAGCTTCAGTTTCATATAAATTTAATAATCCTTCAAAATGATATTTATCCTCTGAATTATTAGGATTACATTCTAACCATCCTGGATAATGTCCAGTTATTTTATCTGGTTCTTGTGCAGGAATAAAACCTGCTGGTGGTTTTTTACCTTTCTTACAATCATATCGTTTATAAATTCTATTATTTTTAATAAGACATGCTGTACCATCATATTTTCTAGTAGCTATAACATTCTTAGAATCTTCAAAAACCCATTCGCATCCTGGTGTTATTTCCTGGGTAACTAATCTTGTTTCTGAATCACGTTTAAATAATGTTGGTATTTTTCTCATGTTATTACCTCTTTTCATATATTTTTTTGGATAAATTACCTCTTTTTTTATATCTTTTTTGGATAAATTATTAATGTTTCATGTTTATATATAATAGCCATTTCACCTATTAAAACTTCCATCATATATCCGTTGTTCCATACTTTTATAGTATCACCTGATTTTAGAGTTTCATCATTTACAAAGGATGTTATATCAGTTTTTAATGTTGAATTTTTATTTATTTCTATATTTATATATTTTATATCAGGATATAATTGTGTACTGAATTCTTTAATTGATATAGGTTTATATAAATTTTTGTCAAAAATGTTCATTATATTACCTCTTTCTTATATGTTTTTATCCCTGGTTCACCCAGATTTACAACTTCTCTAAATCTACCATTTAATGCTTTATATATATTATTTTTTAAATATTTTATATATTCTTCATCTGATTTATATTCTTCAATTAATTTTTTAATATTTTCAATATATAATTTTTCATCTATATCAACAAAATATCTTTGACCATCTTTCAAATGGTTTAAAGTATTTGAAACATATCTTGTATCATAATGCCAATTACTATGTTGCATCATACCGTCACATTGATTGCATTGTATTATAAATGGTGTTACACCATCTCTGGAATTCCATAATATTTCAATATGTTTATGGTTTTTTTCACACGTATATTCCATAAAACAATATGCTTCAACATGTTTAAATTTATTCATCGTAAATCTCCTTATATCTTATTTTTCTCAATGAAATCTTGAAATGTATTATGCATCAATATTTCAAATTCTTTTTGAGTTAATTCATATAATTTTATTGGTTTATAGTCTTGTTTACCAGATAATTTCTTTTTAACTTCAAATATGTTGAATATAATTTTTTCAGCAAATACCGAAACACCATAAGTATATTTAACATCTTTGTATAAATAAGTAAAAAACCCTTGATCTTTAGTTATTTCAAATACTTTATCTTCTAATTTATTTAATAATTCTTGTTTATTCATTGCGAATCTCCTTTAATCTATTGATTTTAAAAATCCTTCTATCTTAGTAATATTAATCATATAGTTAGCTTTTTTAACTTTTCTATTGTTTGAACTTCTTGTTCTTCCTGTCTCTTTTGAATTTTTTTATCTGTTGGAATTAAAGTTTCCAGATTATATCCTGACATATAATAACCTGCATAATACTTTTTGAGTAATTGATAAAATTCTTCTAGGAAATCATCTGGAAATTTAGAATTTGAAAAATTTTCTCCCCATTTATTTAATACAAATTTATTACTTCCGTCTATTAAACCTGTATGTGATACAAAACTAATACAAAGTGAATATATTTCATCTTTCTCTATTTCTTTTATTACATCTGTCATCCTTCTTCACCCTTTATATTCATTGTTATATTAGTAACTAAACCATCACCCCAACCATCAAGGGTTATTTCTGGTTCTGGATAATACTTTCCATTTACATAGACATTAATAACCCTTTCTCTACCTGTAGCACCTCCATATTCATTACCTTCTAACAAGGTAATCAGCTCTTTAACTGTCATCTTCTTCACCATCACATTCTTTAAAATCATTTATATTTACCTCTCCTAAAGATAACATGTTTACTATCACTACAGCAATATTACTTGTACCTATTAAACCTATTGATAGTAGTCCTTGTTTTATATTCTTGAATAATTTTAATTTAGGGTTTTTCAATTCTTCTACAGATAATTTCATTACCTCTTCACAAATGTTGAAATATTTTTCTGTAGTATTTATAGGTTCTTTAGTCCTATATGGAAATGGTACAAATTCACTTATTTTAGCCATTTTTTTAACATCTATTAAATTTAAATAGAATATATAGTTATATTGTTTCATCTTTCGATTCCTCCTCATTTTCTAAATCTATTATTGTTTTAATTTTTAAACCTTTAATTTGCTTATAAATACTACTAAAAAAAGTTATAAAACATTCTTGGCAAAATTTAATAGTACAAATATCTTTATATTCTAATTCAAAAAAATATGCTTCGTCATGAAGATATAATTCATTACTACAGAAATTACATTTTTCTTTTCTTTTTTTCATACTCTTTTTTGCTTCTATTCCTGTAATATCTTTACCACCTATAGAAAAAGACATTTTCTCAATACTCATTTTTTATACCTCCTTTAATATAGAATTTAAATATTCTTTAATATCTGGAATAGTCACAGGTTTAGAACCTATTGTATAGATAATATATTTTCCATCTAGGTTTAATAGTTTTTCAACATCTTCTTTTATAAAAGGTACTATTAAACAATGGTATTTACCTATATCATATTTTTTACATATCTTATTCATACTTGTAATGCTAGTTGCTTGTATTATAGGTAATTTTTTATCCATATCTTTATGATACTCCAAATATTGAATTATTATATAATTTAGAGATATTTTTAAATCTTGTAACTTAATTCGAATCCTATTCTTACTTAGTTCTGGTAAATCGTCATATTCACCATAAGCCACCAGTGACAAAATACCTAATAATTCATTATCATGTATATTTTTTAATCTAAACACATTCTCAGGAGTTAATTTCAAAATTTTTCACCTACCTTACTATTATTTAATAAAAATAAAAATCCTTTTTCAATTGTCTTAATATCAGCTTCACTTAATAATAAGTGATTGAAATTGATATTTAATTTCATTGAGATGCTATTATATATATTTTTATAAACATTCAAATGTAGTGTATCAGCGTTACTATCTCTTATAAATAAATTAAAATCATTAAGTTTAATATGATAATCTTTTTTAATCATTTTTTATCATCTAACTTATATATAAATTGTTTACCTGTTTCATCTAGTTCTGCATGACCTAATATATGATACGCTTTTGCAATATGTTTCAATCTTATAAAATACGTTTCTATAGTATATGTATCTTCTGGTGTTATTTTTTCAGCATCAAAACTCTTTAAAGCTATATTTTTCATAGGTTTACAACATTGTATATCAATATAGTTTACTCTTAAATCTTTATATTTATCTTTGTATTTTTCAAATATCAAGAATTGTTTCATTTCATGTGTCTTATATTCATCTGTTAAATAGTCTATTCTAAAATCTAATTTTTCTTTTGCCAATAGTTTATTTACCTCTATCAATATTCTTGAAATTTCACCTGGTTTAAATACGTCATTAAGTGACTTAAATGACTTAACTAATGATTTTTCATTCATAATAATTTCCTCTTTCTGATCCAGGGTTCAAATGTATCAATTTGCTCTTTTAGACCTTCAAAAGAACCATTAAAACAAATTGCCCTATCATCTATCGTCACAAATGCAGGTGGTTTTATATCTACTATATCATCAACTTTTATGTCATTTAAGAAAAGCCAGTCTCTTATGGCATACTTTCCCTCAGGAGTAGCACTTCTACTTGATACAATCACAACATTATAATTTTCTCTTAGTTCCTCAATAAACTTTTTAACTCCTTTTACTGGTGGATCTGGTATTTCAGTAACACCTTTCCATCCAGATGTATAACTATGAATTACTCCATCAAAATCCATAACTACTATTTTCTTAGGTTTATTCATACTATCTTTACCTCCTTAATTAAATTAGTTACATCATCGAATTCTTTTCTATCAACATAATAAACACTTATATGCAATTCCCCACTGGCAAATACTTTTAATATCTTATGGCATACTGTAGAATCTTTATGGTTTATAATCGAATATAAGTCTACATTTTCAATTGTTAAATTAGACCATGTATAATCTGTATTTAAAATTTCCCACTCATTATAAATATCTTTGCCAATTCTATATCTTTTAGTCCTGGTCCTTTTTTGTGTATGCATTAGTCTATTTTGTAATTCAAACATAGTATACATTTCATCTATTTTTCGTATTTTTCTTGTCTTATATTGTAATAATATTTGTTCTTTTCTGGCATTGATTAATTTATATAAATTATTATAAAATTCTATACTAGTCATATTCCCTCCTTAATTAATTTATATTACATTATATAACAGTGTTTACAGTATGTCAAATGATAGTCACATACAAAAGAACACCTAAATATTTCAGGTGTTCTTTACTTAATTATTATATCATCACATCATTAATTATAAATGAACCTTTATAATATTATATCATACTTCAAATTCTAAATCACCTGGTCTTGTTGTTTTAGAATTAATATCACTACCGTACCTAACGAATACGAATGATTCATTAGTGCTTGTGATTACTCCTGCTTTTCAAAATAAGTATGGAACTCATTATTAGTCATTTGAAATAAAGGGTTATCGTCAGATGTACAGATATAACCCCCTTTATTGGCTATTTGTATACCCTCAGTAGTTTCTAAGTAACATATATTTTCATCATTTGTATAATTTATATTATTTTTTTCTACCATATCCAAAAACCAATCTGGTGGATTCTCATATCCAAATCTAAAAGCGTCTATTTCATAAGGTTTACATTTATATTTCATTTTTTTTTAATCCTCCTATCTTTTTCAATTTAAAAATTCTTTAGATGTTTTGTTTTTATTTGAAAACAATTTTTTTCCATGTAAGCATTATAACCTATATAAAACTCACAATTGGTGTCAGAGCAAGCATAATCATAATCTTGAGTTTTTTCACTTACATAACATTTTTTGCCACATATAGGACAATTTTTTTGATCATTTAAATACAATTTTAATCACTCCTTCATATTTATTTAAACTCTTGTTCAGATAAAACAAAAGATTTTTAGATTACTTCTTTATTCCTGTATTTCACTTACATTATTTTTTTCTTCTTCTTTTATTTTTTTATATGTATCTACAAATTCTTTTATAATTTTTAATAAATCATTATCTTTATACTCTATTTCTATTGATGGAATTTTATCATCATACTTTTCATCCAAATACTTGATCTTACTTATTTCAAAAGATGTTATATGTTTTGAAATGATCGCTTTTTCACCTACTACCACCATATCTTCAATACATGTTTCATATAATAACCTGCCTAAATATGATTTATTCGCACTCCAAACATATGTAGAATTATTATCATCTGTATTTATTGTTAATTTATAATCAATCATTTTTTAATCCTCCTTAAATGAATTAATTACATTATATTACACTAATTACACTAAGTCAATTGTTTTTAAAGATATTGATTTTAGAAAGTATATAAGGTATAATGATGTTATTGATGACATAATGAAATAATTGTAAAATCTCATTAAAAA
>Ga0316575_10000009_pt1 | contig 64980 bp, 86 predicted proteins | sample J5NA_FD_203072 | JGI IMG/M metagenome (GOLD analysis project Ga0316575, IMG submission 203072) | Rhizosphere microbial communities from salt marsh grasses in Alabama, United States - J5-7_050615r2r3 | ecosystem: Host-associated > Plants > Roots > Rhizosphere | place: USA: Alabama | collected...
TCCTGCTCCATGCCGAGCCTATTTGTCTCGCTGCCAAGCCCCTTGCTGGCCTCGGCAAGCGCATCGAGTATGGCTTTCTGTTGAGCGGCGGCCTTGGTCTCAGCCGCAATACGCTTTTGCGCGCGCGCCTCGGCCTCGGCGAGTAAATCTTGCGCGCCAAGCGCGTTTGCAATGTTTTCCGTCGTCAGCGCCTTAATTCCGCCCGAGGCAAAGTCGAACTTCTCAATATTCCCGCCGCCTACCATACCCCCAAGGGGATGATATTTCCCAACAAAGTTAATCACGGAAACGGCTTGATTCATAATCGTTTGAAGTATTTTTAAAATACCGTTTGCCATGAACTGGAATGCATAAAGAATCGCATCAGCAACCTTCTTGCCAAAGTCGAACATCCCGCCAAACGCCCATATAAAGAAGTCGTAGACCTTCTTTAGAGCCCAAACGACCTTATCCCATATCACCGCGAACAAATCGGCGAGCGTCGCCGCCCCCGTGCCGGTGATTTTGATTTGATCGGAGAATTGAACAAGCAGCGTGATTGCCGCTGTGATAGCAAACACTATCCATGCGATTGGCCCCATTGCCGCGACAATGCTCATAATCGAGGCAACCGCGCGCGCCGCCATCGCCTGGAACGCCGCGCCAAGCGCGCCAAGCCCGGTAATCATGGCCGGAATATTGACCACCAGGAAGGCAACGGCAAAGGCTTTGAACACCGGCCCAAGAAACGAAATCACCTGTGCAAGCCCTGATACTAGGGTTGCTATGGTGTTGATAAGCATCTTCAGCGCCGCGCCAAGCCCGCTATCACCAAGGGCGATAACGAGATTCATAACCGTGGCCAACAGATTGAGAAACGCTCCCTTCAGGTTGTCGTTCATGACATCTGACAGCTCTTGCGTTGAGCCCGCCGCCCCGTGGATCGTCTTAAGGTACTCTTTCAGCACCCCAACGTTTTTAACGAGGATCATTGCACCAGAGCCTGCGCGCATCTTAAAGAGCGACATTAATTCGCTCTCAGAAACGCCCGCCTTTTTCAAGCGCTCCAAAATCTCAACGGCCCCATGAATACCTGGCTGAATATTTTTAACGTCAACATGCAACGCCTTAAGCTGCTTCCTAAATTCCTTCGTCGGCCCCGAGAGTCTGGAGAATATCGACCGCATGGACGTTCCAGCCATAGACGCCTCAAGGCCGTTTGAAGCCAGCACGGCTGACAACGCCGCCGTTTCTTCGAGTGAGACATTGAACCCGGCCATGATCGGCGCAACGTATTTGAACACCTCACCCAAGTTGTTGACGTTCGTTGTTGAAATGTTTGCAGCCTTAACCAGAACATCGGTAACGCGCGTAAGGTCTTTCACTTCAAGGTTCATGGCGCGCATGACCTTTGACGTGATTTCCGACGCGCGCCCCACATCAAGGTTTGCGGCCTGGGCAAGATTCATTGTCGGAATGATGGACTCATAAACTTCGTTAACGTTGAGACCGGCTTTTGCCAGCTCAACCATTCCTAGCGCGACCTCTTGCGCCATAAAGCGCCCGGACGCGGCCACGTCTTGCGCCCGCTTGCGTAACTTGGCCATCTGGGCGTCTGTCGCATGTGTGACACCCAGAACCGTACTCATGTTTTGCTCAAAGTCTGCAAGCCCGGTCACGGCGAAAAACGCCCCGGCAATACCGAGAAAGGCCGTAAGCTGGGCGAGCAACGCTTTCATGTTTGATTGCACGTTCGCAATCACGGTTGCCCATAGCCCGGTTGCCACTGCCGCCGTTTTTACAACCCGCCCCGTTGTAGCCGCAGCAACATTCATGCGCTCAATAGCGACAGCGGCGGCGTTCGCCTCAGCCGTTAGCTTGGTAAACGCGCTTGCGCCTATGCCGGAGAATTGCCGCATCATTGCGGTTAGGCGGCGAAGCTCGCGGAGCATGGCCGCGAGCGTCTTGTTGATGGAAAGCGCCCCCTTATCAACGCGGCCAAGCCCGGAACGCATGCGCTTTGTTCCGGCGTCGGCCTCGCTCGTATCCATGCGAATACGGATGTTATGCGTTGTTCCCGACATTGGGCGAAACCTCAAGGTGAGATTTAAAGGGGACGCAACGCAACAGAACTTTACATGAACTTACCCAGATTTTGACGGTGCGCCAGTGCTTTGTTTGGATAGGCGCGCCGTTCTATCCATTTCGCGCGATGTGTCTTCCAAATACACCGCATCAAGCCTGCGCATGATATCGACAAACGGCCCTAACATCCCACTGTCAAGCTGCTTGTAACGGGCGTATTCAACAATTGCCGTCCAAGGTATCGGCCCAGGTGACATGCCAATTGCGCGGCAAGTGCTTAAATCCCAGAACGACTGTAAGTAAAACTCATCACCAGGAAACAAAGGCGGCTCGTCTTCGTACCAGTCAGGGAGCGGCTTGCGCTTTGCAATAGCGGCTTCAATCTGCCAACCATCACGCGACAAGCGCAACTCCCAGACAAGCCGCTCTTCTAGTTTCCCGCGACTTCCTCAGTGTTAACGCGCGGCTCATCCTCATCAAGGAAGCTGTCTTCGCTTTCGAAAAAGTCGCGCATGTCATCGAACATGTATTCCGGTATCTTTGCGCAGAACTGTTCACCGTTTTCAACGCTGAACGGGACTTCAGAACCGGCAACATCTGGCATGTTTTCCCAACCAACAAACACAAACTTAGGGAAAAGCCTCTTCAATACTCTGCGTTGCGCGGACATAAGTTCCGGCGTCAAGCGCCCCTTGCGCATTGTGCGGCTTCGTGAGCCCATTTCTTTCATGTACGCGTTAAAGAACGGCTTGTTATCCTGCGTCGCCGGACGCCCGATAATCACAACGGGCTTCTTCGGGTCAACCCCTTCAACTCGATCAACTTCATAACGCGCCGTCTTTTCAGCAACAGCGAGCTTATCAAGATTGGAAAAATCAGCCATTGATACCCCTTAGCGTGGTTGCGGGCGACACAACGCCGCCCGCTTGTCGTGGCCTGGATTAAGTTGTGGTGGGCGCTGGCGCTGCCGGGAACAGCGACACGCTAAGGGAAGTCCCCAGCGTGCTATCCATATGAGCCATCCCCTTTAACTTAATCCCGACTGATTTATCTTTTTCCAGATTCTGGCTACCGTCGCCAAGTGTCATGGACGGGATATCAACGCCTATAGCGCCGTCGGTTTCCTCATACAGGACAAAGGCCAATCCACAAGTTGTTGAATTTCGAATGGCTGGCATCACATCGGAATTCGTGAACAGCGCTTCAAAATCAAGCTCAACGCCAAAGTTACCCGTATTCAGATACTTTGCGCCAAGCGTGCCCAGCACTTTTTCGGGCGAAACCCGGTTCATAATCTTGACGGTAAGATTCCGGAAATCCGTTGTTAGACCGGATTCATCAACACCAAGAACGGTGAGCCGCGCAATATCTGCCGACGTGCTGAATTCAGACACTTTCAGCGGCTCAATTGCGCTTGACGCCCCGGTTTTCCGCGTTGTTGTTGGGTCTTGCGTGTCCGTCCCGATAAAGCCCATTGTCATTGTTGCTTTATCGGCGAGCGGCAAATCAAACGTCCATTCGTCAGCGTAGTTGCCGCGCGCATAGCTGTACATCGTTGATCCGCCGCTATCCAAATTCGGCTTTGCTTGCTCAACGTGATATGACGCTTCAAGGTAAGCGCTATCGTCAACGGCGACGCTGCGAATGTACCGGCCAAACAACAAATCGGTTGCAACCAGGTTCCCCGAGTTGCCGTCGTCTGTGCCATCGGACGCCACAAGAGTTGATTCCATGCGATTTAACGTCAGCGACGCCGCCGCAATGGCCATTACACGCGCATAGCCATAAGAGCGCGTGCCGTCACCGGCAGCCGTTGAGCCAAAACGGTAGGTGTCAGACAGCCCGCCAACGTGGATAAGCTGGCCGACAGTAAGCCCTAACGTGGTAAAATCGATGTTGTTTGAGGCGGAATTGTTACCGCTTGATAGCGTGCCCGTTGTGCCAGACACGGCAAGCGCCAAGTCGCCAGCCTCGGCGCGAATGCCGCACAACTCAACCAGGGCGTTAGTTGGCGCGGTCTCCGCCGCATTGCCTGCAACGGCAAGCGTTGTGTCAGTCAATGCCAGATCGGCGGAAAGCGGCTTAATCCCATTATTTGCGCTTGTCGCGTAGCCGCGCGCCTTCACAAGAGAGATAGGCCCGCCAGCGGTATACTGGAATTTTTCCGCCTGGTCAGCGGTTGCCGCTGAAATCGTGTAACCGCTTGTTGTAGCGTTGACGCCCTCAAAGCGGGTGTCGTTGTTCGTGGCCGTAGCCATTACGAACGTTTCAACCATGTCTTCGAAGTGCGACATCACCAAATCAACCTTGATTTCCACGCCGGAATCAAGGTCGGTGACCTTGCCCTTACGGGCTTGGCGGTTTTTCGAAATTGGATTCCGAGCCACCGACTTAAACTCGTTACCAAACTTCGAAACTTCGTCCGGCTCCATAGTGCGCCAACCGGTTGTTGCTGGCGTTTTAAGTGCTGTCTCACGCACAAACGCGTAAGAAGTGTTGTTAGTCAAAACGCGGCCCATGGCATTACCTCACTTCGTTTCATAGAATTTAATTTCAGCGAAGGCGTTCACCCGATACCATAGGCCCTCGTTACCGCTTTCGATTACTTGGCAGTTGAAACAATATACCCCCGAAAACTTTTCACCCTCGAAAGCATCTCTAAATATTCGCGCAAGTTCATCTGCGCGTTGCTCGCCCCTGTCTGGTAACGCGTAAATCATTAGAATGATTTGCCCAATTCGTTCATATTTGCGCGAGCCTTTTTTACCTAATGTCTCTTGTCCGCCGCCTGGAATTTCCCTAACCAGAAGCCGCACCCAGGATGCAGCCGAAGCGCCCGTTGCTTCCGGCGGCGTGAACTCTTCATTGCCAAACACATAAGCGGTCTCACTGCCCCACTCAGTGATAAAGCGCGAGTAAATCGCCTCTTTTGCTTCATTGGGCGTCGTCATGCCGCCCCCACGCCAGCCTTGCCGGTCACGCTCTCAACTCCGCGCCGAATGGATTCTTCTACCCAGCCTTCAGGCGCTTGCGGCGAATGCCCCTCGTTCAGCGCCTGGATGTAGGGGACGTTATTCGAGATCCATACATCTCCCTTTTTCACGTCGTAAACCAGCAGACGACCAATCCCTAAAGACTGCTCTAACGTGCTTACGTTCTCGCGCGCTCCGGAAACGCCCTCATGTGGCGCGCCAATCGAAACAATCCAGTTTGCCCGGCTCCACCCGGTCGCTACCGGGTTTTGCATGACAAGTTCGCCGTGAACCGCAAAGGCAACGCGCTTTACCGTGTCGGATATAACCCTTCGCAGCTTCGCAACCGTCTTGTCAGCTTCGCTTGTCGCGGCCATTGGTTTCCTACCTATCGCGCTAAGCGGTCAGCTCAGCCCAATGCATGGCGATACCCACCGGCTGGGCACCCGCGTTTAAATTCGTCGCCCTTATCAAATAGTCGCCAGCGTCAAGAATAAAGCTACCTTGCGGCATTGCACCGGCAACGCTCGCCAGATCATCAGATAGCAGCGTTCCGGCGGCGCTTACCGTCGGCCCGGAGAAGGCCGCACAATTGGCCGTTTCCGTTGATGCCCGGTTTTTATTAATCTCCGCAAGCGCCGCACCGTCTGCCGAGGTTGTCGGCCCGTCATAAACGCGCAACCGCGCCTCAGCGATGCCGCCGAGACGCGGCGACACAATCGCAATGTAACCGCTGGCAACCCTAAAGAGCATATCCATATCAGTTGCCGCGCCAAGCGTGGCGTTAACCAGGGAAGCAACGAAGGCTACGCCCTTACTCATGTAAAAACGTTCTTCTGTCGTGACGGCGAGCAAGCCCGTTGTCTCGTCCATGCTCTTTTTTACAAAAACGCTGCTTCCGCTCATGTCATCACCTGTTGGTTAGACGGTTTCTGTCTCTTTGGCGTTCGCCGGTTCGTCGTATTCGTCCAGCTCATCCGGCGAAGCATCATTCAACTGCGCGCCCACCGGCTCATCATCGCCGGACTCTGCCGCGTCAAGCGCCACACCTAGCACGGGGTCAGGATTGGTTGACGCGGCGCTTTCCGGCACATCTTGTAGTGTGTCAGATAACGGCAATTCATCGCCCGTTGTCGAGGTGCTTTCGCCGCGCAATTCGGCGAGCAACGCATTTGCAGCAGCTTCACCGCGCACGTTGCGAATAAGCTTTCCGCCATGCCACACGGCGAACCAACCCTTAGCTTTTGGCACAAGGCCGCCCGCCGGATCGGTAATGGTTTCTTCTTCTTTGCCGCTGTTTTCAGCGCTTGGCGCGCTTGGCGCGGCGTTATCCGGCGCGCTTGGCGCGACATCATACGGAGGAACAATCTTGCGGCGCGCAAACATTTGGTGATAGTCGCGCTCATCCACGCCCGCGCGCGGCACCGGCTCGCCTTGCTTGTATTCTTTGCCTGCCACAGTGATGTGGCGACGGGCGACATAAACCACTCGCGGGTCATAAACGGCTGGTAAGGCCATGTGTGTCTGTCTCCTATTGGCTGGACCGCGAAGCGGCGCCGGTGGCCAAACCGGCGCCAGACCACGCGGGGGTTTAACGCAATACAAAAAACGCAATACTTAAACGCACACAACAAAACTCAATTACGCAACAGCGGTGGCCATGTACAAACCAAGGTCAGCCATAACAACTTTATGAACAAACGCAGACTCCATTTCGATACGGTCGGAGTGAATGCCGTCCATGCGATATTTAAGCATGCGTGAACCTTGACGGCTCGCCCCTGTGTACCCGGACCAATTAAACGTATAACCAGCAGTCGGCGTTAGGGTGCTTGGGGTTGGCGTTGAGTAGCACAGCAGCGCCCCCTTGCCAGCAATGAAGCTGTAGGCCGCCGTCTGGCCTTCCGCCGCCGTATTCTGGATGGCGTTTGCAACAAGCACTTCCTCGACCTCGAAAAGCTGGGCAAGAATGCGCAAGTTAGTAATTGCCGGATTGCCCGTCGTAGAGCCACCCTTTACGCGGTCTACAATGTCCGGATGGTCAACCAGATAATCGTATGTCGCACGGCCAAGCACCAGCTTATTAGGCTCAATGCCGGTAAGCTCAGCAATGGTGCGCTTGTACTCGCGAATGTCCTCAATCGGCGTTGAGGCCGCGTTGTTCCATTGCAGAAACTGATTTGCGCCAGGCGCGGCGGCAACGCCCGTGCGGTCATTGGTCCACACGCCCGTTGTGAAGTAGGTTGAAACGAACAGAATTTCGCGCTTAAGCAAGTCTTGATGCGTCAACAGCAGGGTTGCGTCACGATCTGGGGAAATTACCGTATCGGCATTTGCTCGCGTCTGATCGTCGATATCATGGTGGATAGCGTAAACCGGGCAATAGTATGTGTTGGTCATATCGACCGCATAGCCGATGCCCGCCGATTCCGTGCTTGGCGCACGAACTTGCATTTCAGAGCGCGTAAAGAAGTCGCGCCCGTATGATGCATACACATCAGATTGTTTCGTTACCGGAATTCCGGGAAACACCCGGCCAGCAACAAACCGGCTTGCATCCTGAACACAAGCAACGCTGATGTTTGTCAACAGGGAGTTAACGTGCACATCCGATGATGTCGGCTGCGCTTTGAGAACGGCGACCGTCTGGCCGTCCGCGAGCTTCACAAGCTGGAACGCGTCATTGACGGGGAACCCCATCCCGAACGCGCTTTTAGAAACGATAGCATTCATGTTTACTTTTCCTCTAGCTTCCGGTGTCGAAACGCCGGGATGAACGTTTTAGGCCGTCGAACGCGGTTAGCCTGCAACCATGCCGTGAGTAATCATTACGCGCGCATAGTCGCCTGATGCCGCAGTATCAAGTGCAACACCAAGTATGTAGTTTGTGTCGGTTGTCGTGGCGATCACCGCACCGCCCGTGGTGGCCGTGACTTTATCGTTTTGCGTGATGGCTCCACCGGCCAACACTTTGACGATACCGCCATAAGCAACGGTTGCCGTCTGGCCGCTTTCCGGGTTGTTCTGGAGCACCCCAAGAATAGGCGCGGTTGCCGCAGCGGCAGAAACTACGGTGTTAACGCCCGTCATTTTCACACACGTGAATTGCAGCGCCGACAGATCGGCACCCGCAACAAAGCTTTCACATACTAAGTTTGACTGTCTCATGTGATGAATTCCCTATGGTTCACCGTTTAACATTTGCGCTTGGCGCGCTTGGCGCGCTTGAGATGCGCGCCAAGCGTGACACCGGAAGGCTTTAGTGATGGTGCTGTGACGGGTTAGCCTCTTCGTAAAGCTTGGCACCGAGCGGAGTCATCAGAACATCAGCCATTGCCTTTTCGTAGGTAACGCCGGTTTCTGCTTTCTCCAGCCGCGAGTTGACAAGCTTGTTCAGCTCTTCATGCGCGGTCATCGCCGAACTTCCAACGGCTGGCACACCGGCGAATTTGCGCACGGCGGCGAATTGCTCCGCTCCGACCATCAGCGCGTCAAGCGCGGTTTTCCTGGCCTCGCCGTCAAGCTTCATGATGGCTTGTACCATGACGCGCTTTTCTTCAACCGGCTTGCCGATATGGGCGAGCTTGGCAACAACGCGCTCGACTTCCTCGGCATCAGATGTGGCCTTCGTTGTTTCGAGCACGGTTTTAAGCGTGGCGTTTTCTTTGGCGATGTCATCAAGACGCTTTGCAAGAGCAATGGCGGCTGTGCCATCGGACTTGCGCAGCTCCAGACCGTCGCTTGTCGTATAGACCACGGGATCATCACCGCGCGATTTCTCGATGATTGCATTGCGCCCCGAGGCGTCAGCTTTAATAAAAACCTCGCGGGCATCGCCGGAAAGCTTGGCAAGATGCGCCTTTTGCGTGTCTGTCATCTCTGCAATGGCGGTCATCTCCGCCAGTTTCTTTTCAAGTTCAGCGTTCGCCATGTCTTCATGCTCCTGGTTGGCGGTTTCAGACTTCTTTGCGCCGCCGAGAATATCGGCAAGCACGCCGTCGGACGGCAGCGCGTCCAATGCTCCAAGCGCGCAAGCGCGCGCCCGAATATGCAGGGCGCTTGCGCGTTTGTTCTTTGGCGCTTGCCCAAATGCTTTAATCGCGTCGTCTAGATCGTCAGTGTTGCGGATCGGATAAGAGCCATCCGGAAGGGCGACGCCACGCCGCGCAAGGTTGCGGCGCTCCTGGCTAGATAGCTTTGCGACCTCAAGCCCAAGCTCTTCAACTGTCTCGCCCATCGCCGCCAGTTCATGAGTATGACCAGCGGCCGCGCCAATGGTGACGTTGCCGTCACCATCGACAACGTAAGGGTGCGAATGGTGCGGCCAAAACGGCCCGTTAGGCCCTTCCCGCTCTACTGGCGCGGATTGCGTTTCGCCCCCGCCCTTCACCCGGCTGTAGTCATCCAGGCTTATAAGGTGCGCATGCCCGGCAACATCCGTTGTCAAGAGCATATCGCCGCCCTTTTCGATGCCGTCCAATATGTCCGGCGCGCCATCGTCACGCTTCATAATCAGCATACGCGCGCCCTTCTGGGCGGGTTTGGTAACGGCGGAAATCTCATTGATCGAGAATTGCCGCATGATGCGCTTTTCATTCTTTGCCATTATGCGGCCTCATCGATTTCACGCCGACCGCCGATGGAAAAGCCCGTGTAAGTGCCATCGCTGAACTTCTCCAGCGTGGACTTGCGCAAGGGCTTTACCCCAATCATAAGGCCGGTTGTTTTCGTGGTGATGCCAAACGCCTTGGCAACATCGGCAGTCATCGGGAAGGCGAACACGATAGAGCCGCCCTCGTCGCTTTCGTGCATATCGCCCAACGTCCGACTATGTTCCATGAAGTCGGCGGACGCCTTCAGCATGGCATCTTCCGGAATGTGGTCCCCTTGCGTGTCGAAGTAGTCTTCGCCATCGACTTTCGAGACCATCGCCCAGCCGAAGACAATCCCAAGGCTTGCATCAACCTTGATTACCTCGGCGCGCGATTCCCACGTTTCTATTTTCTCAGTCATCATTGCCCCTTATGGCCTAACAACTTGTGGTGCGGCAGGGGAACGCCCCTGCCGATAGGCGCGCCTTAAGACACTTCGCCGAGATCGTAATAGAACATCGTTACCCCGCCGCTGGTGAAGGTCAGCGTTGCGGCTGGCGTCGTGGTGATAGCAGCGTTGACAAATAGCTTGTTCGTGCTGGCGGCATCCTTGAACACCAAAGCAGGCGTTGTGTTATCGAAGGAATGCCCCTTAATAGTCGCAGTCTGGGCGGCCCCGGTAGCTGCAACCGCTTCCATGTAATCAATGGCCGTTGTCGCCAATGGTGTTGCGGCAGCGGTTGCCGAACCCAGGCCAACGGTAAGATTTGTCGCAACCAGCGTTCCAGATAGGGTTGCGACAGCATCAATCATGAAGCCCGCAATAAGCATGTTGGTATCGGGGAAAGTGGCGATTTGCAGGCCGCCAAAATCGTCAGCCGCCGCAATGTCAACCACCAGACCAGAGAGACCAAGCACCGCCTTTTGCAACGGAAGCGCGTATTTTGTCAGCACGGAGCTATTAGCAACTGCGACCGGCAAACCATCAAGCATGGTTGATGCGCCGACCAGAAGGCGAGCTTTAGACATCGGAATTCCTTTCGTTCTCTTTGCCGAAGCGAATAAACACGCGCGGCGATGGTTCACTTTTTTTGATGCTGATAAGCGTTACGCGCTCAGCGTTCGTAAGCGCGACACCCTCTTTCATCGCGCGCCGAAGGGCGGCGACGACGGCCTTATATTTGGCCTTCGGCACGTCCCAATCATTAAACGGCAGATAGCCGAACTGTGAGGCGTAATCAGCGGACAAATCGCCGACAACAAGAGATTGTTCGCTTGTCAGATCACCGCCAATATTCGCACCTTCAGTTCGCGCAGCGCGGCGACTCGACCTAGCCCCCATTGATCGGGGCGTAAGAGACGACGTTCTCTCAGGCGCTTGTACCTCTTGCACAGCGCCCCTGGCTTGCTGTGCAATCTCATCAGCGGTTAGAGGTTCCTCGACCAGCGCGGCGCGTTGCGCCTCGGCGATCTGGCCAGCATCAACAACGGGGATCTTACCGCGCGTGCGAGAACGCGCCCCCATGGATTCGGCAAGTTGCGCCCTGGCCGCGCTCGACCGCTCGCCCACGTTTGGCGCGAAAAGCCGCAAGAATTCCTCGCGCTGTTCTGCTGGTACAGCCACAGGGATATAGCGCTGGCCGGATATATCGCGCACATAAACGACGCGGTGGCGACCGTCCGTAAACGCAATCGCCCCATCAGCATCAAGCGCAACTTCCGGCACCGGCACCGGAAAGCCACCCTCAGCGGCAGCCTGGATGTTAGGCACCTTGCCGACCGTTCCAGGCGGCAGGTAATAGTCAGGCGGCCCGCGCCGCCAAGCCGCGTCAAGCGCTTTAACATCAACCTCAACAATAGCCGCCTCAGCGTCTATCGCGTAGCCGCTACCAACGCGGGAAAGATCAAAGGTAAGCGGCGCACCGGCTGGAGCGCCAATCTCAGCGGGCGGCGTAACGGTATTCCCTCGACCGCCAAGGCTAGCTTGTGGTATCGGGCGAACGTCAACCGGCTTGCGCGCAGGCTCGCGGCGCACTTTCGCCGGTTTGAGCGTGCGAATAAGCACGCAACGACAGTTTACCGTTTCTTCTGGAGGTGCCTTGCGGTCCCCAGGATAGCGCAACGACACCGCGCGCCCGGTTGTGAACGGTTTCCCCCACGCCCGAGTTTGCCCCATCATCGAAGCGTGAGAATGTCTAACTTTTTCATCGCGCGCCGTCACCCAGCGTTGAACAACCTGTTCTGCCTGGATATCACCGCGCCTAATTGCGGTTTCCCATACAGCCGCTTCTCCCTGATGCGTTGAACGCAGCGCTTCCGTGCGGGCAATTGTCTTTGCGCGGTAATGCACGTAGTTGGCCCGGTAGCGGTCAACCATGCTGTTGATTTGTCCGTTTGACAACGCCTTGCCGGATTGCCTCGCGGCCTTTACCGACCTATCCGACCTTGCGTCACGCAAACCACGGTTAAGCGCATTGGCAGCGCTGCGCACGTCGCTATGTGCATTCTCAAGCGCATAGCGATAGCGGTTAACCGCGTTCATCTGAAATTCTGTGAGAGACACAGAGCTTTTTATCTGCCGGGCAACATCTAGCGGATTGAGACCACGGCTAACGCCATCGCGCAAAGCCTGAAACACAATTTTTCGTTGATTGAGCGTAAATTGCTCAATCAAATTCAGGCTTTCAAGCGTTATCTGCGACAACGCTCTATCGTTTACGACCTTGTAATCCAAAAGAATATCCTTGGTAACCAGTCCGGCTGTTACCAAGTAGTTGGTGCGGGGTTGCGCTCTGCCCTTTTCAGTGGCCCGAACACTGCGCAAAAGTGCGTTGAATCTTTCTGTTTCTCGCTCCGCCGCCAGTGCGGTTTCGCGCGTCAACGCCGATAGAATGCCATCGCTAAGCGCGTTAACCATTGCATCAAGCGCCTGTGCAATGGTGTGGAATTCATAGCCGCCGCTGGGCGGCGCCTTGAGATGCGCATGTGGAGCAATCAAATACGCAAGATTGTCCATTGTCACGCGATCACGGCTCGCCTTAATAGCGGCGGCAACTCCACGCAACAAACGCTTCTCAGCTTCATCAATCTTGCGCCATTGATGCAGAGCTTCTGTGTCAACATCGCGGCGCTTAGATAAAAAGTTTCGTGCTGGGGCGAATATCGTCATAGCCGCCCCACACATTCAAACGTCGCGCCCGCAGGGTCGCGAAACACATCTAAAATGTACCAGTCTTTCCCCTCAATCGTGATCACATCGCCCGTTTTTGGGTCGATATCATCCGGCAATGAGCCGCCAAGAATTGTTATCATGCGCTTATTGGCCTCAATAAGCGAGCCGTAAACCGCTGGACCGCCGCCCTTGCCGTTTTGGATTTTCGAAGCGTCGAAATCGTCAGTAAATCCCTTGCAAGAATATGTTCCTTCCGACGCGCCAACCGTTTGCCCTGCGGTTAGCGCGCCCGCGCCACGCGTGCCAGCCGTCTTGCGCGTAAGCGTGGCGGCCAAGACCTTTGGCCCAAGCGCTTTATTAAGCTTCTTCGCAACCTTCGCCTTAAAAATGTCTGGGCGCGCCATGGCGGTTAATCCAATGCGATTTGTGATGCCGCCTGAATCTCAGGGGGCACACCAACGGCAACAGTAATTGGCGCGCTTAGCGCGCCGTGAAATGCGAAATTTGTTGCCCCGCTTGCGGCTATGCCGATTGAAGCATGCGTTAAAGACGCGCCAGCGCCTGAAGTTGGGGTAGGAAAAACAACGTTTGAAACGAACGTGAGAACACCGCTTGCGATGGTGAATCCCCCAGACGTGCGAGCAACAGCAACACGCGCATAAGAGCCATAGCTTGCCTCATTCGTCGATTGATCGGAGCCAGCCTCACCGGCGCTAGCCGTATGCAGCGCCACATACCAGTTTGTAATAGGCGACGACGCCGCATTATCGGCAATGTTCGCAATCGCAGTTGCGTTAAATAGCAACGCCAATATTGCGCTTTCCATCCAGTCGGTAAATGCGGTCATGCTTACACCCTAAGTGTATTGCGTCGTGTAATCCGTTGAGCCTAAAGAGCTTTCTTCGTCCGTGCCATAGGCCGCTTGCGCCAGCGCAAGCACATAGCCGCCAGCATCAAGCCAGTTGTTTAGGAGAACCTGTACTGTTACGGGGAATTTGCCGCCACGCGTACCACGGAAATATTCGACCTCCGCAGAACCGGCTTTCAGGCGCTTTTCCGTCGTTGAAGTATTGGCCACGCTCAGCAAGTCGTTATCTTGCGTCAACTCATAGGCCAGTTCATAGTTTGCCTGCTGAATCTCTTCATCAACGCTTTCTGCCGGGTCAAGCTCAACGTCGAACTTGACCAGCCATTGACGAATTGCCCGCGTAGCTGACACAAGCGCTTGTGCTTTTGTCGTCGCTGTTTCGGCGGCCCAATTGGCGGCAGCGCCTATGCGCGCGGCCAAATAAGCATCAGCGCCGGTATCCGTGCCGTAAATATCATAATCGACCGTGCCAATAGTAACGGAGCCCATGGGCTACCCCATACACCAACGCCCGCATAAGCGGGATTTTCGCATAATGATTGTGTGGGATGCGCCCCTATCCATCGGCCTTTTAGGGTGGGCGGGCGAACTGTTACGCTGAACGCGTCACGACTTGATAACGCAATGCTGCATCAGACGTTATAAACAACGCAAGCACTTTTTTGCATTATCTAACATTTTTGTTTTCGTGTTGTTCTGGTGTGGCGCAAATAACAAAAAAATGGCCGCCTGTGCCTTGGCGGCCATTTTCATTTCATTGCATCATACGAGGATATGCGTCCGTATCTCAGCTTTTCCATAGCATAAAGCGCGCCGTTGGAAGGGATTACAAAGCGGCCCGGTAAAAGCTGGCCATTTATCTACTAAGATTCATTGGCCGATGCAAGTTAAATCCCTTGAAGCAAGCTTTCAGGAATCCACGCCTCAACATAGTTCCCGTCAGCATCAGCATAGCGCACGAGGTAGCGCCTTTCGTCGTTCACGTACTCGGCGCGCCCCCCAAACCTCCCCAACACCTCGCCCGATAGTAAGGCTCACATTTTGCTTTAACGAAAACATAAAGCCACCCATATCATCCCCCAATCTTTAAGCGGCAACACATTGTTCAAGTTCGGCTAGGGAGCCCTTGAGCTTCCCGAGTGCCTCGGCGAAAGAGTCGTTGCCATTAGCGCCCCCACCGTTGCCTTGCTTTACGTCCCCTATATCATCGCCATTGTTGCCGTTGCCAGACTGTAGCAGGGCGTCAAGCTCCATTGCCGTTGCCTCGACGCGCGAAAGCCCGAGCATGTCTCGCACTTCGTTAACCGCCGGATCGTCCGGCATGATTGGCGCGCCCGCTTGTGCCATCTTCGCCAAGCTGTCAACGACATCGCCTACCTTGCGCTTTTCAACCTTGGCAGGCGCGGCAACCGGCCTAATAGCGCGGGGAATGTTGTTCAAATCGCAAATTCTGGCAATCAATTGTGATGTTTGCGCATGCCCCATCTCTTTGCGCGTAGAATTCACCATGTGATAGATGCGTTCCTTCGCCTCGTCGGCAAGGGCGAGCGAGCCCGAGCCATCCTCGCCGAGCAACAGAAACTCAGCGCCGAGAAGGCGCGCAATCTCAAACGTTTTGCGGCGAATGGCCTTGCCAATGCTCTCATGAGACACGCCACCGGCTTTGAGAAGCTCAACATCCCATTGACGCACCGCCGAAGGCGTTTGCTTATCGTCTTCCGTGGTGTACGTGGCGCTATCCAGCATAAGCCCAGTCTTAGGCCCGCGAACGTGGTTTTCTATAAATCCGCGCAGAACCTCACGCGCCGCCGCCGCCTCAGCGGCTGTTATCACCCCATCCTCTACCATTCTGGCAAGCTCGCCGAGTGGCGCGCGCCCGACCGGCACGCCGCGCAGATCGGTTTCAAAGCCGTAATGTTCGAGGTCTTCAAAGCGCCGTATGCCATCGGCACCGCGCGCAATATGCCGGTAAAGCCCGACGCCTTCCGGGGAAGCTTCTAGCGTATCATCCACTAGATACAGGATTTTATTGCGCGGCAAGTAAAGCATTTTGCCGTTGGCGGGGTCTCGTTGCCATGCCCCCACAACAGTACTGCGGCTGTCAAGGTGCCATTCTTCAATTGTATGCTGCGGGCGATTCTCAATCTCTGAGAATCCGATTCTCCCGTCCTCACGCGAACACACGGCCCATTCAGCGATTGAAAACCCGTGAAACCGGAACGTGGCCGCCCGCTTCATGACGGTTGAAAACGGCGTTTCTTCCAGATCGTCGAACACGTTTTGCACGAACTCGGCAGCATCGACCGCCGCCGCGTCGCCTTCATCGGCTGGTGCAACGGCCCATTCAGCACCATTTCCCGCCAAATCCAAGAAGTAACGCACCGCCGCCCCGACAATGGCGACGTTGAGAAGGTTGTTGTTAAACGTCTCGAAACGTCGCAGGCCGCGCAACGTGCTGTCGCGCTCGCGGCTTTGAACAATGCCGCCAGCCAACATAAAACCAGGAACGCCAGCCATTTGTGTAGGGCGAGCCGTCTTTGTCGGCTGTGGCCCATTCATTTCATTGCTGTTGTCAGCTTTTTCAGTTGTAGATTCCGTGTGGGTTATCGCGTCAGACATCGCAAAAAATCCTTAATTACATGCTCACCGCTTCAGGAGCGCCAGCAGGAGCGCGGCGCTTACCCCGGACAAACAATCGACGCAACGCCCACACCATGGCGTCGATTCTGTCGGGTGATTCCATGCCTGACTCAGGTTCCCATGTTACCATTTGATCCTCAAGCATGGCGAACGCCCCGACCATGTGCATTCTGCCAGCTTCCCACAAGTTCGCAATGGGCTCAGCCCGCGCTTGTTTGGATTGGCGAGCATGAACAATCACAACCGGCACATTTTCATCACACTGGCGGATAACTTCGCGAACCATTTCGCCGCCCTGGTTGCCCTCAGCAACAACAAGCGAAGCGCCTAGGCTATGATAAAGGGCGCATGTCTTTTGCCCCCAATCCTGCGGACTATAGCGCCCGGTTGCATCAGCCAACACATAGCCGTGACCATCCATTCCCTTACCCGCAGCAACAATGCCCGTCATGTTGCGCTTCATGGCCGTTGCCGGGTCAACGCCTATGTTGATTTCGCGCATTTCCGGCTCTTTATCAACGCGGGTGTTTTCGATTGTTTCGCGCGTCCATAGCGCGCCGTCCGACGCGTCCAAGTAGTCGGCGTAAAGCTCCTGACGACCAAGCGACGTTTGCGCGAAGGTATCCATCATATCTGAAAGGAAGTCTTCGGAAAGGTTAGCTTCGTTCTCAAACGTTGAGCCGCGCGTTACCACGGTTCGCGGGTGCGCCTCGATTTCTCGCAAGATCGGGATTGCGCGCGGCGTTGTCGTGATGCACACGCGAACATCTGTTCCGGCCGTGCGCAGCGCAAACTTAAGCTGCTTCCATACTTCCGGTGCATAGCGATACTTCGCCAGCTCATCAACCCAGGCCGCGCCGAAGTTACCGCCGCGCAATTGGTCCGGCTTGTCGCCCGAATATAGCGTTGCATAAGCGCCGTTTTTCCATGTCAAACGCCGCATTGATGGCGTGTGTTCCGGCCTATCCCATGGCGGCGAGCAAGCCATGATGCCGGATTCACCATCAATGAGATAGTCGCGCACGTCGGCGGCGGTCTCGCCTATGATGGCGATACGCCCGACGCGATCTTTCATGGTGCGCACCCATTCACTACCCAGGCGCGTTTTGCCAAATCCGCGCCCGGCGCGGGCGAGCCAGTGCATCCAGTTTCCAGGTGGCTCTAACTGATTGTCACGCGCCCAGAACGGCCAATGGTAAACAAGCGCCGCCTTTTCCTCAATCGTCAGGCTTTGTAGAAAACTTTGAATTTGTGACGCGCTTAAGGAGTTCAAAGACTTTGCCGTCAAGCGCTCCGGCAGTTTCACGGATGGCGTCTGCAAGGTCGCTATTGTCATTTTTAAACGTGTCCGATTGCCCCAGCATATTTTTTCCTAGGAATATAGCCGTTTGTGGGTGTTCGACAGCGTGCCGCCACTGGATGCGGCGCAGGGATATTTTGCCCATTTGCTGGCCGTCTTCCCAGGCTTCGCGCGCAACGAGGTTTTCAGCGAAAAACTTCTCAAGGGTGCGAATGGACACCAACAAATAGCCCGCAGCTTCTTCCTGCGTGCAGCCCATAGCGGCAAGCCGCTTGATGCGTCCAAGAGTAACATCATTCAGAACCAATGACGGGCGGCGACCGGCACCGGCACGCCTGCCCCCGCGCTCGCGTTTCCACTCAATCGGGACTTGTGGCGGAAACTCGCTCCCCTCAATGTCCCCGTCATCAAGATCAAGCTCAAGGTTGACGCCGTGCGGGATGCTGTCGCCAGCGTCCGGCACGGCGCGTTCCGTTTCCTCGCCGTCGCTTTCATCGTCTTGAATAGCCACCTCAACGCCGCCCTCGATAGCGGCGCCGCTCAACGGCTCAGCAAGCCGCGTTGCCGGTGCGGGCTTGCTGAAAGCTGGCTTTTGACCTCGACCAGGCCGCAACCAGGCCCCGCTCTTGGCGTGGCGGCGAATAGTTGCCGCGCCTATCTTGTGATGTGCCGCAATGTCCTCGATGCGCTCGCCCGCTTCATACGCGGCGCGCACCGCTTGCCAGTCAGCCTTTGCCGGTTTAACCATCGCCGCCACCATTTGCTAACCACGGATTGCGACGAAACGGCCTTTTAACGCTTGTCGCGCCAAGCAGCCCAGCGAACACCGCCTCAGATTGCGAACGGTTGTCGCGGTTTACCTTTTCCCATATGCGGTTTACCAAACCTTCGAAAAAGGTTGTCATTTCATCGCTGGCCGACAAATCGAAGCTTTCAATGCGCCGGTTTTCGTTGAGGTTCATTGACGTTCTGATCGTTACGGCGAGCGCCGCGCCGCGTATCGTCGTGAATTTTGCGTGAGAGTTGACCGCCCGGAAGGCGTCAGCGCCGAACCCCTTCACGAGCACCGAGGCCAATTCGGCCCGCCGCGTAAACATCGATGGATCAAGAATGAACCTAATGCTTTTTATCCGCTGATTCTCAACGAATTTATACGCCTTTTCAGCGTCATAAATTCCCATTGTCCACGTTGACACGGCAACGTCAGAAGGCCCGGTTTGCGTCAACACATGCTCAATCACATCAACAAGCGAAAACTGGCCGTTCGTGATCCCGCAAATTTCGTCACCGTCGGCAACGTCGCCAATCATGGCGGCGGCGCTATCGATGCCGCTTTCCCGAAACAAGCGCCGCTGCGTCTTGCGGCGAAAGACGTGCTCGCCCTCAAGGGTGACGTTAAAGCTTGCCTGTTCGCTTTTACCAGACATTGCGCGAGTCATCTATTTTCAAGGTTTTCGCAAGCTGGGCAATGGTTACGCTTTCCTTCGCTCGCATACCCAGCACTTTTTGATAGTTCGGCAAATCAAAATCAGGCTCTTGTTGCATCGCGCGGATAAGCACTTGCAGCCGTTCCGCTTCCTCGACGTGACGGCAGTACTGAACAAGCACCGCGTGACACTCGCGCGGGAAAAAGTCTGCGGGCATGCGCTCGACAATGGCGCGCCACTCCATGGCCTCGCCATCACTTAGACATTCTGGCGGTTCTGGTTTCATGGCCCACCGACGCAAAAAAAAGCGGGGTTAGCTCTTACGCCAAACCCGCTTTAAAGGAACCTAAATATGAGTCTGAATACATTCAAAGAAAAAAAGCCCCACGTCAAGAGACTTTAGGCCCTTCGTCGTCTTTGTTTTCCGCCGCTCGATACCCGGCCCAATACCCGACTTCGTGCGCATCGCTCATGGCGTCAAAAATGCGGCGCTTTAGCCTGGATACAACAGCCCGCGCCATGTCAGTTGCTTGTTCTGGCTCGCCCCTCATCTCCAAACAATTAGTAAACCCGGAAACGGTTTCGTTGGCGATCTCAGCCGCAACAAGCGTTGCGAAACGCGCATCAATCGGCCTTGACGCAGGAGTTAGAGCGCAACGGCAGTTAACATGTCTATTGTCCGCTGGACCGCGATCACGTGACGACACACCGCCGCCAATCTCCTGCTTAGCCCTATATTCTGCCAAATCCACAAAATCAGCCATCGCGCCACCCCCAACTAAACTGTTCTGCTTTCGCCGACAACGTACACCTCATGAAGAAAGGCAACAATACTTTCAATAAGCATTAGCCTTGCCCCGTAGATATTTGCGGGCATGCATGACATAAACGCGTCAACAAGGCACATGAGCCGATGCAGCCTATATGCATAGCTCATGTAGCCTTGCCCACATCTTGAAGGGGGCGGGGAAATGTCGTGTGCGTATTTAATCAAATGATCTGTAAGACACATCGTCATCAAGTGCACGGGGCTGGCGGGCTGGCCGCTTTTACCCGTGCTTTGGTCAAGTACCGACTGAAGCGCCACATCAACGTAAAACTCGACATTGCGCCTTACTTCTTCGTATCTCCACCACTTACGCGGGGAAGTACCCCAGCCAACGCCCATTTGATCACGCAACATTCAAAACCCCCTATTTTTCCCGAATCAATCAATGTTTATTCGTCCGGATAGACGTTCTTCAAAGCACCTGACACAGCCCGGCCAAGACTTACAGCGTCTTCCCTAAGACTCGCCTTCTGGTCATTGTCGCCTGTGTTTATCGCCTTTCGAATGTTTGCTTCTATTTCTGGCGCACGCCTGCTAACGTTTCTTAAAAACGCCCGTCCTTCACTTTCTTTATTGCTCATTTTGTCCGGTTTCCTTCCTCGTTCTCTCTGCTTCAATTTTATCAAGTGTGCGGTTTACACGGGCTCGCGCATTGTTCCTTTCAGCAATGCGCCTTGCTTGGGCGTGCAGCAATGCACGCGATTTTGAATCTTCACTCATGTTACTAAGTCCCGCTAAAGGTTGGTGGAGTGCTGGGGGCGCAGTAGCACGCTACCCCGAAGGACGGCCCGTAGGCATCGCCCAGCCGTTTTTATACTGTATGAGCACCCCATAACGCCGGAAGCTATCCGGCCACGATTGGTTGAGATTTCAAGAATTCTTCCCCTTTCCTTTTAGCTTCGCTTCGTATGAAAACGGCCATGTACACCAAGTCGGGGCGCGTCAGCCTGTAGCCGGACTCCCCGCCCTCGATGCCCTGTATTCGCCGCTTGCCGCAGTCCAACAGCTCCGCCGCCGCCCCTTGGGATATGCCCAACGCATCGCGCCACTCTCTAAGTGTTCCGCTCCATATTGGCAGCTCGCTAGTCATAGTAGCCCCTTTCGTCTGTTGTTATGCCGCAACAATCTGTTTATCTCACGCGAAAATCGCTAACGCAACAAAAAAAAGTAGCGATTTCCGCACTTTTTTATTGACGGCGCGGAAATCGCGGTTTATATTAAAATCATAGACAGGGCGGAGAGAGGCGCGGGGCAGGAGCCCACAAATCGAACCGGGAAGCCCAGGGAACCGGGAAGGCCAACAGGCCCCGGCCAAAAAATAACCAAGTCTTACTTGGCGAGCGCTCTTATCCGCAACTTGGCGAAGCACTCGCAACCACCTCTCAGATGCTGGAAACAGATAACGAACGCGGAACACAGCTCAGCGGACACGATCCGCAATCCTGGCAACCCGAATGCGGAACCTGAAGTGAAAAGAACGCTACCACCGGCCAACAGGCTATGGGAGCGCTCACCAAGTAAGACGACTGAAACAGAAGGGAAAGACAATGCAACTGAACACCTCAGACCTACCCCCAGTAACTCAACTAGCACTCGCTGAAGTGCACCTCGAAAAGCTGGAAAAAGCAATGAAAGCTGATCGACAAGACGCGGGCGCTATTCAGCAGGTTACCGACCGCATTTTGCAAGTGAGAGCGTGGCGTGGCGCTGAAGTCATTCATGACTTCATGCTTGAAGGCGCTCGCGAATGGAGCGCTTGGTATACAAGCAGCAGGTACGCCAAATAAATAACCGCCTCTCTCAGCCGCCCCGTGATAGGGCGGCCTTGACGGGCAGTTAACCCGAAAACAGAAAGGCCAAACAATGGAAGTATTCAGCACACCGGCATTGCCCGCACATTGGGTTGTGAGAGATGATAACGGGGAACAGTGGATTGTTCCGGCACACAACAGCGGGTGGAGCAAAAAGCGCCCATATCGCGGAAATTACACCCTCGAAACGGCGCTATCTTACATGCCACCAGCAATTCGCAAACAACTGTACGGCATTCCAGCCTAACCGCCTTTTTTAGCCGCCCTTCGGGGCGGCCTTGACGGGCAGTTAAAATCTGAAAGGGAAGGGCAGAACAATGAAACACATGCACAACGCACTTGAAATCACCTTTTGCATCGCCATTGCAGCCGCCGCCGCAAGGTGGGGAATTTACGCCGTCGCATATTTGGGGTTTGCAACCCTTTAACCGCCTCTCTTAGCCGCCCCTCACGGGGCGGCCTTGACGGGCGATTGGACCCGAAACCCGACGCACGCGGAGATACAACCATGAAAGCATCTTTTGAAATTCTACCAGGAATTCGTATTCCTTATGTTGTCGAAAAAATCAACGATAACAGACACCTCGAAATCAGTTTTTTTGATGGGAAATGTTGGGCGTCAACCACCATCGAAAACACCGGCGTTATAACGTCAGAGCTAGTTCAAACGACTGTTTTAAATTGGATAGCAAACAATCCGCTAAATTAAACCGCCTCGCTTAGCTGCCCTTTGTGAGGGCAGCCTTGCCGGGCAGTTAGCCCGAAAACGGAAAGGGCAGAACAATGAAGCGTAACGGCTCATACTGGAATGGTGTTGCACTTGTCCGGCACATGATTTTCGACACTGAAGAAGAAGCAACACAAGCGCTAAGCCTGATCAAACCCGAAAAAGACGACCCCGACTACTACGCCGTAACGGCGTACAACAGCGGGGATGGCTACGTGATAGAAGCCCGCGAAAAAGACGGCAATCATTTTGTTGGACTTCTCTAAACCGCCTCTTTTAGCCGCGCCCTTGGGCGCGGCCTTGACGGGCGATTACCCGAAAACCTGGAAGGAAACGAATATGATTACACTACACCTAATAACAGACACGTTGTCAGACGGTAGCAAAGCTTATGGCGTGAAACTCTGTAACGGGACAGAGGCCAGCGTCGAGCTTGATTGCGTCGATGGCCCTGCCGCTTGCGTGCTAATGAGTGCTTTACACGACGCATTAAACGAGGCTGAACAACCCGCAAGCATCGGCAACGATGTGACAAAAACCGCTGGATGGACTGACTAACCGCCTCTTTTAGCCGCCCTTCGGGGCGGCCTTGACGGGCGATTGGACCCGAAACAAGGGGTAACGACACATGCAGTACTTTAAAGACGCAAGCCGCAATCAACAAGTCGAGGAAGCCGCGCGATTGGTTGCGGCGGCCAGCAAGGAATATAAAACCGAAAAAGACCCAGAAGCCAAAAGGCTTGCGGGCGTTGCTTACCAACAAGCAAGTAGTGACTTCAACGATCTTTTCGCGCGCTTGATGCGCGAAGAAGCCGCCGAATAAGGGGGGACAAAAATGCAAAACTTTGCACTTGCCCCACCACAAGACCATGAAGTTGAAGGCGGCGCGGAACCACAACGCCTTGATGTTAAGGTGTTAAAAGATGGCAGCATCGTTGATGCCAGTTCAGGGCGGCGGTTGAGACTCACCGAGACCGGAATTGAAGACCGGGACGGCAGAGAATATGAATTGCGCCCAGCGGCTCACGCAGCCTTAAGACGCGCAGTAGAACGCGCTCAAGCCAAGAGCGCGCGCGTAACAATGTTAGAGTACGCCGGATTGTTTCCTGAAAAAGTGCTTGGCGTAGTCGTGCTGTGCACAGTAAGCACAGTCGCTTTTCTGGAAACAGACAACATTGTTATTCCTGCTGTAATATCTATTCTGGCGGGAATAATTGCATTGAAACACAGTCGATAAAAAAACAAGTCGTCGGAGAATCTATCATGACAATTTACACACGCGAGAAACAACTTGCGCGCCTAGTCGGCCTATGGCCAAAACAAACAGCCGACAGGCGGCCCCGCCGCATTGCGGCAAACATAGTTCTACTTCGTCAGGCCGTGCGCCATATGGCCAGCCTTGCGAAAGGCCCCCACGCATGGACGTATGACGTCAACCGGCATATGGCGTTAAGTGAGGCGCTGCGCGAGGAACTTAGACTTCTGCGCAAGCCTCGCGTATCGCACGAAGTCGTTTATCTACAAGATGCAGCGAAAGCCCGCCTCGCGCTTCAGCGTGGCAGCGCATATCCTGGCCGGTGGGATCGGCGCTTTACACGCGCCGAGCTTTTTGAGGCTCACCGGCGAGCAATCGCCGGAGCGCGCCAAGAACGTGAATTCAGACTTCGCGAGCGCAAGCTTGCGGAAAAGGCGGCGTAACGCTTCCTTCAAGCCACAGCGCAAGTTGTGGCCTGGGGCGAGCGCTAAGGCTCGAAACTGAGAAAACCAGAGAACTTAAACATGTACACACGAGAACAGCTTGAGGCCATGACGCGAAATGCACTTTACCAACTCGCCAAGAGCGAAAACGTGCTCGTTTATGGCAATTACACTAAATCACGCCTCATTGACTGCATTCTAGCCAAGCAATCAAGGCCGCTTGTCCCAGAGTCAATGAGTGCACGCAGCAAAGCCCAAAGGTGAAGCCATGGAATACGAGGAAGATAATACACCGGCGGACGTCGCAAGAAGAATAATGACAAAGAAACTAACAACAAAGGTTAGGAACGGTGAAGTAAGCATCGAAGAACTGGTTGACAATTACATGAGAGTGTATGAACTTAAGCTAGCGTATAGAAGACACACAATAAACGCGTGCCGAAATATAGTAAGGCCGTGAAGCTATAACGAAAAATGGCGGGCAATTTGCCCGCCAGTGTAACCCCATCTTCCAAAAAACCTGTGAAAGGATGAATCATGGATAGCAAAGCGAGCGCATGGGCGCAAGCCATAACTGGCTTTATCATAGCCGGGCTTGTCGCCGCCTGCGTATACAACGACATTATGAACAACGTCGAATACGGGCAAAACATCTCAACAGAGATGGCGCTAGCCCTTGGCGTATTCGGCGCGGCTATCGGGATAATCCCGTTTGCGTCCGGCTTCGTCGGATGGAACCGCGTTTTTACCGCGGCGTTTGCCGTATGTGTTGCAATCACCGTCTACGCATCAGCGACAGCCTACCTTAACAAGCAGGGCGAAAACATCGTGCACGCCGCCGACAAGGCGACGGCGCATAAAAGCGCCCTGGCCGACGCCAGCGCCGCACGCGCCGAGTTGTCGAATATCCGCGAAAAGGGCGACGTTGCAGCCCTAACCGCTGCCCTCAAACTGGCGCAAAACCGCGCCCGCACCGAGGAAGCAAACGGCGGCTGCGGCGAACGATGCCGCACCGCTTACGCAAGCGCTGCAAGCTTGCTTGAGCGTATCGCCAACGCGAAAGCCCGTGACGCCGCTCAAAAACGCTTAATCGTCGCCAAGGCCGACGTCGCCAAAGGCGGCGCAATGGTGGACGCCGGGGCGGAGCTTATCGCCCGGCAGATTGGCGGAGAACCTGCCAATATTGCGCAGACTCTCTCAGCGATCATGGCCGGGCTGGTCATTATCGCAACGCAACTTGTGGCCGCGTGCGGCCACCAAGCGGCGCGGCTGATTTCCAGCGGACTTGGCGCTATTTTTACAGCCAGCAAAAAGCCAAAGGCTAAGGCGCAAACCTCCCCGCCCCTTCAGAAGGGCAAAGGCGGACGCAAAGCGAATATCACGCGCGAGCAAGCGCTTGAGATCCTGCGCAAACAGGCCGAGGCAGCAGGCGGGCAAATTATCGCCAGCGGCGCGGCAATCGCCCAATCGCTGGGCGTTGGTCGCTCGACCGTGTGCGACCCAAAGAAAGGCTGGCTTGCCTACTGGCAAAAAACCGGCTTGATAACAGTTGAAAGTAAGGGGCGCAAAACCGCGCTCACAATCACGGCGAAAGCCGCTTAACGGAGTGTAAAAACTATGGAACGCGATGATTTTGAAGTTCTGAAAATCACCTTCGCGGAGCCAAAAGAGCAACGCAAGAGCCGCGTCATCGATAAAGTGATGGCGTGGCTCGCTAAGCTTGGCCTTAGAATAGCGCAGCAACGAGGCTAAACGCCAGCCGACCAAGAAGCAAGGCGACGCCCAATATACCACCCCACCACACCACACTGGCGAAACGTTTCATATTCCAATTTTTGCCATTACTATTTGGCCAAGGATGGAAACTATCGCCAGAAGCCCCCCAACCACTAGCTTCTTCATGTCGGAATCCATTGACTCCATCGACCGGGAAACGTTCATGTGCAATGTCGTCAGCGTCAAAAGGCGTGCTTCCAGGGAGTGGACACGACGCGCCAGCCCTGGAACTTCTTCCAGGTTGCGCGCTATATGCGCCTGACGTTCTTCTAGGACCGTCAACCGCCGTTCCATCTCCAAATCGTGCAACACGTTCAGTATTCCACATTAGTTTTGCGTTTGTAATTAAACTCATAACCATGTCCCCCACTATCGCGAGTTGCCGTTTTTGGCAAGCACATGGCCATCAATGGCCCCCGCAACGGCGAGCGTCCGTGATGCGCGAGCATCAGCCGCGCTAGCTGTTTTTCCGGCCCGCAATGCGGCTTGCCGTTGTTTATGAATTTCTGAATAGATTTCGTATTCCCGCAGAAGTACCCACGCAAGCGCGCGAGTTGAACCGACAGCCGCACCGTAAGCTATCAGCGGATCATCGCTATTAGAAACCAGCGCCCCCCAATCAACGAAACTATGTTCAGTTTCGCCGCTTTCCATGCGGGCAAAATACTCCGCCTGATCGGCGACCCCGCCGCGCATGTATCGCTTGATTATCCAGCGATAGGCGGAAACCTCAAAATTCATATAGGTTTCAAAGGGAACCCCCCGAAGGGCAAACGCCGCATAACGTCCGCGAGGAACGCCGGAATGAAAGGAAACGACGCGGTTTCCAGATGCAAGCTGCTGAGCTTCATACCATCTAGTTAGAATATCACGCTCTTGTTGAGTGCAAGAGCCTTTCATGTACTCCATCGGGCTTGCTGGCGGCCCATCATCCGGACTTAACGGCAGTATTTCGCCACCTACTACCACCCCACAAAGCGCTTGAGTCATATGTCGCCCCTATTCCGCAACAAGATTAACTGATTCCCCTCGGGAATCATCCCCTGTAAGCCCAAACTCGCGCAGAATCTCCCCAGGAACAAGACACTTTTCTGTACCAATTTGGGCCCCCCATTCACTCGGCCAATGTTTCTTGCCGCCATCCTTCCACGCTTTGACGCGAAACCGCCACCGCGTCAGCTCAAGCGAAAAAATGTCAGCTTCGAATTCAGCCAGAATGTCACCCGGAACCATGCAACCAGTTTTCCCAGGTTCTGGCCCCCATTCCGACGCGTTCCAAGCGAGATATTGCCCCGTGGCGGGATTGTGGCGCTCATGCTCAGACAGCGCCATGTATTTGCGGTAATGCTCCATGCGAAAGCGCCACAGCTTAACGGCGCTATCCGCCTTTTGCACATCTTGTGGTGGGTCAAACTGACCTTCAAGCAACGCGTTAAACGTACTTTCCATGATCACCGCTTCAAGCGTTTTCGGATGCCATCCTGATCGTGTAGGAAAAACCGCAGACGCCAGCTTTTCAAGCCCGGCGCGCCATTCGGCAGGCTCGCGCTTAAACAAACCGTCAAGCAGCTTCGCACGCCTGACGGTGATCGTGCGGGCTCTAAGCATCCCGCAGCGCCCCGCGTGCTTGTTGTACAGCGCAACGGCCTCTTCGCGGCGACTGACGATAGACGCTTCTTTTCTGGCCTGCGCGGTTTGGGCTGGAGTCTGGGGCGTATCGACACCTAACCGCCCTTGCTTGCTACCCCGTGCCGCCTTTTCTTTTTCTGCCTGTTTGGCTTCATTATTTTTTTGCTGCTGCTGCCGCTGCAAGTGATCCGATTTAGGATCGCTTGTAGCAGCTTCAAAGGGGGACGTTCCAAGGGGAACGTTAAGTTGAGACTCTGGAGTCTCAACCGTTGAGACTCTGGAGTCCCAACCGTTGGGACTCTGGAGTCTCAACGAGGATTCAGCCGTTTTTTCTGGATTCTCGTCGATTTCGTCGTCAAGTTGCGCGTCAATAACGGCTTGTGACGGCTCGCCCCTTGCATCAAGTAAGACGCGGTAAACACAGATTGAGCGCATCCCCTTCTTTCTGCGTCCAGCATCAACCGCCGCCTGGTTGATATCGCGCTTCTCAAGATATCCGCGCTTTTCGAGATTCCCTATGGAGCGATTAACGGAACGGCGAGCAACGCCCAGCTCCTCAGCCATTCGCGCTTGATTGCGGAAACACCAGCCGTTTTGATCGGTATGACAGCCCAAAAGCGCCAATATGCGCAGATCAAGTGTTGTAAGGCTGGCGTCACAGACGGCCACAGCCGGAATAATAGAAAACCTCGGCCCCACAGCTACCCCCATTTTTCGGTTGCCATCGCCAAAGAAATCAACTAAACACAAATCTTCTTCGACGACTCAGCGGCGGCGTGCGCACCATGGCACGCCGCCTTTCCTTTTTTAGAACACCCTACCCGGCGCAAGATCACAAAACGAAGTTCGCGCGCCGTCGAAGCTCATCTTTACGGCACCAATTCCAGCATGGCGGTGCTTCGCTAAAATGACTTCAGCTACCCCGGTAACCTCAGCCATACGCACCGACCACGCTTGATATTTTTCAACGTCAGACGGCGACGGTTCCGCCCGCTGAAGGTAATATTCCTCGCGGAAAACGAACATCACAACGTCTGCGTCTTGCTCAATCGCGCCGGACTCGCGCAAGTCGGAAAGCAGCGGGCGCTTATCCTCGCGCGATTCTACCTGCCGGGAAAGTTGGGAAAGCGCAATCACGGGGATTTTCAGTTCTTTGGCCAGCGCCTTCAATGCCATGGATATTTCGCTAACTTCCGTAACCCGGTTTTCTCGCCGCTTTTGGCCGGTGATCATCAATTGCAGATAATCAACGACAATAAGCCGCGTATCAAAAAGGCGCTTGCGCCTTCTGGCGCGCGCCATTAGCTGGCCGATACTCAGCGAGCCGGTGCTGTCAATATGAAAGGGAAGCTTCGCGACCGTGCGCCCGGCTTCCACCAATTGCCGGAACCCCTCTTCGCGAACATCTCCGCGACGCTGCCAATCAACAGGAATTCCCGTTTCAGCGGCAAGCTGGCGCTGCATCAATTGTTCGGCCGACATCTCCAGCGAATAGAACGAGACCTCACCCATTTTGCCAGCCTCGCCCTGCGCGCGCATCTTGTGGATGCCGAGCAAGCGCTTGGCGACAGAAAAGGCAATGTTCGCCGCAAGCGCAGATTTTCCCATGGATGGCCTACCGGCTATAATGTACAGATTTTCCGGTGATAAGCCGCCTAAAGCTTTATCAAGATCGGCAAAGCCGCTCGATAATCCGGCCAATTTTCCGTCATGGCGATATGCTGCATCTAGCTGCGCAATCGCCGCCTCGACCGCTTCGGGCGCTGTCATTTCATGGGACGCATTCGCGCCATTGCCGCCAAGCGCAAACAGTTGGGTTTCAATGACATCAAGCAACTCTGCCGACGAGATCCCGCCAACGTCGCACGCCATTTCCGACGCCTCAGAAATCACGGTCAAAAGCTCGCGGCGCACCCACAAATCACGGATCGTTTGCGCGTAATCCCGAGCGTTTATTATGCTTGTTGCGTGAGAAACCAAACGCCCCAGGTATTGAGCAACTGTGATGTTGCCAACGCTCTCGCCCTCGAATTGACTCTTTAGCGTCACCGGCGTTGATCGCGTACCGGCTACGACATCGGCATATATGGCGGAAAATATGCGAGCGTGCAGCGGATCGTAAAAATGCTCCGCGCTAAGCGCGCCGCAACGGTCTAAGGCGTCGTTATTTATCAAGATCGCGCCAAGCAACGCTTGCTCAGCTTCGATGTTATGAGGATAAACCCGCGCTTCACGACTGGCCGCGACATCTGACATCATTTTTCCCCTTGCAAAGACTCCGCAGAGCCATTATTACAAGGGGGCGACACAAGTTACCCCCTTGTTCGGCACAGACTCAGAGATCAATGGCCAGCCCCCTGCTGGCCATTACTGCTTTAAGACCCTATCGCAACCGTTTCTTTGGTCGAAACTGGAACATCAATAGAGCGCTGACGCTCTAGGCGATGTACAGCGCGATTGCGAAGGCGAACACCTGTAAAAACGTGAGTGCTAGGCCCACCATTAAAGCGCTTGCGGGTTTTCTGCCCCTTATAAGGGGCTTCAGCAACAAACACATTCAAAAGTGCCCCGAACGTTGTTCTATCAACGCCGCTTAGCTCATTATCTTGCGTCCATACCAAAAAAGCGCTCCATAGCGTTGCGGACGCTTCAAACGCGTCACTTTCCGGCGACAAACACTCGCGCATAAAACGCCTAACTTGGCCCTCAGCGTCTTTCGCATAATCGGCCCCGCCCGGAATGCCAGAAATGCGCGCTGGTTCTGGTTCTCGTTTAGATGGAACCGCCACAACTTTCTGAGGCGCTTCGTTTTCACGGCTTTTCCGGGCAATCTCCGCCCTCATTTCCTCTTGAACCTCAGCTTCTAACATAGCGTTAATTTCATCATCACTAAGCGCTAAGGGTTCGTCACCATCTGACACGCGCTCCAACGCTGCCACATCGTCGCTAGTGGCGTATTCCGTGGGCTGGCGCATCTCAACCCCACGAAACGAAGTCCGGGGATTGCGGGGCGTCCTATGGCCTTCTGATCGCTCGCCCCTGCCGTCCCACATGGTGAACGGCGCAACCGCCCGACAGAAGAACAGAAACGCAATCACGCCAAGGCCGACGATCATTCGCGCCGTTTGTTGGGATGTGCCAAAAAGCTTGGAAATGTAAAGCGCGCGCGCGTCAGCCGCGCCAACATCGCCCAAAGGCTTAATTTGCACCGTGATTTCGCGTATGCGTGCTTGCGCGCCCTGCGTAGCCACCGCCTGCCCACGCTCCGCCACCGCCTCGGCGTAGCGCTCGCAAAGCTCCCGCGAAAGCTTCGCCGTGATCCATTCCGGCGTACATCCATGCGTTGACGCCCAGCGGGGATGTAGTTTTATCCCCGTTATATCGGAATCAATCGCCGCCAGCCCGCGCACGGCCCCGCCTTTCGTAATAGAGCTTTGCAAGCTTGCGCGTTCTGCCATCAGCGCCGCGCGGGCCTCAATCGTAATTTCGTTCTTGGCGGCGATACCCTCAAGAGTACCCGCCAGAAAGGCCAGCTCAAAAAGCAAAATCGTAACGGTGCTCGCCAAAACCAGGCCCGCCACATTCATCAAAAACGCCAAGCGGCGACGCTCGCGCCACAGATGCGCGCACCGATGCCACCCAATCATTTCCCAAGTAACGGCAGCCGCCCCCATGGCCGCCCAGATGCCAGCCTTCCACGCAGCGTCTGAAAATTGCAATCCCTGATAAATCGAAATCCCAAAAGAGGCCACCACACCAACAACAACAATCAGGATTCCAAACGGGTTTATATTCCGCATCACCTGCCCTCTAAAAAAGCCGCCCCCGCCTCTTTTACCTCAACGCGCCAGCAGCGCGCCGCATCGTCGCGCCATGGCTTAAGAAAAAAACCGGCATTACATGCCGCCCGATGCATCATCGGCCAAAGGCGGCGGCAATCAACCATTGAGATGCGCGCCAAGTCAAAATCCGTAAAAACAAGCACGTCTCCAACTTGGACCCGCGAGAAGTCAAATCCGCCATTCTTTATAAGCTCCGACACCAGACATTACCCCTAAAACGCGCCGCCAGAAAGGCGACAATAGCCGATTCGTCACGAAAAAGGCTCGACAGACGCCGAGCCCTTCCGCGACAGTGACGAATGCACAGGCGTTACCTGCCGATATTAACAACCTTTCCAACAAGCGGCGTTAATTCCGTTGCTTTGCCGATGGACTCAACTGCGGCAATAAAACGCTCTTTCTCCAGGGTCTCACGATCACGTATCTTGATGGCAAAACGCAATCCGTCAGTCTTACTAACGCGAAACCGAAGAAACACTTCAATCATTGATGGTTCTTCCCCGAAGAACACAGGGACATTCAAACGAAATACTTTCGGCACTTCGCCGCCCTGTTTCGTCGTCGCTTTTCCGGTTTCGACATATTGCAATGATACCATGCCGTTCTGCACGTTCGTCTTGGATTTGAATTCAAGACCTGAAGACATTTCAAGGTCGCTGGCAATCTCCATCATTGTTGCCGGTGCTGGCTCTGCAATATCGGTGTAAAATTCCTCTATAAACTCTGCAAACTCAGCTTGCGACATCGCCTTTTCATCAATGGCGCGCCAGCGCAGATACTGTTCGCTATAAACCGGAACATATTCCGCTCTATGTGTGCACATCCTTGGCGAGTCTGCGACGCCATCACTCGCCGGGTTGTGATAATCCAAAATGCAGCTAACGGACATCCCCCCTTTAACGCCCTGGCCAACAACATCAGCCAGCAAAAGCGGAGTCCCATCCACGCCCTTATACGCGTTAACGTACTCGCAAAATGACGCGACATCGCTAAAGCACACGGAGCCGCGAACATAGGGCGGGTAAGGCTCACCAAACGTATGAATCCTGTACCCATCAGGGACAAGCACAAAGCTGCTTCCATCTCCTAAAGAAGTTCGAGTCGTCGCCGCCGTCGCCGCATCTTTTGCAGCTTCAAATAAAGCGTCCAAACCTTCATCAGACATTTTTCAAATTCCCTCGAATTGTTAATTGTTAATTGTTACCTGATGCCTACGCTACGCTACGCTTACACCATTAATCGCCGTTCGTATGTGCCAGACGCGGCGAACTGCCACCGGCGAACATGTCGCCCTGTTTTGGGTTTCGAAGCGACAATGAGCCGTCGTCGTCGCCGAACATCAACGCATTGCCAAGAGCGGGGCGAGGCGTTTTCACATCGCATACCATGCCGATTTCAAGGGCTCCATCGTCGCCCTTTTGTTCAATAGTCAGCTTCATAGTAAGCGCGCCCTTGCCGCCTGTGTCCTGAACGGCCTTCACGACCTCGGCAAGTGCTTCTGTCAGGGCGAGGCTGTAGCGCCCCCCGCGTAAATCAACGATCACTTCATGAAATGGCCTCATAATACCGTTCCTTTCAAAGCCAGCAAGATAACGCCAGCGCCACCCATTGACGCCAACAGACTACACCCCAGGAGAAACCTACTCCCCCAACCGTCCGTTGCGATTGCAGCCGAAAACAGCGCCAGCGCTACGGCAAATAGAACCGCGACAACCTGTAATTTTTCAGCCGTCGCCCTTGTGTAATTCCTCAATACTCCCATACGATCAATCACCGACGATTGCCCCTTAAGCTCAAGCGTCATGATTTTTAAATCAAGACGCGAGGCCCTGTTGTCATAGTCGTTTTGCACCATGAGAACAATTGCGAACGCACACGCAATCACCGCCCCATAGATCGCCCAAATATTCCGTGATTTCGCTTCCATGATTACCCCCGAATCTAGCCATTATGGCGCATAAACTATCGTTGGTCGCCCGTTCTGTTTGTGGTCCCAGATATACCAACAATGATTTTCAGAAGGCCCGTTTCCGCTTGTGGATTCGAACCACACAATACGGCGCAATAAGACAATTTTTTTCGACCACGCCCGGCAATCGCGAAACAAGTGTGTTCGCCCGCTCGCCGAGTCAAAATCAGGCTTCAGCAACATAGCCACCCGGCCAAACCGGGGCTGCGTCAACTTAAGCGCGCGCTCGACAAACGCCACGGCCAAACGGCCTTGTATTCCATACGGTGGATTAGTGACAATGGCGTCAAAACCAATATCGCCCGCTATGCATTCGTCGCCGCAAATGAAATCATAGGTGAAGGCGTCGTCAATCAATGGTTGTACGTCGGACATAAATACTTTATGGCCAGCATCCGCGAGCGCGGCCCCCATCATCCCCTCACCGCAAGCCGGTTCCCAGATCGTTGACGGCCCGTTGTCAAAGTGCTGTATGAGCGCCTGCGTCACCCATGGCGGCGTAGGGTAGTGCTCGCGCTCGCGGCGCTCATATCCTGAAAATCTTTGTGCCATATCCGTTACCCCCATTCTTTCGGCTAAACCAGTTTCACCGGCAACCCTAGCGTTTCTTGCGCAAGAGCTTGTTGCGAATCTCTTTCTGTTTCCATATGCGCCGCCAATTTCTCATGCAACTCAACCTCAGTTATAACCCCCTTCTCAATCAATAGAGCGCACAACGCCCCGAGGTCAGACATTGCGACATTAATTCCAACGCGCAAGTGCTTGGGTTTTTGATCGTCGGCACCCGGACGCAGCGCCACGCCGGTTTGCATGCCGTGTGCGGCGGCGTGATAACGCGCGGATGCCGCAGCAATTCTTGCCGCGTTTTCTTCATCGGTCATCAGCGTTACCCCTAACCCCCATCGCATGCAGAACATCAGCACGCCCAAGCTTCACAAGAACCTTGGGCGTCGGCCAGAGCAAAGGCCGCCAGCAAACCGGATGGCTCCACAAGCTTTCGCCGTCCTTAGCAAAAACCCACTGGTGAGGATCGCGCCAGACATCGAAAAGCATAATTGCTAGCCAACCATCACCGGGCTTCACCCCCCTACCCGCCGAGGCTGGCGGATTGATGGCATGAACCCCAAACCCATGAACCGGCGAGCCATCTTGTGGTGCACACTCCATTGTCTGCCAGTCTTCATGGTCAAGCAGTGTGTAAAGCGTCTCTATGTCGGATTGCATTTGCTCAATAATTTTGCGAGCTTGAGCCGTGTCGCCGCTCGCAATGACGCTTGCTCGCAGCCTCTTCCAATCCCCCCGCGTTTTCTTCATCATCATCGTTAAACCCTCATCGGCATAAGAACATAAAGCACACCATCATCACCAGAATCTCTGATAACGGCGGGCGCTGAAGGTCCAGACATTGAAAACGTCACAAACTCCCCGCCAATCTGGGCGAGCAGATCGGCGATGTACCGCGCGTTAAACCCTATCTCAAGCGCTCCGCCTTCATAGGTAACCGGCAGACCTTCCACCGCGTCGGCGTTCGTGCCGCTTGCCCGTATCGTCAACTCATCATTCGACACGCAAAACTTGACGGGAACACCCGAGGCGTCAGACACAACGGCTATGCGTCCAACGGCCTGCGAAAGCAACTCGCAATTAGCTTGCATGGGGTGGCCATCTTCAGTCGGGATTACGCGCATGTAATCCGGGAAGGTTCCGTCAATGAGCTTTGACACAATGCAGATGTCGCCAAACGCAAGCCTTACCTTGTTTGGCGACATCTGCACGAGGATTTCACCGCGAACCCCGGTCAACAATTTAATGGCCTCGCGGACCATTTTTCGCGGAAGAATTACGCCGGGCATCTCTTGCGCGCCTTCTGGCAAGGGCACATCTTGGCGCGCAAGGCGGTGGCCATCTGTCGCGACGCCGCGCAGGCGCCAGCCGTTGTCCGTATCGGCGGCGTGCAAATAGATGCCGTTAAGATAATAGCGGGTTTCGTCGGTTGACATTGCGACTTGAGCGCAATTGAAAACTGCCAGCAACTCAGAAACCGGCAATCTAAACCTATGCGGCATGATGCCTAGACTCACGTCCGGAAAGTCTGTAACCGGCAAATAGAATAAATTGAACCTCGACCGGCCAGACTTGACGGAAACTCGCATTGCCTCCGGATCATCGGCAAATGCTACCGTACCGCCGCCAGAAAACCGCCCAACAATCTCACGCAATGTGAATGCATGAAGCGTTACGGCCCCTGACTCTTCAACCTCACACTCAACAAGCTCTGAGATTTCCATGTCAAGGTCAGTGGCTTTCAGCCTCAAGCCGTCGTCGCTGGCGTCAAGTACAACATTAGCCAAAATCGGAATGGTGTTGCGCTTTTCAACAACGCTGGTAACGCGCTGCAATGCCTTGAACAAGACATCTTTTTCAATCGTAAATTTCATAGCTCACACGCCCTGCTTATTTTCATGGAATCTTCGCCGCTAACGCTGCCAATGTACCGAAACACGGACGTTATGCTAGACAGCCCGAGCAATTCGCGCACAGCCTCAGCATTGCCGGTCTTTTGCATAATATGCGCGGCGCGCGTGCGGCGTAGAGATTCTGTTCCGTAATCAGTTGGATCTAACCCAATCGCGGCGGCCCACTGCTTCACAAGGCGGCTGTATTGTCTGGGCGTAATGTTTGATTTGGTGGCGTGCCTGCCGGTGAAAATGTACTCTTTTCGCTTCTTATCCGTTAACGCTATCCACTCCGCCAGCGCACGCGCTGTATTGTCAGAGAGTGAACACTTTATAGAGCGCCCCAAGCTTGCCGATTTAACAGTTATGTTGTCAGCAACAACGCCCTTCACAAGAACATCTGAAACCCTCATAGAAAGCAAATCAGACGCATGAAGCATTGTATCAATTGCAGTGTTAAACAATGCTGCGTCTCTAATGTCTTTCCATTCATTCCCACCATAAAGAAACGTTCTAATCTTAACTACTTGCTTATGAGTAAACGCCTTACGTTGACCAACGGTAACGCCCTTATTCCACGCAGACTTTTTAGCGTTTTTTGACGCTTTCTTTCTCATTTGATACCCCCTTGTTTGAGTCAATAGCTGACATATACGCCAAGTGTGTCAGCTAGTCAATTCGTGCTGTCTTACCCCAGATAAAACCCGGAACCGACTCAAGATCACCCGCCCAACAAGGATAACCCCATATCTGGCCAGCTCAACGGCCAGCCCGTTCTCTGCAACGGCCCTTGCGTCAAGGTCAATGCACATTCCGTCTTCAAACTCATATGTGTTGGTTCCCGTGTCGCACCGGGATACTAAAACAAGTTTTGCAGATTCAACCCTCTTCACAGCCACAGCGCATCTCCCTTTCTATGCATCCACCTATCCAGCGCATGACCGGAACGGCCATGCTGTTGCCTAACGACTGCTTTGTAGCGTTTCAAGCTCGACGGCGGCAAACATGCCCGCATCGTCGGAAATCCGACGCTTAGCCATGTGCGCATAATCCGAATTTAGCTCGATAAGAACCGCGTTTCGCTTAAGCTTGTCGGCCACAAGCCCCGCCGTTCCAGCTCCGCCAAACGGATCAAGGACCGTCCCACCGGCTGGGCAACCCGCTCGAATACAAATCTCTGCAAGCGCCTGCGGGAACGTCGCAAAATGCGCCTCCGGAAATGCTTCCGTCGCAATCCTCCACACCGAATGCCGATTGCGACCGGGCTTTAGCTCCGCCTCTTGATATTTCGCCGAGGTGCGCCCGCTACGGTGAATAGTCCCGTGTGCGCCTTCCCCGCAGTCGTAATTCCCCGGAACCTTTACGCGCTTGCTGGCCGCGCCCAATGGTGCGGCCTCATTGTCATTTTCGCGAATGGCGTCTTGATCGTAGTAATAGCGCTCAGATTTCGTAAAAAGAAAAATATGCTCATGGGCTTTCGTGCAGCGATCACGGCACGATTCCGGCGTAGGATTGGGCTTGTACCAGATGATTTCTTGCCGCAGCCACCAGCCAGACGCGCGCAAGGCAAAGGCGAGCATCCAGGGCGCGCCGATAAGATCCTTTGCCTTGATACCAGTAGACGCGCACGTTGAATTCCCTCGAAGGTTTGGCGCGGTAAATTCCCTATTGGCGCGTTGGCCGTTTTTCCCCTGCCAGCCAGCGCCGCCGCGCGACGCGTAGGAGTCGCCATAGTTAAGCCAAAGCGTCCCATCTGGGCAAAGAACGCGGCGCACCTCGCGGAACACACAAACGAGTTTGTCTATATGCACTTCCAATGTTTTTTCAGCGCCTATCTGGCCCTCAACGCCGTAATCACGCAGCCCCCAATATGGCGGACTGGTAACGACGCAATGCACGCTGTTGTCAGGCAGCGTTGCCAGCCCGGCCATAACATCAGCGTTGATAATGCGAACGGTCATCTTCTGACAGCACCTTTGCGGCTTCCGTGTCGGCCCAATCCCTGATTTGATGCGCAAGCTCTGGATTTTCGCCTTCTATAAAATCAGCATATTTGCGCATCGCCGCCCTTGACGCCTTGGCGTAAGCGTCATTTCCGCCCGGCTTCAGCACAAAGTACTTCATCAACAATCCGGTTGATTCAACATCCGATTCCGCCAGCGCTTGCGAAGCTGCGCGCGCTGCATTTTCCCAGAAATCCCGGTCATCTTTAGAGAGGCGATCAAATGGGGGAATACAATCCCGTGGTAAGTCCGTGACCTTCTCATAGGTAAGTTGCCCGAGTGTTTTACGTTTATCGCTCATTCCTTGGACTCCGTTTAGCAACTGCGACGGCCCCACACCCCAACGGGCGCAGCGTCATATTTCCGAATACCCCACGCGATGGCGTAAAGGCACCAGATGAAATGAGTAGTCCATTCCGTGAAATCGACCTCTACAAAGTCTTCAAAGCGCAGCCCGTGGCTGTCGAAGTTATAGGCCGCTTCCATCGCCGCGTGTTCGTCGTCACTGCACGAAAGCAAGTCGTTTTCAATGTCGGCGCGCAGTTCTTCGCATGCGGTGGGAATCCGGCTCATTTCCGCACGAACATGTTCTGCGTAACGCTCTCTAATGGCGCGCTCGAATTTGCCCTTATCCCACCGCTTCACGCTGTCGCCGCGCCTGCCGTAAGCTTGGGCCTCTAACTTCTCTGCCCAATACTCAATGTTGATGTACAGCTTATCGCCCGCGCCATCCCTGCGGAAAAATTGAAACATGTCATCAAGGCGCGAAAACACATAGCACCCCATATCGCCGGATATGCTCAAAGAGCCCGGCCACGTCACAATGTCGAACCAATGAATTGAAGTGTCAGGATTACGGAACCGCAAATGTCGGTAGATGCCATCATCGTGCATTACATACATTTTATGTTTCGCAACGTCCCTTAGAAATTCTTCTTCAGAACAGGCGGCAACGTCATCATCAATCTTCCCAGCGGCAACAAGCGCCGCGTGACAATCTGGGCAGAACTGGCTTTGATGCATCGCCGCCCCCTTGGGCCACACAGCAGAAACCATATGCTTTTCACAGAAATAACGATCACATGAAAACTCATCTTCCCCATGCATGCCGCCGCACGCATAAGACAAACCCCTGTTTATCTTTGCGTTGCATCCTGGATAATCGCACGTTGCCTCATGAGCGTAGCCTATCGGCCTTCCCTGGCTATCCTCGCCGCAATTCGCCCAACCCATTGTTACCCCCTTTTCCTACAGCGCCAGCTATGCGCCGACTTGCCCGCATAACTGGCGTGTAGAGTTGTTTTTCCCCTTAGATTCAATGATCGTTAGATTGCGCCGACTTGCGGCCGCCAATGTTAACAATCTTGTTAACCGAAGTTTCAAGAGAAACAACAAGATGCCGAGGCGCAAGACCTTCGTGAAAAGCGTTTACCTCAGTAACAAGCGTATGCCAGTTGACCTTTGTTTCACCAACGGGCAATAACGCCCTAATATCAAAGACAAGACACGGTGCCCCCATGACAGCATCCAAAAAAATTTGAATACGCAAACCGACCTCCGAATGTTCACGCTCCAATCGTTCCCTAGCCTTTAATAGCTCTACAACCGTTTCAGTGTCGAAAACATCAGCCATTTTCTTGTTCCTCATCTTCGCCAAAATATTTTGACTTCGAAACCCAGCGGTTAGCCCGGATCAAAAAGCCAAGGTTAAACCCATCTAAAGCTTCATCCTGGACAACACGCACAATCGTTTCGTCTCCGCTATCGCTTGGGAATTGCGGGTAGAAATGCATGAAGGTGTAGACCGCAGCCGTAAGGCGATCATCTGGGACAAAATAAATAGTTGTCGTACCTTCAACAGCTTCCGCAGCCTTGTTCCTTGCTTCAACCACGGCGACCGCCTCAAGCATTTCCCTGAGTGACATATCAACAAGCGTTGCAAAGTCGGCTGTGTGTCTGCCGTTTTCCTCTCGGCCCAGCTCAGTTTCAAAAGCAAAGCTGTTGATTGCCTGCGCGATCAACAGCGCCGCCTTGAATTCTGGACTCTCATTTTCTGATTCTGTTTGCGGATTCTCAACTACAATTTTAGACTCATTAGCAGACATAACTTTTCCCCTTTCAGCTTTTCGGAAATGGTCAAAATACCTTCGTTCCCGTTCCTTCCTTTTTACGCGTCTTCGTGCCGTCGTTCCTTCCGTCGATCGTCAAGTTTGACGACGTTCGATCGACGATCGACACCGCCGCCGCCGCGTTCCCACGCAATGCGGCTTGCCCCTATGCCATCAACCTCAACGCCTTCAATGCGAAAACGCAGCCGCAAATCATCGGCGGCAGCGTTGATGCCCGCACAGACAAGCAAGCGGCGCTTTTGTTCTGCATCGGCGGCGGCATTGTCTGCCGGATCGGGCATAACCACCCACGCCGCGCGCGCGGCGCGCCGGTAAGTGTCGGCCCCAGCGAATTGAGCTTCAAGATTGTTCCCCGGCCTTTTCGGTGGGTGCACGATCCCCAACACAGCCGCCCCGGTATTTGCCGCCCACTCCAGCAGCGGGCGAAGGCGACGCCGGATTGTCGCGTCATCTGAAACGCCGGTTCCAAAGAAGGCAAGCAATGGCGACAGCACCAGCAGGCGCACCCCACCGACAGCGGCTAACTCACTGGCAACGCGCGGCATTTGTTCGGAAATGTCAAGTGCGCCGCCCTGTGCATCGCGAATTACAATGCGGCTAAGATCGGCACCAGCCGCAACCAATCGTGGAACGATTGACGACGCCCCCATGTCCTCAACTTCAAATATAGCTACGCCCCCAGTAGCGCACCTTTCACCCGTCGGCCAGCCAAGCCCGGCAGAAATACGCGCTGCGCAATCAAGTGAAACTTGCGTCTTACCAGCTTTCGGCTGGCCCGACAGCAGCGACAAGGCCCCAGCCGGAAACACATTCGGCCACAGCCAGTCTGTTGATTGTTGCGTAATGGTGGCCGCCGACGTGAACAGCGCCGCAGGAGCGTCCCCCCCCTTCTTTGTCGCAAGCGTAACTTGTGGTGTGGCAAAGTCGGTTAACACTGAAATCCTGTCCTTGTACAGGCATTCAAGGCGCGCCATTGCTCCCTGATACATCGTGCCAGCAACCGGGATAAAATGCCTAAGCCCCTTTCCCCCAAGCTGTTTTGCAACGCGATCTTCGACGGCCTCGACGGCCTCGACTGGGCATTCGTTCATCAATCGCCACGCAACATAAACCCAATGGCCTATATTTATTCGCAGAAACGGCGCGGGCTTAAATTGATCAAGCTTGGCCACATGGCTCGCCAACAGCTTGACGCCAAAGTGGCGTGTGCCGCGCAAATGTCCGCGCACAAGCTTAACGCCCGTAACCGCACCGTGAGTTTCAGCCATAAGCAAGGCGACGTTTCGCCCCGCCTTCTGTGTTTTTCGAATCCAGTCCGAAGCGCCGCCATGCTGATGTGGTGCAAACGTTACCGGCAAAGCCTTGCTCGTGCCGATAGGAGCAAGCACCCAAGGAAAGAGGCTGGTACGGAAATTCTCAATAAATGCCACAGATTGCCGCGTTTCTGGCGGCGCAAACAAGCTAAACATTATTCACCTGCTGATTGATCGCCTAAAAGTGGTGCACCGTTCGCGCCAAGCTGCGTTAGCGTAATCCCTTCATAGTAGCGGCCCTGACTACGGCCAACCCTTCCACCGAGCGCTTGAACAGCGTCAGTCATGCGGCGGCCAAACGTCACCATAGGAAGCAGCGCCGTGACGTTGTTCATAGCCGCCCAATTCTCATAATGGGTGTAAGCATCCTTTGGCAAAACGCGTTGACCATTGGCCGCCGTTACACACGATTGGAACCACATGTTCCAGCCCATTTCCGGATTAACCTGCGCGAGCGGCGACGGTTCCAGGCTTTCTGCTGGCTCATCTTGTGGTGTCTCAACCGGCACCGCTTCAACTGGCGGCGCGAGGATCGCAGAAACCGACTTTCCCACGATCAACAACGCGCCGACCGCGCCAAATTCGGCGAGCACGGCGAGAAACACCACGTTTCCGCGCCCCCACAAGCCAAGGCCGTTATCATCATTCGTCGCGTAAACAACGCCAGAAATGAAGCTGAACAGAAAGCAGCCCAGCCACAACAGAAAGGCAATCGTGCGGATTTCGGCCCGCAAATATTCCATCGCGACAGGAATTCCCGATATCAGCACGGACACCGCAACCGCAATAACAGTGAGTTTCGCCGCGTCTTCCGGATCGCGCCCCAACTGGTCGGCAAACATCACGTTGAACATGATGCTTGCACCAATTAAGACGATCCCCGGCAAGCCAACAAACACCATGATGGCCTTTAACCGCCATAGCGCCGCCGCTCGTTCTTCTGTCGTCAATCCCGCGCTCATGGTCGGTAATTCTTTAAAAACTCAACGGCGCACGTCCGCATAAGGCTTGCCCCTTCAGCCGTCGCCGCGCTACTGCCCCCACGCAAGCGCATCTCTACTGCGTGAAGCTCAAGATTGAGCGCGAGCAAGAGTTGCTCGCGCTCAACCATCAAAACAGGGCTAGGCCCTGGCAGCTCTTGCGGCGGCGGCAACTCTTGCGGTGATAGCTTTATGCTAAACATCAGATAGAGCACTGCAAGAAGCGCTGGCGCGGCGACGATAAGCATATAAAAAGTGTCGCTGTGCATTATCACCCCCCAAACCACCGCATTAACAATGAAGCAAGAAGGCACGATGCGCAGAACCAAATAAACCTTACGGCCCACATGGCAGCAACCGCATGCTCTGCTTCTGTTTCAAGTCCGAATGTCATGTTTCACCATAGATCAGTTGCCCTGCTCTTGAGGACATCAACCAACGTTCTCAAAGATACAGGATCGCTGCTGCTGCAATTGTAGTAACCAAGTACGACGACTTGTTGCGTTTTTTGATGAACGCCGTAAATGATCGGATCGTATTGAACCCTACGCGCGGCGGCCTGTTTCCACCGCTCGACCTTTGGCAGCCTTATTGCCGTTGCTGGAACGGCAACATGTAAATGGAGCCCAGCCAGCCCCGCCCTGTGCAATGTCGGCAAAAGCGCTTGCGGTGGGCGTGGAAACACAATTTCAATTGACGTATCGCCGCCTTCTACCGCCTCCCCGTTCGGAAATAGGGTGCGAATTAAATCTATATGGCCGGTATCGGCCATGTTTTTCCAAAGCATCGTGAGAACCGGCTTTTTTCCGCTGTGCCAATACCAGTCATCCGCATAAGCGGCGTCGTGGTCCGCTTGCGCCATGAGCCCCCGCGTTTCGCACGGGATGTTTCCGGAAAGCGGAAGGCGGTATAAAAACGCCGCTCTACACGTGGCGGCCCACGCGTCACCGTCAAAAACGCCGTATATTCTTCTGACGCCATTTCGGCGAAGGGCGGCAAGCAGCCCGTTATCTCCTGGAGACGCCGTTCCAAACCCCGTAAACGTTGCCCCGCTCGCGCCTCCGGTATCAGGCGCACGTGTCGCCACGGCAACCCCACCGCTTTCAACCGGAAAGGCTTTAACAGCGCGCGACACGGGAACAACGGTCAGCGCCATGGAGTTCCTGCCGCCCCCCGATGGTTTAAGCGCCCTTAACATATCCCTAAGTGCAAACAAGGATTTCATGCTCCCCCCCTTTCGGCGCAAAGCATCCAGTGCGTTGCGTAATCATAGCCCCAGTTTTCGCCCGGCTTTTCGCCGTAGCGCCAGTTGGCACCATCCCACCAACCAACGATGATTTGATGCCACGGCGATATAAGATAGATTCTCGTTCCATCTTTGGGGGCGGTTTCAATTGGCTGAATGTCGCCTTTCGGCTCTTTTGGCGCTGGCAACCAGTGCGTAACCACGATGCAGTCAGAAAACCAGTTCAACACATCGCACAAAGGCACCCCCAAACCGTGAAGCCATCCTTCGTCATGGGAATAATACACATCAACAACGCGCATTCCCGCAGACTGGCGCAATTCGTCACTGTCACGGCTCACGCGCTCAAGCGACCACACCCAGACATCAACAACGGTTCCGTCTTTCGGCGCGGTTACAATTGGTTGCCAGCCTTCCTGAATTACCATGGTTCGCCCCTCATCCTCGGCGCATGCGACGCAAGCGCCGCCGTCACAATCGTTGTGCAATCTAGTGTCAGTCATTGAACAGTATCCATAGGCGGCAACGGTTCATTCCTGCGGCTCACAAGAACATCAGCCAGCTCGTCTAAATAATCGTCGCCGTATTCCCCTCGCGCGTAGTCAGCTAACACCGCAATTGCAATGCACAAGACAACATCAAGGCGCATGCCCGTAGAGATAAAGCCGCAAATTTGCGCCGAAAACACCTCGGCAACTTCTGTAGCTTCAGGCCCTGAAACAATTTCCGTTTCGACATCAGACATTAACTTCCCCTTTTCTGGCGCTCATCATCTAGCGTCACAACGTTTTCACGGCCCGGCCCTTCTTCAGGCGCACCAGCCGGTAGCGTTAACGGCCCACATGTCGGCTTGAAGAAGGCCCCAATAAACCCAAGGGTTGCGCCAATCTCCCAAAGCTCAAGGCCAGACGTCTTGACGCCAAAGGCCGCAAGCGTGGTCAAAACCGTTTCATTGAGAATCAGGCTTACAGCCCACCCGGACGCCGCCCCGGCCACAGAGCCGAACATGATAACGACGAAGAACCCTATAAGCGTTCGAATGATATCTTCCAACTTGGTCATGACGCCCCCTTCTCATTCGATGGATTCGACAACGTTAAATCGCTCGACCTTATCCCGACCGGATACCGCGCCATAACTTCATAGAGCTTGTCGGCGGTAAACAATGTCACCGTCCTACCTTCTCGCAGATTGCGAATCAGCCGACAGTTGCCAGTGGCAGCGCGCCCTAATGTAGTTGGAGCCGTGCCCGTCCTCTCAAGGTAAGAGTTCACGTCGGCAAGCAACGTTGCGCTTGGCTTTTGTGTTTTCTTCATGGTTCCATTTTCGCTGTTATGTGTGCAATGAGATACTATTCGCAATCATATTGCAAGCATAATTATTAGGCTTGACATATGATGCTAATTGCCCTCATGGTTGAGGCGTTAAGCAAGGAGGTTCAACGTGCGAGCGAACAAAAACAAGCAAATAGCTGAAGCGGAAAGGGCTTTATGGGCAGCAGCAAACAAGCTCACGCTGCACGCGTCACGCGAACACGTGACATTCGTTATGAACAACCTCCGAAACTATCTCAGAACAAGCGGGCACTGGCTCGACGGCCAGGCAACAAAAATTCGCCCGCAAGATCCATCACCAAACCAGGAGTAAGGACCAAATGACAAAGCAAACCACCACAAAGAAGCCTAGCGCACCACGCAAGCGCGCAAGGGCCAGTTTTGGCCTTCAGTCAACCGAAATAGACGCCCGCAAATCCAGCATAGGCGCAAGCGATGTGCGTATCATCTGCAATGGGACAGACGAACAGATTGAAAGACTCTGGCGAGAAAAGACGGGGAAGGCCGCGCCCGACGATCTGTCGGACAACATTCACGCGCAATTCGGGCACTTTATCGAAACCTTTCATCGGATGTGGTTCGAAGGCCGCGCCAACAACACTATTATCAAGGTCAACAACCGCGTTGAAGGCGAAGGCGAGCTTTACGGCTCACACGTCACCCTCGACGGCTTCATAAACAAGCTGGAGCCGTTCGACACCGGCGCGGAAGATTTCGAATTGATGTGGACATGCCCGAAGCCAGCGCGCGCGGTGCCAGCCGTGTTCGAGATGAAATGGCGGAACGGCCATCAATTTAGCCCGGACAACCAGACGGCAACATTTTTGCCCCAGATCCACCATGCAATGGCGCTTACCGGCACGGATTACGCGGTGCTTTCAACGTTCACGAGCAATCTAAAAATCATAGCCCGCGTGGTGAAGTTCAATGATGATTATTGGACAAAGGTTCGCGCGCGCGTTGACGCATTCGTTGCAAGCGTAAGGGCGGAAACCATGCCCCAAAGTTTTCCCCCACTGAACGCCAACGCGGCCACGCAAAAGACAATCTTGCAAACCGTCGATATGATGCAAACCACCGCCGCGAATATTTGGACGTTCTATGCTGGTGAACTCATCGGCAACCAGCCCACGCCAGATGAAAAGCTTAAATTAACCGCGATTGAGAAGGCCAAGAAAGAACTAAAGGCCGTCATCGGAAAGGATGTTGGCAAAGCGCACGGCGGCGGCATTTACACCAAGCGAGACGGGCGCGGAGCTATTTCTTTCTACAACGACAAAACCGACGAACGCCTATAAGGGGGAAACGATGGATAACGCAAACGCAATGCCGCCAGCAATCGCGGCGGCAATATGCAGCATAATGCAAAAAAAGCTCACCGCAGAACGCGGCGAGCAAGACACCCGCGACGGGCGCGCCTATAGCTGGGCGTCCGTTGATGATATTTACGAAGCAGTAAGCGCGGAGATGGCCGCAGCCGGGCTTATCTCTGAAATGATCGCATGCGGAAAGCCGGAATGGATAACGATCAACGACGCGGCGCAAGGCGGCGAACGGCAGGCGCTCAGCCTGACATACCGATTTCAGATCACAAACAGAGACGGCGAGCGCTACGCCGACCCCGACAACTTGTGGCCTATCGTGGCGTGGTTTGAAGGGGCGACGACGACCGCCGCCGCTCGAAGCCTTGCGCATAAACAAGCCCTGCGCGACCTATTCAAAATCAGAACGGTTGACCCAACGCTTACCATGAACGGAAAGGCCGAACAACCAGCCGCCACAGCCGCGCCAGCGGCAACAAGGGTGTTAAAGCCAAAACAACCACAAGAGCGATTAATGCTTTCCGAAGAAGACAGCGCCGCAAGGCGCGATGAAATCATAGAAAAGTTGAAAGCAGCAGCGGGAAGGAAGAAGGGCGATGCGCGCGCAACTGCGCTTAAAAACGCTTTTAGAGCTAACGCTGGCGGCATAGGCCGACTTACTCAGGCCGATAGCTCCGCCATAACTACCGCCTATAGCGAGCTATTGGGATGAAGCTTAGCGAACAAGCCCTTGCAACGAACAACGGCGGGCGCAAAAAGCCCGCCGCCAAGCGTTCGCGGCGCAAGACGGGCGAACCGCTTTCTTGCCCGTCTTGCGGTGCACTGGTGGACGCCACACCCGACGACGGCGGCCCACACGCAAGGAATACGGCGCATCACCGCAAGTTTTTTGCCGAAGTTGCCGCCGTAACGGACAATTGGAAAAACACAGAAATATTCGACCCAGCAGGGGACTACAACGCCATGCGCGGCTGGCTACTCACGGAAGCCGGGCACTGTGATATCGCGGACGTGCGGCTGTCCGTCGAAGATGCGCGCAATCCCGACCGCCTCACGGAATTTATGAGCGCCGCCATGGCAGCCATTGTGCAATCAAAGCTCTACGGGCGCATTGCCGAGAGAAGCGGGTTTTTCTGCGTTCTGATCGCGCGATCTATCGCATATCAGAATTGCGGGGAAGTTGAGTTTCGCCGCATTCATGCTCGCGTTCAAGACGTGCTAGAACGCGAAGGATTCGACATTGAGGCCCTGGAGCGCGAGGCGCGCGCGGCGTCGGTCAGGAGAAAAGAACGATGCGGAGAATAAGCGTTGCGCGCCATTGGCGCAAAAATCTTGAGGTTTCAACAGCAACAGCCCTTATGGGGCTGGCCGGAATCGTTGCAACCGCTATCTTCTTTCCGTGCGTGTTCGCCCTCATGATTGCGTTCGCGTGTGGCTGGGGGGTTGGACTTTTCCACGGAGTCAAAAGTGAAATTGATAGGAAATTCAATGAGCCGCAAAACCCCGACTCTTTCTGAAAAGCTCGCCGCCGCCCTCCTGGAGTTGCAGCGCCTACGCGGCGACCCCATCGACCGCGAGCATGCAAAGCTCATGAGCGCCGAACAGATTTGCAGCTTGTTTCAGTACGATCACGCCGCAGGTTACGCTTGCCACGGGGCAGACAACCACCCAACGAAGCTAACGCCCCTGCTGATCGCCGATCACCGCGAGAAAACAAGGGCGGATATACCCGCCATCGCAAAGGGAAAGCGCATCAGAAAACGGCACGCTGCTTTCGAGGCGCGTATGAGGGTTAAAGAATTTGGAATTTCAGCCGAAACGCTAGCAGAGAACATACGGCGCTTTGCAGCGGCAGGCGTAACCGCCGATGAATTCGAAAGAAACATTAGACAAGCTTCCGAAGCGGCAACAATCACCGGCGAAGAATTCAAGGCACATATCGCCGCATTTAAACGCAAATGCATGGCGAACGGCGGCAACGGCACGCCAGCCAACAAAGGAAACTGGCCGCAAAGGCGGAAAATTCCTAGCAGCCCATTTCCGAAGGGACACCGCCCCTTGCGGTCAAGATCAACGTTCGAAAAACGGAGGAAAACCGTTGAGCATTGAGAGAATCGAAGAAACAGACAGGAACGCAAACAAAGGTAATTACCTGATCACTTGCGACACTGTGCATTGCAAGGCCAGCCTCGACGCCATGAACATGACGTTTATTGAGGCCGTTGCGCTCGCGAAGTCGAAAGGATGGAGCGTTAAGCGCGTTTACAGCACATGGCGGCATGATTGCCCACAATGCGCCGCTCGAAGGGAGGGGTGATGGACGTTCCAGGAGGAAGCCCGACGATAACCGCAGCGGCAAAGGCTGCGTTTTCGCAATGGGTGAACCGCAGCAAAAAGGCGGGAACCCCCGCTCCAAATTGGGAAGACATCTCACCAGAAACGCGCGCGTCATGGATTGACGCACAATGGCTCGCCGCCGAAATTGTAACGCTAGCGCTCATAACCGATCTGGCGTTATGGGCAGACGAGCAAGGCGACCTTGGCGCGGCCCTCGCCCGCGCTGCATGGCGTTATGCAAGCGAGGAACTCAACTACGAACCACCAAGCATGGAGTGACAAACAAATGGCAATTCAACTGTTAGGAAAACCACAAGGCGAAATTCCGCAGCGCCTTCTAAACGCGTGCATGGAGATTCACATGGGCACGCCAGCAGAAAAAGCGGCAAACGCGGCCTATATGGCCGATGCCCTAGCCAAAGCGCTGACGCGCCACGGCCTAACACTGGCCGTGACAACGGACATTCGCACTGTTTCGCAAGGCTTTGTTTTGCCCGACATCGTACAAGACGAAGGGGGAGCGAACAACAATCAAACCGAAGCGCAGAGAATTGGCGCGGCGGTATCGCAATTTATGGCGACGGCATCAGAACGAATTGCGGCAGACGGTCTCGTTCTTATGCAGAAGAAGCGCAGACCGGCAATCAGCCAAACCCCAGGCGTTGACTTGACGCTTGCACTTTCCGTTTACGCCCCAGGGCTAACGCAACAGCAAGCGATTACTCAGACCAAGGGCAAGGCGAAGAACTAACCGAAAAACACGGGGTAACTCATGTGGGGTAAACATGGACATAGACCGCGCGCGAGAAATAGCGCCAACATTTTTTGCCATCATCGACGCCGCCGCGCACATCCAGAAAGAGTTAGAGCAAAGGAATTGCGCATCAGGAGTGCGCATTGCAGTCTCTGAGGCAACGTTTGCCCTGCTTATCCGGCAAATGGCAAACGTTGATAGCGTCATATTAAAAGCCTACACACCAGGAATCATAAGCAGGGCCGAGGGATCTCTTAGAGAGATTCCAATTCTCGGGAATTGCCAAATTTTTTGCAGATCAAGGGAAACCCATGTCTATGACTTCCGAGACAACTTGAAGGGGAAAAAGAATGTCTGAATTTAACAACCTGACGCCAGAACAGAAAACCGCAGTCGGAACCGCAATCAGGGCGGCAAAGGAGAGGCAAGAAAGGGTTTCCGTTACCACAACAAGCGGTGATGAAGTGTATGCATCCCCTAACGCGGGGAAATATGCATGGGGCGTCAATTCTGGCGAAACTGGATGCAACATTGCGCGCGGGATATCACCTTAAGTAAAGGCGTTATTAACACGTCAAAGATAGCCCTTGCTAGGCCACATGTTATTGATAGCCTCGGAAACAGCGCTGACGATTCGGCGCTGTTTCAACATTTGAGGGAACAACATTATGAAAGCTTTAGCACGTAGCGCCACGGCGCTTGCCTTTCTGCTGGTGACGCTGCTTTTAGGCGCAAGCGCGCTGACTTCTAAAGCCGTCAATGCCGCAGATATCCTAAACCGCATCGACAACGCAGGAACGCTGCAACTCAGCTCCGCGCCAAAATCGCTTGGCGCTGGCCCATATGTCGGGCTGGGCATCGGAACCGATATCCACGCCGTTGATGCTGGCGTTGAGGTTGATGCAAGCATTGACGGGGCAATGTTCACAGGCCGTCTGGGCTATGACATCGCCTTGCGCAAGCATCTCCTGCTTGGCGCTTTTGGCGACGTGAATTATTCAACGGCTGGCGCTGGCGACGTTGACGCCGATTACTCATACCAGCTTGGCGGGCGCGCTGGATTGCGTCTTGGCGGCACCTTGCTCTATGGCATGGGCGGCTATGCCTGGAACGATTTTAGCGGCGTTGACTACCAGCCAACCGGATACTTTGCTGGCGGTGGCTTGCAAACCGATTTGGGCGACGGCTTTTCGCTGGCAATCGAAGGCCAGCGCGAATGGTCAGAAGACGGTGTAGGAGGCGAGGACGTTGAACAGACCGCCGACCGTATCCGGCTCATGCTTCTGAAAAAGATGTAAGCCGCACAAGTTAACCGAAAACACAGAAAGGCCGCAGTAGTGATACTGCGGCCTTTCATGTTGGCTAATGGCGCAAAACCCCGCTCGCCATCTTGTGACCCCGCGCCAACCGGAAGACATTAGCAGCGCTTGCGAAAAATGTCTGCGTCATCTTGGCAACAAGCATCTGGATAACGTCAATTAATACGGCTTGGCTGCAACGAATCTGGCATTTTTGCGAGATGAAAAAGCAAACCGAAACAGACCCAGAAAACATGCTGCGCGTTCAGCTCCTAGACCTTAAGGAGAATATGTGTCGCTGGCCGATTGGCGACCCGCAAAAAAAAGGTTTCTTTTTCTGCGGTCTAAAAAAGGCCGGTACTGGCCCGTATTGTGAACACCACGCGCGGATCGCTTTTCAGTATGTGCCACGGAGAAAAACAGCCTCATGTCAAAAGCAACAGACAACGACCCATACGAAACCTGCCCAGCATGCGGAGGAAACGCCGCCACCTGCAAAACGTGCGGCGGAAACGGCTACACCAGAAAAGAAGAAACCGGCAAGCAGGGCGAAAACAAAAGCCAAAGCAAAGACAAAGCCAAGCGCTAAATCGAAACCAAAAAAGGCGGCTTAAGCAATGACGTGCAAATGTTGCGGTGGCAAAGGTTATGTTGATGATGTTATGGGCGAGCCTCGCCCATGCAGCCGCTGTTCTGATCCCAGCGAGTTTTCCCGCTGGTACCAGGGAAAGCTTGTTGAACGCGACGTTGCAGACGCTGAACACAGAATGCAGAAGAAGGCTAAAGCGGCTTCCGACAAGCGGCGTAAGCGTCGATAACGCGACGCCCGGCAGACCTTTTGCGCTCTGAATCAATGCGTAAATCATCAATCCATTTTGCCGCTTGCGAACGACGCACAGGCGGTTTAGGCGAAGGAACGCGCCGACGCAATGCAGCAATGGCCGATCTCGACAACGGCGGACACTTCAGCGCCGCAAGATCACTGGCCGGGCTTGGCGTCGTAACTTCCCCGCAGCCACTCAGCCCAATCATTGCCAAAAACAATAAAGTCATCACTACCTTTAGCCGCGACATCGCGCACCCCCGCAAGTTTTTGCTCCAAGGCGGTAACCTCAGCTTCCGCCTGTTCCGCCCGATCCGTAAGTTCCTGCTGTGTCTTGGCCGCGCGCCGTGCCGCCGCCTCAACGGCGATGCGCCTTTGCGCTTCGACCCTCACCGCAACCTCAGCGGCGCCAATCCCTTTAACTCCCTGGAAAACCCCCCAGAGGACGCCCAAAAGCACGATTGCAGATAACCCCCAGAAAATAACCCTCATCATCATCTTAAAGCCCTCGTGTTGTGGTGGGGCGTATCCTTTCCCGCGCCGCGCTAGCATTCGGCATGGTCCGGCAGTGCACGTGCTAGGCTTTATGTCCCCGTTTCACCGCTGCTACTTTGGTTCTGTCTAGCCAATTGCTGTAAGCGTTTGCAAAGGCGCTTTCGCGCCGCCCCATAACCTTTATTTTTCACCCCCCTATAACCGCCCGAACGGCGCAATCTTTCGCTTCTAAAAGCTTGCGCAGCGCAACCGTGCGCTCAGGATTGCGCGGCAGCGATGCAACAAGCGTGTGAGCCAAGGCGTGAAAAGGCGCGGCAACATCTTGCAGATGTTGAGGCAAATGCCCGTGTTCGAAAAACTGCAACAGCCATTCGCGCTGTGCATCATTCGCGGTCATCTTCTCCGCTCTTTTCTGGCGCAATGATCGCCTCGTAAAAATTCGGGACATCGCGCGGCGCAACCTCACCGCTGATAATGCCTTCAATCAAATCGCGCAGCTCTTTGTTTTCTTTTTCCGCTCTGTCGGCCAGCCCCTCAGCCGCCCGTGTTACCCCTTCAAGGTCCGCTTCAATCTGAGTGTCGGCGACAACTTGAGCGATGGCATAACCAACAATCGCCACGCGCGCCGGTTCGAACGGCTCGCCCTGGCGTTTCTTCATCGTCTTTGCAATAACTGCAATCGCCTGCTGCGTAGTCTGTAACGCGCATTGCTCCAATATGTCTTGATCGTGCCCGGCGTCCTTCCCCCGGATAATCCACCACGCCGCCGTTGCTGCAATAAGTGCAAAGAGCCTATCCGTATGAGGTTTGTTTTCCGCCACCCACGCGTTATATGCTTCGCGCTTTTCACGCGGCGTTAAACTGACATCCCAACACCGCCGAACATCGCAAAGCATGCTCTCAAGCTCAATTCCCGGCTCTTCTGTCATCATTCCCCCTTCGGCCTAGACCATGTTTCAACGCGCCGCCTGATCGTATTTCCGTAGCGCAACCACAGCAACAGGCCAACCCCGACCAGCAGAAGCGGGAACATGTTTTCAATGCAGAAATTCGCCACCCCAAGCAGTGACTTAAACGCCGTCTGCATAATGCTGGCGTCCTTGCTTAGTTTCGCCGTGGATTCAAAAAGCCCCGCGTCATGCGCAGCTTTTACAACCCCGCCAGCGGCAAGCGCCGTTGCTGCCACCTTGTCAGTATCAGCCGCCTTGATTTCCGGGTCTCCGTTCTTGCGAAGCCCCGCGACCCCCTCGACCGCCTCGGCGGGCACCGGCCACGACTTGGCCTTTGGCGACATCAACAGCGCCAGCGTTTCAGGCAACAGTGCGCCGGTAACTTCAAGGCCGTTCTCTGTCTCGAAATCCTGCACGGCAGAGCGCATACGCGGACCGTATAGCCCATCTTCAACAAGCCGCTTGTCAGCGTACCCAAGCGCATTTAAACGCACCTGTGCGCCCTTCACAACGTCGCTGTATGGCATGCCTACGCGATACGTTACCCCGAGCCCCCCCGTATCGTCCGCCACATCGTCGGGCATGTGCGCCAAAGCACGCTTCCACGCCGCAAACCAGGCCCGGCGGTCATCCCAGCCCACGGGCTTAATGCGGCTGTAAGGCGAGCCGCAATTGATGCCAGCGCAACACCCCCTAAAATTCCCGCTATCAGCAAACGGGTTGAGGTTTCCCGCGTTTGGATGGCGACACCAAGTCAGCGCCGCAACCGTAACCCAATACTCCGGAACCTCGATAAGATCCGGATTTCTGGCGAACGGAACCCCCGTTTCGCGCTCAAGGTAGCGATAGTTGTCTTTTCCCGTCGCCTGAAGCGGCCCGCCGCCCCGGTAATTGTAGCCGTCGTCGTCGTTCGTGCCATCATCCTCATTGCCGAGGCGGTCACCATATGCACCCCTACCGATGCCGACGCGCCAAGCCTGCGTTCCGTATTGCAACCCATTGACGGCAGAGAGCACCTTACCGGCGCGCACCCTCGACCATACCGCGCGAATGCGTGAAGGCCGGTAATTCATATTTTCGCGGACAATCGTTAAGCCGCCGGTCTCATGGCAGACGTTCGCCATAAAGGCGGCGAGCCGTGCCTTGGTGTCGATCCCCCAGGCGGCAAGCTCTTTATTCCCAGCCTCAGACGAAAAAGCCAGCACATAAGCCCTTTTTGGCGTGCTGTTTGGATTGATAGAGCGGCAAACGCTGTAAATCAGCTCTTCTGTCAGCATGTACAAAACCCCTTTTGGAAGGGCACGCACAACAAAAAAGCCCGAAAAACACGAAGGCCGTGCAAAGCTAGGCGGGCAGATTGCTTGCGCATGGGGACGCATGGAAAGCAACGCCGCCGCCTAGCTCGCGGGCACTAGAGAGGGTAAGCTTGCCCCACCCACCGCGAAGCAAGCAGAATCACATTAGGCTGATTCTGTTTGCAAGATCGCTAAAAAATATTCAGATTCTATGTTGCGCAGCTTACTGAACACCGGTAAAATGAACTGGCGCGGCTAGGCTGATCCCCGAACGCCGGAACTCGCCCCGGTTGCCGCGCATCCATTCCTCTGCGAGACGCCAGAGAAGGCGCAAAAAACACCTCTCAAGATCCCGACAACTTTTTTTTGCCATTACGGTATGTTCCAAGTCGGCGTCATGTTCGCACAAACGCGCGACAGCAGCCCGCCAAGCTCCGCATAAATCCTCACTTCGCCATCACCAGACGTGCCCGCGTCAAGCGTTACCGTGGTTGATGTTCCAGAAACGCCAGTTTGGCGCTTGCCGGTAAGCTCAGCGCCATTATTCCAAAATTCAACGCGGTAAGTCTGGCCAGACTCCGGCGTTGTCGTGGAGTCGTCTTCAAACTCGATTGTTGCCGAGGTGCGATTGCGCTCATACCAAGCGACCGTGTGCGGCCCCGTTGTCGTGATCGTGCCAGGCGAATTCGAGCCGTTAAACGTCGGATAATCGGGCGGCGCTGGCCTATCGTAGCGCTGATCGAAGGTAAACGTTATCGGAGTGTCGCCCGACGCGTCGTACTCGCCCTTATCCGTGAACGAAACGAACTTGCCGTAAATGGTATCCGTGCCCGCAAATGTGGTTGCGCCAATGCCGTTTCCACTGGTGAGAAAGAACACGCTATCATTAACGCTGTGGTCTTCGAATTCCGTATCAAGCAACGCCCGGCGACAAGCCAGCGTGTATGTGTCGTCGCCGTGGTCCGTAACCGTGGTGTAGGCAAACAGCTCATCGTTGATAAGCAGCAGGCTATCACCGGCGCGCTGTTCTGCCGTGGTTTTCGTCGTCGGAATGAAATCTTCAGGATCAAGCACTTTGACCCGAACGTTGACTTGCCCGTTGCTTCGCCCGTCCGTGTTGGCGATGGCCGTGTGTAGCGCCCCACTATCGGAATAAGGCACCCGGTAAACATCGGCGGATGGATCACCAAAGCCGCTATCAGTGTCAACGTAAACCGAATAGCCCTGTTGTGTGCCGCTGGAATTGCGCGCCAAGCCCAGATGCCAAGCACCGCCCGCGCTTGGCACGGTCTCGATAACGGTTTGCACCCCCATGAGGAAATAAGGAATTTCGCGCCAAGCGCGAACACCGCTTTCTATTTCCGCCGGATCGCGCCCAAGGTCCACCGCGTCGCCCGATGGCGTGGCGGCGAATACCACGGTTGACGCGCCGAACGCATCTTGCACAGCCTCGACGACCACCCGACCATCTGCCAGCGCGCCAAGGTCCAAGCGCTGAACGCGCATAACCGCTTGCTCTATTCCGTAATCATTCCACGCCAGCACGAACACATCACCAGGGCGAAGCGAATTTGCCTCGCGATTCAGCTCAAGCCGCGCCTTGAACAGCGGAACGGACATTTGCCCAAGTTCGCGCGCGGCAAGCGTTGACGCTAGCGCCGCCGTTGTACATCCGGGGAAAGACACTGTTTGCGAGCGCACGCGGTCTTGCGCGTTGATGTTCGCCATGTTTTGCGCGAGCGCCGTTGCTGTGGCGTATTTCGTTGAGCGGTCAGTAAACGTGACGCGAACTTCGTTTGCGGTCTCGCTCCAGGCCGTCCGCGTAAATTCTGTCAGACTAATCACATTGCTTTCGTCGAAAACGGGAAGGTCTCCAACGTTGTAATCAGCGCGGATAAGCTTTAACACAAGTTTGCCGGTTTCCGGGTCTTGGTAAAGCGTGCCGTCAGCTTGGCGCAAGCATTCCTTCACAGCGTTTGCGGCGTTATCCTGGCTGGAAACAAGAAGCGAAATCCCGTTCCCCTCATCGTAAAGCGTCTGTGCCGCAGCGGCGAATGACGTTTGATCGACATGTGAAACCGATAGCCCGGCCCCGGCCCAATCATAGGTTAGAATCCGGTAAATAGCCTCAGCCGGGTTTTGATCGTCGCCAATTTGCTCAAGTCCACTACCTAGCCCTAGCTGGTTAGTGATCGATTGCAGCTCGAACGAAATCGCCCGAAGCTGGGCAGAATTGCCGATATAGGGGCGTTCAAACACCACATGGCAAAAGCCCCTATACGCCGGGACATCGGTTTCTTGCGTTTGCAGATAAGCATTTTGTGGTTGCGTGGAAAAGTCGCCCCCGTAAAAGCGCGCAGTACCGACGAACCCGCCCCCGGATTCATTGCCGCCAAACAGTGACGGCTTGTTGATCGAAATAGCCGTTTCTGCCGAACCAGCAGAACCGCTCCAAACCTCATCTTTATCAATCCAGATTTTCGAGCACACCACGCCCGGCCCGACACCAAGCCCAAGCTGGAAACCAACATAATACTTGAAACCAATCTGTTGTTTGGTGCTGGAGAAGAAACCCGTTTTCACTTTTTTGATAATCGGCGACGACTTGAAGTTTCCGTACCAAAGGGTGTTAGGCCCCTTCTGGCGAACGGTGCCAATGATCAACGGCACAGGTGAACCGTCCGTTGCATGCGGAAAGTTTATGTCGTCAAGATCGCTTGGCCGCTGCTTTTCCGTTTTCGGTTTTGGAGCCAGGAGCGAAAGCCCGATGAACGACACCAGGACAAGCAGGAGGTTCAACCAGATCATAGTTCCCCCTCGAAAGGATTGTCAGCCGGAATGTACGGGAATCCGCCAAAGTTGATTTCATTGGAAAACTTTGACTTGCACACAGCAAAGCTGTGATCGCACCCGGCCCGTAACGTCACCTCGTCGCCGGTTTCCAGATCGTGGAACGGGAAGTTTACAGTGATCAAGTTCGCGACGTTCGCCATGATCAAGCGCCGCTCGCCCGAGCGCGTCGTGATCATCTCACCCGCAATCAGGTAATCATCGGCGAACCCGTCATCATCAACGTGAATGTCTACCCCGTCGAAGGTTCCGACCGTTGCCGTTACCTTGTAGGATGTATCGGCGAGTGTGCACCGCGCATCGAAAAGCACGTGGTTGCACGGCTTTTGCCAAAAGCGAGGCGGCACAGGCGAAGCGAGCGCCGCAGAAAACACCGACGTTGCGCGCAATTTTGCCCTTTGCCCGTCAACCGAGAACGACACAACAGGCCCATTGAATACGCACACGGCATCAGACGCAAAATTCATCCCCCAATGTATCCGGTAAATTTGAAGGTCTAAATCTGGGGGCGACGACGCAAACGCGTAATCTTGCACAACATCGAGGTTGAACGGCATTTCAATATCAAGCGTCAATTGCTCATCGTCTTGCGTCGTCGCGCGCATCGCTTCGCGCCTTATTGGCTGCGCCGTGTAAAGCTCACCGCCTATCGTGACATCCATGTCTGTTGATGTGTAAAGGTAGTTATCAGTTGTGCCGACAAATTTATAAGCTTCGACCGGACGCGCCGACGCTTGCGACTCTTCGTAGTCTTCATAAGCCATCGTCGTAATCTTCCCCGCCGTCGATGTTTCCGGATTCTAAGTGCGCTTCAATCAGGGTAATCATGGTGGATGCGGCGAGATGGTCTTTTAAATCATGCCAGCGCTTAACTGCCGGATGCCCGTACTCGTCATCTTCCATCACTTCAAGAAATTCGTGCGCCGCTGCCAGCAGCTTTTCCAGATATTCGCGTTCGGTCATCGCCCCCCCCTATCCGTCAACGGTCATAAACTTGAGTTCTAAATAACTCCTATCCTGCTGATGTGTGAATTTAACCGAGTCTTCCCCAAGGCGAACGAGATTCAGAAACGACACACGGTAAACCGCTTGTTCGTCAGCCGTTGCACCGTAGGGCGAGTCAAGGAAAAGAGTTGCGGTTCCGTCGCCGTTTGCAACAGCGCTCGACACAGCCCGATAGGCCACGCCAGCATCAGAGAAAATCGCTAAGCGCTTATAGGTCTCATACGGGAACAGCTCTGCAACGTACTCATCATCCGCGAGCACCAGTTGATTGGAGCCGTCCGGCATAGATTCAAGCTCCAAGTCCTCAAGCCATGTTGGCATGAGAAAAACGCCTTGCCGTCCGAGTCTGGCGTCCAGAAAGTCGCGCCAATAATCCATTATTCCGCCTTCTGTCTCGCGGGCAACGCGGAACTGCCGAACGCCAGAAACGGAAGGATGAAGCCAAGCTTGGTCAATATCCGTTACGCCCGTTTCGCCGTCGAAAATTTCGTAATTCACATTGAATTCTTCATCGCTATCGCCCGGCGCGACCGGCTCAACGTCCAACACGTCGTAGCCGTCAAACGTCGTGATGCTGGCGGCTGAACCAGGCCGCGCGAACGGCACACGCGGCGTAAGCGTTTCAACCTTGTATGTAACGGCGCCTGTGACGTGTTTCATTGCAAGGCCAGTTCTATCAATCATTCGGCAATCAAAACCAGGTGCGACGAAATCACCTTCCGCCGCGTCCGCAGTTAACGGGCTATTGAGCGTAGCGCCGTCAACTTCGATTGTCGTTGCTGTGACAAGCTGGCCTTCATAGGTCATCGGATTGGCAATGATTAAATAGTCACCGTCGCGCAAGTCCGTTGTATCGGGATCAAAGTATATGCGCGTAGCACCCGACGAAGCGTCAGCCGTGAGCCGCGCCGCGTACCAGTAAAACGGCACCACAAGCCGGTTGCCTATGGAGCGATGCCAGCGGCGATATTGGGTGCGGCGCTCCGCTTGATCGATAATGAATGAAAACTCAACATTTCGGCGCGGCGCGGTCCGTAGCGCTACGCGCTGTTCCGTCCCGTCAAAACCCACCATTATATCCGTTTTCCACGAGAGCGTTTCAACAACTGGATCATCGGGGAACATCACGACGAAATCAGAGACGGTTGCCACAAAATGCAACTCGCCCTCGCCGTCCGTAAACGTGAAGGTGAATGTGGCGTCAATCTCATTAGGGGCAGTAGCGCCAATCTGTAGATTCACCGGATGGATCTCCAGCGATCCGAAGACCTCAGACGCGGAAATGTCGAGCGTAAGCCCCGTTGCCCCAGATGTGCCAATGGTGTTGAGCGTGTTTGAATGCTCGTAAGCATTCATGATCGAGAACGGAATGTCAGTATTCCGGCGCGGGTTTAATGGGGTTAGCTCGCCGGGAATAACCCATATTCGATTATACCAGAAATCCCACGGAGTCGGCATATACCCGGCATCAATGCCCGAAGGCGTGACAAGACTTGGAAGCGCTGTTGAACCCGCCACAGCCGCCCCAAGCATTGTTTCAAGCGGCGTTATGGTGGCCGGAAAAGCGACATCATACGGCGCTTCGTGGCGGCTAATGCTACCTACCAAATACTCCGGGATTTCTGGCGGCTCTGCCGGTTCAAAGTACGCCGTCGCCGAGGCCGACCACGAAAACGACGTTGTTTGAACCGGCAGAAAAGTTGCAGCCGCCGAAGCCGACCACGAAAACGAAGTTTCGCCAGATGGCGCGCCGCCGCCTTCCAGCGGAAACGGATAAGTGCTTGAATAGCCATCAAGCCTCGTTGGCCACTGTAAGGCGGCGGCCCCTATTATCCTTGCGCCAATCGCAAACAACATCCCGCCAGCCCCAAATTAACCAGACACAATTTGAATATGCCCGTCCCAATTCCCCGCAACTGCATTTTGAATTGCTGGCTCGATGAAAGCCAAACACGCATCATCGAATATGCGAGTGAGCATGAACGCGGTATTGATCCCATCGACACCGCAAACAATCGCAGAGCGCAACGTTGTTATCCAGGCGATTGGATGCCCGATCACGAAATCAACACCGCCGGACACACTCGCATCACATTGCATTTGCGTGAGCGCCTTAACGCCGGTATCGCCAGCAGCAAGTGGAAAAAACCATTGTTCACCGAGGTTAAAACCTAAGCGGTCATCACTCGACGCGCTGCGCCCCGCACAAGAAGGAAGTGTTACGCCCGTATTCCCGTCTTGATCTGTGTAAAGGCAAGTATCCCAATTATGACCAGTGGTACTTAAGTTGCTGGTAACTTCAGGAAACATGAAGTTCCCCGCTGCGTAATCATCATCTCCTGGAGTTGTACTTTGATAACGCGTAGGAACCCCCGTAACTGCTTCTGTGGCAGTCGAAGACATCGTTTTTGCTACTTGAAATATTCTGTCGTATAACAAAACCTGCCTGCTGGTGTAGGAGTTACTAACCCTATAGCCAACCATGTGAGTCTGATCGCCGCTAGGCGGATTTTGGAAAGCCAGCGCCCCGGTTGTCGCAGACGTTGGCGCGTCACCGCCCGGCGCGGCGCTTGCCGGTGAACCGGCTTCGGGACACCAAGCTCTCCCCCAATACGAAGAACCCAACCCAGACGTATTTGCGTTTTCCGCCTGCTTTTTGAAAAAAAGGTCTTGGCGCTTTCCGCCCGTCATTCCTTCCGCTATCAAATCTGCCAAATCTGAGAAGCCAGCCCCCGCGCAAAGCGCGCGCATGCGCGGATCAAGCGCAAACCGAAACCCGCGCTTGACGCGGCGCTGCAAGTCGCGGAAGCGATCAAGTGCGCTCATTTCCCATCCCGCGCGGCATTCGCCGACGAAATCCCCGTCGCCGGTTGCGTAAACAGCCCCAGGAACGCCAGCGAGCGCGATAGGCGGACCGTACCAACCGCGCATAGACTGCGACAACCGCGCGGCCTCATCTGCGCCAAGCCAGCGCTCCAGCCTGCTTGAGTGAGTTGATTTCATCGTTACCCCGACACCAAAGTTATTGACCCCGTATAGCGCGTATAAGATGTAATGGGCTTGCAAATATCCAGAAACGCCAAACACGCATCATCGAATATGCGAGTCAGGTTGAACGCGGTATTGATCCCATCAGTGATTGAAATCTGGCTTGCGATTGGGCAAGGCATAAAAGCGATTGGATGCCCGATCACGAAATCAACACCGCCGGACACACTCGCATCACATTGCATTTGCGTGAGCGCCTTAACGCCGGTATCGCCAGCAGCAAGTGGAAAAAACCATCGGCTATTGTTGATATAACATAGATTCGTAAAATCAACAGCATAACCGCCACAAGAAGGAAGTGTTACGCCCGTATTCCCGTCTTGATCTGTGTAAAGGCAAGTGTCCCAATTATACGCACCCGCACCAAGATCACTTGTACATTCAGGAAACATAAAGTTCCCCCCTGCGTAATCGTCATCTCCTGGAGTTGTACTTTGATAACGCGTAGGAACCCCCGTAACTGCTTCTGTGGCAGTCGAAGACATCGTTTTTGCTACTTGAAATATTCTGTCGTATAAAAGCAGCGTGTGATTTTCAAGTCGCGAAAGAACGTTTGCCGCCACAAAATGCAACGTGTCCGTGCCACTTGCATTTACAAACCCGAGCGCCCCGGTTGTCGCAGACGTTGGCGCGTCACCGCCCGGCGCGGCGCTTGCCGATGAACCGGGGTACGGCTGCCCATCCATTTGCCAAAGTGACAATGAGCACCCGACAAAATCCCCCCCCTCACCATTTTTGTAAAAAAGCAACTCCTGCCGCTTCCCCCCTGCCGTTGCCTCAGAGATCAAATCAGAAAGAGAAGAAAACCCCGTTCCAAGCGTTGACATACGCCGCGCCGGGCTTGTCGCGGCGCGAAAGCCACGCTTGACGCGCTTTAGAATATCAAAGAGGCGGTCTCCTGTAGTCGCCTCCCATCCCGCGCGGCATTCGCCGACGAAATCCCCGTCGCCGGTTGCGTAAACAGCCCCAGGAACGCCCGCAAGCGCGATAGGCGGACCGTACCAACCGCGCATAGCGTCAGATACGCTCGCAACCTTTTCCTCTCCAAGCCAGCGCGCCAAGCGCGCAGAATGCGTTGATTTCATCACCTTACGTAATCCTCTTAATCGCCAGCGCGTAAAACTCTGAATTTACATCTGGCTCAGGGATTGCCCCATAATTCGCATGTTCACTTTGCCCAAAGGCTTTGAACGGGAAGATTTGCCAATCATCCGAACCGTAGGTCACAACCTCACCAGGATAGAATCCCGTCATATTCACAAAACAAATATCCGGAAAAACCCCAAGAACGCACGCCAGCCCATCGCCTGGGCCAAAGTAGCCAGACGGCAAAGGCCACAACGGCGCACCGCCCGTTGTGCTGTCGTTACTCACCAAATTACAATGATCTAAGGGACACCCCGAAGCGCTTGAAAAAGCTTGCTCCCTATCGAAATTTTTTAGTAACCACGGCTCATTGCTACCGCCAATAATCTGCAATCCTGACGGAAAACCAAAAGCCGTATCAAGTACACCCGATGGAATATGCAAATGTGCGCAGGTTTTATCCCCAAACAATCCAATTCCGTGATATGGGCACCCAAAGTAATTAGGCCCAAAAATATGATTGTCTGAATAATCCGTGTTATTATTCCACCACACATAATACTCACCAGCTACATAACCGATATCATCATGCGACATTCCCATATTATCAAGATTACCTATACTAAAATGCGTGTATCTCGATGTTGACGACTGAACAACGCAGTGAATATACCGAGACGAAACAGCGGAATCTGTGAACAAATAAATGTTTGAAAACGGCCCGGTGAGATCATTTATATATACGGTGTCGGCGTCGGTGTCGTAAGTGCAAAGAGAGTCAGGGTGTCCGTAAAAATGATGATTAGACGTTGTGATTGAACTTGATATAGCGGCTTTAAGCCTGCCATCATCAACCGTTCCGCCGTTAATAACATCCGTTTTAGCAGAAACTCCGCCGTCACTTACAGCGAAATTACAGTTTAGCTGTGAAAGAGCTAACTCACCATTAGCCGTAATATCGTCATACTCGACCGTCCACCCGTTCGTTGACGCGAAGTCCTTAAGCGCCGTCAACAAATCCTTGCGCGTTGTTCCGCTGGTTACTTGATAGGGCATTATGAAACCTCTTCAATAGCCATGAAATCGCGCCGGGTTGAACGATTGAGATTCTGAAAAACAACGAAACTGCGCGAACCAAGCGTGATCGCCTGTGTTGTCGTAAGACCAAAACCAGGCACCGAGTAACACCCATCGAGAGCGCCGACAGCAATTCCGCTATCTGTATCAATGATGTTTGGACGCCATATAACATGCTCACCGTCAGCGTTAGGCCGCATGATATCCCATCCGCCGCGCGACCAATCATAGCTGCTCACTGAATACGACGTGCTAGCCGCGCGCCGCGATCTGTGCGGCCACATGATAATTTTTTCGGAGTTGGCACCGTCCCATGAAATAGACTGCCCCGCATCATTATTGTTATTGTAAACTTTCACCCACTCCAAGGGCGAGCGCTTGAAGTAGTAGGCCGCACCATACCCCGGATCGACAAAAAACCTATTTCCGGAGTAGTCCCACGCAGCAGGGCGCGGATATGAGTACATCCCACCAATGAAAAGCGGTTGAGGGTACTCATCCGGAGTCGCGTAAGGGAGGAACATTCCAGCGTATAGCGAACAATAAATAGCGGCATCGACCGCTGAGACCACAACGAAGCGGCGATCATTGGCAAAAAACCAGTAATCTTGCGACGATGCGTTAAGGTTGAGGTACACCGACGGAGAAACGCCGGGCTGTGTTTCCCAATCGCGCGCCGCGTCGTAATCCGTCATGGCGCGAACTTCCCACGACCACGCCGGATACGTCGCATCATAGCTGGTGCGGATGCCTATATAAGTGCGCATGCCAGCCCCCGCCCCTGGCCCTTCAAGGTACAATTCCGAAGCATCGGCAGGCGTTGCCCCCGCAGAATACGCTAGGCTTGTCCATGGCGATGATAGCCCGGTTAACCACGTGCGCAAATCGTCGAGCAAGTCGTTATGGTCCGTTGCGGTCCCCGTCGTATACGGCATCAGGCAACCCCTAAAATTTTGCGGAACGTCTGCGGATTCCGTTGAATCATATTGATGATAACGCGCTCGCCCGCAGCCGTAGCCATGGCGTCAAGAGAGGCGCGGGGATCTGTTGAGTTAACCACCCGAACATTAACTTGTGGTGGGGCGACGTGCACCGGGCGATTGTCGGATTCTGCGCGCTGTTGCGCTGGCGTGCGAACGGATAGGCGTTCGCCCGGCGTAGCCATGAAGCCAACAAGCTGCGAATCCGTGCCCCCGGAACCACCCACGATAGCATCGCCGCCAGTAGCAAAGCCAAACAGCCCCCCAAGCAACCCGCCACCGCCACCGCCGCCGCCGCCGATGCCACCGCCAAGACCGCCAAGCAACCCGTGTGCAAGCTGCCCCCAAAGGGCGTTAAGAGACAAGCGCAAGAGGTCTTCAAGGATGCTGTCAATCAGCTTCTTAAAGTCAAACTTGCCGGTTTTGGCGAACTCCACAATGGCGTCAGTTGCCTTCTGGAAGGCCCCGGATACGAACTTTCCTACATGCTCGCCAAGGCGAGTAAACCCGCCTGCAACTTCGTTCAACCCGCGCATGATGCCACCAAAGAAGGTTTGGTCTTGGCTCAACATCGTTTCGCGCAAACGCTGAAGATAGTCGTTGTACTGCGACAAGCTGATTTTTCCGGATTCATAGAGGGAATTAAGCGCCTGTATGTTCGCCTTCGCCTCAATCGCTGGCCCGTTTATTTGTTCGAGTAACTTTTTCTGCCGGTCAAGTTGCGTGGTAAGCTTCTTTGTCTTGCCCGCCGCGCCATCCTGCTCCATGCCGAGCCTATTTGTCTCGCTGCCAAGCCCCTTGCTGGCCTCGGCAAGCGCATCGAGTATGGCTTTCTGTTGAGCGGCGGCCTTGGTCTCAGCCGCAATACGCTTTTGCGCGCGCG